>Ga0209679_1000067_pt1 | contig 52693 bp, 53 predicted proteins | sample WorMetHEROISLAND_4_FD_187408 | JGI IMG/M metagenome (GOLD analysis project Ga0209679, IMG submission 187408) | Marine gutless worms symbiont microbial communities from Max Planck institute for Marine Microbiology, Germany - Olavius sp. 2 HERON... ...
TGAAAACGCAACAACATTATTCTCTTTCTTCATAGCGGTGTATCCCTGTTGGTTGAGTGATTGGTTTGGCGACTACCCATCAACCAGATACACCGCTATTTTTCACATTCTTTAAACACCCGATTCAATTATAGCTCCCAATCCGAGGCGGCAGCGGCGAAGTCGCGAAACCGTTGCTCGCTTTCGCGGCTGGCGCGTTCGGCGAGCCGCAGTTCAGTCACGTCGGAGTAGATGGTGATGAAACCACCGGTGGGCAGCGGGTTACCGTGGATCTCGATGATGCGTCCGTTGATATCGCGTTCGATGCGGTGATGTTCGCCACGCCGCGCCAGCTCCATGCGCGATTCGACGATCGCGTCGACTTCACCCTCCCCATAGTCGCCACGCAGCGCAGTGTAACGCACGATCTCTTCCAGATGTGTCCCGGGCAGGATCAGATTACCTGGCCAGCCCAGCAGTTTCTGGGTTTGGTGGTTGACGAGAATCAGGCGTAGCTGATCGTCGAATATGGAAATGCCAACCGGGAGGTGATCCAGGGTGTTGGCGAGCAATTCGCCTTGATCCAGATCTATCGTATCGATAGGCCAGTTCGTCATTCTGCCTTGTCCTCGTGATCATCCACAGTGGGTAAAACGCCACGCGATGATCGGTCACTCTCCTGAAAAGTAGCAGATCGGTGCGCGATGTCCGTGATGTGATGCGCAAGTGGTTATGTGACCTAAGTCTAACTCACACTAAGAATAACGCCTGCCAGGGGTGGCAACGTGAGTTTCAACGAGGCCGGCTGGCCCATCCAGGGCTCCTCCGATGCGACGAGTGCCCCGCCATTTCCGACATTGCTGCCGCCGTAGTAACCGGAGTCGGAATTGAATATCTCGCGGTAGTGCCCGGATTGCGGCACGCCGATGTGGTAGTCGTACCTGGGTACCGGGGTGAAGTTGAGCGCTACGACGAGGGTGCTCTCATCGGATTGCCGCAAGTAGGTCAGGACCGATTGCGCCGCGTCGTGGCAGTCGATCCAGGCAAAACCGGTCCAATCGAAATCGTGTTGATGGAGCGCCGACGCCTCGCGGTAGAGGTGGTTGAGGTCGCGCACCAGCGCGAGTATGCCCTGGTGTTGCGGTCGATCCAACAGACCCCAGTCCAGCGTGCGGTCAAAACCCCACTCGCGTCCGTGGCCGAACTCCGATCCCATGAAGAGCAGTTTCTTTCCCGGATGGGTGAACTGATAGGTATAGAGCAGGCGCAGATTGGCAGAGCGCTGCCACTCGTCTCCCGGCATCTTGTCGAGCATGGAGCCCTTGCCGTGTACCACTTCGTCGTGGGAGAAGGGCAGCATAAAGTTTTCGTTGAACTGGTAGAGGATGCTGAAGGTGAGCTGATCGTGATGGTAGTGGCGATGAACGGGATCTTTGCTGAAGTAGAGCAGGGTGTCGTGCATCCAACCCATATTCCATTTCATGCTGAATCCCAGGCCGCCCAGATGAACCGGTCGCGAGACCATCGGCCAGTCCGTGCTCTCTTCTGCGATCACCAGCGCGCCGGGATGCTGGTCGTGGACGACAGTGTTGAGTTGGCGCAGGAAATCGACCGCTTCCAGATTCTCGCGACCGCCGTACTGGTTGGGGGTCCAATCGCCCTCTTCGCGCGAATAGTCGAGATAGAGCATCGAGGCCGCCACGGCATCGACTCTGAGACCGTCGATGTGGAACTCCTCCAGCCAGTAGAGCGCGCTGGACAGCAGGAAGTTGCGGACTTCGTTCCGGCCGTAGTTGAAGATCAACGTGCCCCAGTCGCGATGTTCGCCGCGCTTGGGGTCGGCGTGTTCGTAGAGCGGCGTGCCGTCGAATTGTGCCAAACTGTGTTCGTCGCGAGGAAAATGCGCCGGCACCCAGTCGAGGATGACGCCGATGTTGTTGCGGTGACAGTGATCGACGAAATAACGGAATCCCTCCGCAGCGCCAAAACGGCTGGTGGGTGCGTAGTAACCGAGTGTCTGATACCCCCACGAATCGTCCAGGGGGTGTTCGGTGATGGGCAACAACTCGATGTGAGTGAAACCCTGTTGAGCGACGTAATCGACCAATCGATGGGCTAGCGTTCGATAATCGAGAAAACGGCCGTCGGCGTCGCGTTGCCAGGAGCCGAGATGCACTTCGTAGACCAACATCGGCGCTTGCAGCCAGTCCTCGTTCTTGCGCCGCTCCATCCAGTGCTGATCGCCCCAGGCATAGCGATCTTCTTCGGGTACGGTGCAGGCGGTGCGTGGGCGCGACTCGAATCCACGTGCATAGGGATCCTGTTTGACCACCACAGTGCCGCTGTGGCGACCGCGATTCTCGAATTTATAGAAATGCACCGGGCGCCACGTCGGGTAGAAACAGCTCCCATACGCCGCTGTTCCCGCGCGCCCGCATGGGGTGGATCCGGCCATCCCAACGGTTGAAATCTCCTATGATGCTGACGCGCTCCGCATTCGGCGCCCAGGTGGCGAACAGGGCGCCGCGTATACCGTCCACCTCCCAGGCCTGCGCGCCCAAAAACCGATACGCATGCCAATGACGGCCTTCGCTGAAGAGATGCAGATCGAGATCACCCACCTGTGGTGCGAAAGTGTAGGGGTCGATGGTTCGATGTTCGACGGCGTTGGCATCCGTCCGGACAACGGTATAGTGCGTCTCCAGTTCATCGGTTTTGCACTGGAAGGCAAAGAAATCGGTCTCTCCCAGACGCTGCGTGGGATGATCGGCTTTGCCGATGCTAGCGCTGAGTGTATCGGGTAGAGAACAGAGCACCCAGGTCTGCGTGCCGTGCCGATGAGAACCCAAGACGGAAAAGGGGTCGTGGTGACGCGCTTCGGCGATTTGCTGAAGTGCCGAAGATTCCCAGGGAAACAGTTGTTGGATTGCCGACGGCATCGGTTTCTTAAGCGATATCTAAAGCGTGGGATGATGTTAGCACGCGTTTAGCGTTAAAGTGGTGGTGTATAGAATTGCCATTGGGGATAGAAAATGGGATTTCGATACTCGGCGCGATTCGTTAGTCGGCTCACGCGCGATACCTTCGCGCTGATTCTCGCCGGTGGGCGCGGGACGCGGCTCCAGGATCTGACGCGGTGGCGCGTAAAACCGGCAGTGCCCTTCGGCGGCAAGTTTCGCATTATCGATTTTCCGCTCTCCAACTGCCTCAACTCCGGCGTGCGACGCATCGGCATCCTGACTCAGTACAAAGCCCACTCATTGTTGCGCCACATACAACAGGGGTGGAACTTCATGCGCTCCGAGATGGATGAGTTCATCGATCTGCTGCCCGCCCAACAGCGCACCGGGGACGAGTGGTACGCGGGGACGGCTGATGCGGTTTACCAGAACCTCGACATCATTCGCAGCCACCAGCCCGAGTACCTGTTGGTTCTGGCCGGCGATCACATCTACAAAATGGATTACGGTTCGATGATTGCCCACCACGTGGCCCACGACGCCGATATCACCGTGGGGTGTATCGAAGTGCCGCTGGAGCAAGCGAAAGCGTTCGGGGTGATGAGTATCGATGAAGGAGCGCGCGTCACTCGCTTTACCGAGAAACCGGAGCATCCCGAGCCGATGCCGGGTAAGGAGGGCGTCGTTCTCGCTTCGATGGGCATCTACGTCTTTCGCACCCGGTTTCTCTACGAGGTGTTGCAGGCCGATCGGCGCGATCCCAACTCCAGCCACGACTTCGGTCGCGACGTCATCCCCTCGGCGATTGCCGGTCGTAAAGTGTTCGCCTATCCCTTTGCCGATCTCAAAACCGGACAATCTCAGTATTGGCACGATGTGGGGACCGTCGATGCCTTCTGGGAAGCGAACCTGGAATTGGTGGATGTCACGCCCGAGTTGAATCTCTACGACGACGAGTGGCCGATTTGGACCTACCAGGAACAGCTGCCACCCGCGAAATTTGTTTTTGATGATGAGGGTCGTCGCGGTATGGCGGTGGATTCCATGGTGTCGGGAGGTTGTCTGATTTCGGGCTCGTTGGTCCGCCGGTCGCTGCTGTTCTCCAATGTCCGTATCCACTCCTACTGTGAGTTGGAAGAATGTGTCGTACTGCCCGATGTGGTGGTGGGACGCAACTCGCGCATCCGTAAAGCGGTCATCGACAAGGGCAGCGTAATCCCTCCGGGAACGGTGATCGGCGAAGATCCGGAGGAGGACGCCCGGCGTTACCACATTACCCCTCAAGGCGTGGTCCTGGTGGTTCCGGAGATGCTCGGACAAGACTTTCATCTGGTTCATTGATGGAACCCAAGCGCGATACCCGATTGCCGGTAGTGCTGTGTTGGCACATGCACCAGCCCTACTATGCCGATCCCCTCAGCGGTGATTACCGCCTTCCCTGGGTCTACCTCCACGCCGTCAAGGATTACGTGGATATGGCCGCGCACCTGGAGGCCCAACCCGAGGCGCGCGCGGTGGTCAACTTCGCTCCGATTCTGCTGGAGCAGATCGAAGACTACGTCGAACAATTGAGCGGGTGGCTGACGAGCGAGCAAGCGCTGCGCGATCCGCTGCTCGACTGCCTGGCTCGCGCCCAATGGCCGGAAAACATTGGTGCGAGACGTCAGTTGATTCGTGCATTGTTGCGCGCCAATCGCGAACGCATGATCGAGCGGAACAAGCCTTATCAGCGGATTGCCGATCTTGCCCAGGCGGTATTGGACGAGCCCAAGAACGCGCTCTATCTCGACCGGCAGTTCCTGGTCGACTTAACGATGTGGTACCACATCGCCTGGTTGGGCGAGACCGTACGGCGCGATGACGAACGCGTTCAGTCGCTACTCGACAGGGGAAGCAATTTCACCTCGCAGCATCGGGGCGATCTGCTGACACTGATCTTCGATTTGCTGAAAGGTTTGTTGCCGCGCTATCGAAGGCTGGCGGAGCAGGGGCGCATCGAGCTTTCGCTGACACCCTACGCCCATCCGATCGTTCCGTTGCTGCTCGATATGGAGGCGGCGCGCGATGCGATACCCGACGCACCGTTACCTCCCGATCCGCATTACCCTGATGGACATGCGCGCTCGCGCTGGCACTTCGAACAGGGGCTCGAGGTGTTCGAACGGCACTTCGGGTTTCGCCCAAAGGGTTGTTGGCCCGCCGAAGGGGGAGTCAGTACCGCAATGACACCGCTGCTGTCGCGTGCGGGGTTCAGTTGGTGTGCGACCGGGGAGAACGTACTCCGTAACAGTCTGCAGCGATTGGACCAGGCGACGGGAGATCATGGAAAGCCCTGGTTGCACCGTCCCTACCAACTCAACGATCAGGGTTTGGTGGGTTTTTTCCGCGATGACGGTCTGTCGGATCTGGTGGGGTTCACTTATGCGGACTGGCATGCCGAGGATGCAGTCGCCAATCTGATCCACCATTTGGAGAATATTGCCGCTAGCACCGAATCGCTCAACGATCGAGTGGTCTCCATCATTCTCGATGGCGAAAACGCTTGGGAGTACTACCCGGAGAACGGATACTACTTTTTGGATGAGCTTTATCGCCAGTTGAGCCGGCATCCCGCGCTGCGTTTAACCACCTTTTCCGAGCACCTGGAGCGCACGACGGCGGAAGAGTCGCTGCCTGAGCTGGTGGCGGGCAGTTGGGTCTATGGCACTTTTTCCACCTGGATTGGCGATGCCGATAAGAACCGCGGTTGGGAGATGCTGGTCGAGGCAAAGCGGGCCTTTGACGGGGTCGTAGCGGAAGGTCGTTTGAGTGGCGATGCCCTCCAGGCAGCGGAAAAACAGTTGGCCATCTGTGAAGGCTCGGACTGGTTCTGGTGGTTCGGCGACTATAACCCCGGAGAGTCGGTGGCTGATTTCGAAAGTCTCTACCGTCACCAATTGACGGCGCTTTACCGGATGCTGAACTTACCCGCGCCGGACTGCCTGGAGCACAGCTTCACCCAGGGTAGCGGTGCACCCGCCGCCGGCGGCGTAATGCGGGCTAACGCATGAGGGAATCGCTCTTCGACCGCCGTCGCGCCGGCGTTCTGCTCCATCCCACATCACTGCCCGGCCGTTACGGTAACGGCGACATCGGAGAGTCGGCGCACCGGTTTGTGGAGTTTCCAGGTGCGGCCGGTTTTACGGTCTGGCAGATGTTGCCATTAGGTCCCACCCATCACGGTGGTTCGCCCTACCGGAGCTATTCGGCCCACGCCGGTAACCCGTTGCTGATCGATCTTCAGCCCTTGGTGCGTTCGGGGTGGCTCGATGAGTCGGAGCTGCCGGCACCCACGGATGAAGGCAGCGTGCGGTTGGAGTGTCTTCGCTCGGCAGCGGACCGGTTTTTCCGCGAGGAGCATGCCGATCGCGCGGCCTTTCAGCAGTTTATCCGTGAACAGGCAGATTGGCTGGAGGAGTACGCACTCTTCCAGACGTTGCGTGGTGAACTACGCGGCCAACCGTGGTGGGAGTGGCCTGCCGATCTTCGTGACCGGTCGGAGCCGGCGCTGCGCGCCGCCCGGGAGAGGCTGTCCAGGGAGATCCAGTGCGTATGCTTCGAGCAGTTTCTCTTTTTCTCCCAGTGGCAAGAACTGCGTGATCACGCGCAGCGGCGTGGTATCCATCTGTTTGGGGATCTCCCCATATTCGTCGCACACGACAGTGCCGACGTGTGGGCGCGCCCCGATCTTTTTCTACTTGAATCGGAGGGTCGGCCACGCTGGGTGGCGGGGGTGCCGCCCGACTATTTCTCCCAGGATGGTCAGCGTTGGGGAAACCCGCGCTACGATTGGCAGAGAATGGAGGAGGATTTCGAGTGGTGGCGAGTTCGCTTGGAGACTCAGCTGCAGCTGTTCGATCTCTTACGTGTCGATCACTTCCGGGGCTTTCAGGCCTGTTGGCATATCCCCCGTACCAGCGAGACCGCGCGGGACGGCCATTGGGTGGAGGTGCCCGGTCGGGCGCTGTTTGAAGCGCTCCAGTCCCGCTTCGATCCTCTGCCCCTAGTCGCCGAAGATTTGGGGTTCATTACCCCCGAAGTGCACGCGTTGCGGCGTCAGTTTGGCTTGCCCGGGATGCGGATCCTGCAGTTCGCCTTCGACGGCAATTCCGACAATCCCTACCTGCCCCACAACCACTCGCCGGACAGCGTGGTTTACACCGGTACGCACGACAACGACACGACGTTGGGGTGGTTTGATCGACTCGATGGTGCTGCGCGAGATCGGCTTTGGGAGTATTTGGGGCGGCCGCACGAACCCATGCCCTGGCCCCTGATTCGAGCGGCGTTGAGATCGGTCGCCGGCCTAGCCGTGATTCCTCTTCAGGACCTGCTGGGGTTGGGTAGCGAGCACCGTATGAATGTGCCGGGAACCGTCGAAGGAAACTGGTGTTGGCGTTTTCGTCAGTCGCAGTTGGATGAACTGGATGTCGAGAGTATCGCTCGAATGGTTCGGGGTTATGGCAGGTGACGGTGACCACAAGCCGCTGCTGTTGCTCGCGGCAAACGGTGTGTTGTTGCTGCACGTTCTGTTCGTGGTTTTCGCGTTGCTGGGAGGGTTTTTGCTGCGTCTCTATCCGCCGTTGATATGGCTCCACCTACCCATTGCACTGTGGGCGGGACTGGTGATGGTGGCCAGTTGGCGATGTCCGTTGACGCCTTTGGAGAAACAGCTCCGTGCGCGTGGTGGCGAGGCATCCTATCGTGACGGTTTCGTCGAACACTATCTGTTGCCGCTTTTCGGAAAGAAGCGCTTGACCTCGGAATTGCAACAGGGTTTAGGCTGGGCCGTGCTGGCGGGGAACGCGGTCCTCTACGGCTTCGTGTTTCTGGTCTGAGCGACTGTCTACCTTACAACCAGACCATGCAACCCGTCTCGAAGGGGTGGCTGAGCAGGGTGTGATAGGGGCAGACGCGGATCTTATAGTGCTGCAGCCCGGGCAGGGCGGGCGAGAGATCGATACGGAATAGCACCTCTCCCGCCTCGAGCGTGTGATCGGCAGCGGATTCACCGTGGGCTTGCAGCGGGAAATGGGCCTGGGTGACAAAGTTGCCGTTCTCGTCCTCTTTACCCAGCAGACACTCCACCACGACATCCTCGGGCTTGAGCCCATCCAGTTGGACCGCCACCTCGATGGGTAGCGTGTCACCCGCGAGTATGAATTCCCGCTCGTCGTCCAGGCGCCGGATGGTGACTTTCGGCCAGACCGAGTTGACCCGTTTCTTCCAGCTCGCCAACGCCGTTGCTGGTGCCCCCTCTTCCGCGCTCAAACTCTGGTATTGCAGATTGGCCGGACCGTAGTACTTCATGACATAGTCCATCACCATCCGCTGCGCGTTGTATTGGGGAATGAGGCTCTTCATTGAAGCCTTGGAGCGTTTTATCCAACCCTCCGAGAAGCCGTGTCCGTCGCGGTCGAAGTAGAGTGGGACAACCTCGTGTTCGAGGATGTCCATCAGCTCGCGCCCCTCTTCACGATTACGAAACTCCAGGTCCAGGTGCGGATCGTGGGGCGTGATACTCCAGCCGTTCTCACCGTTGTAGCCTTTTGCCCACCAGCCGTCCAAAACGCTTAGGTTGAGGACGCCGTTGATACTGGCTTTCTCGCCCGAGGTGCCGCTCGCCTCCAGCGGATGTTCGGGGGTGTTGATCCAGATATCGACTCCAGTGACCAGCTTGCGGGCCAACGCCAGATCGTAACCCTCCAACAGAACGATACGTCCTTCGAATTCGGGACGCAGCGAGTATTCGTGGATGGTGTGAATGAGCTGTTGTCCCGGCAGATCCCGAGGGTGCGCCTTGCCGGCGAAAATCATCGCCATGGGTCGCTCGGGATCGTTGAGCAATCGCTCCAGGCGCTCCGTGTCTTGGAACAGTAACGTTGCCCGTTTGTAGGTGGCGAAGCGACGCGCAAATCCCAGTAGCAGTACATCGGTGTTATCGGGGGAAAGTAGCCGCGTCAAACGCTCGATTTGCGCCTCGCTGCATCCATTACGCCGGTAGCGGCTCTTGGCGCGGCGACGGGCGTGGGAGAGCAGCTCCGATTTGAGTAGCTGGCGTACGCTTCAGAAATTGTGGTCGGCGATATCGTCGATGCGTTGCCAGTAGTGGTGATTCAGTAGCTGGTTACGCCACTCGGCACTGAACTGCAGATCGAACAGGCTCGACCACTGCAGCGCCAGGACCGTCGGGACATGGACGCCGTTGGTGATGTGGCTCATGGGATTTTCTGAATGGGGGACTTGGGGCCAGCAGTAGCCCTCCATGCGTGAGGCGATCTCGCCGTGGATTTCACTGACGCCGTTGTGGTAGCGCGATCCGCGCAGGGCCAAGGCGGTCATGTTGAATCCGCCCTGGTTACCCGGGCTGGAGCCGAGTTCGAGAAAGCGCTCCAGGGTGATGCCGAGCGCCCCCACTTTTCCTTTGAAGTAGTGTTTGATGAGGTCGTGATCGAAGACGTCGTGTCCCGCAGGGACGGGGGTGTGGGTAGTGAATACGGTGTTGGCGGCGGCGAGCTCCAGGGCGGCGTCGAAATCGAGACCGTTGGCGTGCAGATCACGGCACCGTTCGAAGATCATGAAGGCAGCGTGCCCTTCGTTGATGTGCCACACCGTGGGGATGACGTCGAGTGCGCGCAATGCGCGTGCGCCGCCGACGCCGAGCACCATCTCCTGCTGGATGCGGGTGTCGTTGTCACCCCCATAAAGCTGGTAGGTGATGGCGCGGTCTTCCTCGGAGTTGGCGGGAAGATCCGTATCCAGCAAATAGAGGATGATGCGTCCGGCCTGGGCGCGCCACACCTTAATCTCCACGGAGCGCCCGGGAAGATCCACGTGTATATGCACCTCGCGGCCTTCGTTGTCGGGGGCGGGGGCGATGGGCAGATCCTGGAACTGGGTCGGCACGTAGTGCGCGATCTGGCTCCCGTGGCTGTCGATGGTCTGTGTGAAATAGCCCTGGCGGTGGAGCAGCCCCACCGCGACGAACGGGAGGCTCTCGTGAAAGCCGAATTCGAGGCAAAAATAGGCGACGAGGTCGTTCTTGGGGTCGAACAGCAGCCGCACATCGGACTGCACGTGGTCTTGCATATAGGTATCGAAGGCGGAGCAGACCCGGTTGTACTCCTCCATAAAGACGCGATCTTCGGCCGCCTCTTCCAGCCTGCGCTGCGGTACGCGGCGCAGAAAGACCTTCGGATTGTGGTTGCTGCTATGCTATAGCTCGCGATCCAGGCGATAAAAAAGACCCCGGACCCTGCGATCCCAGCTATAGAGCAGGTTGTCAGCCAGTTCGCGCAGGCGTTCCAGGTTCTTCGGTAGACGAGGCCGGACTTCCAGCGTAAAGCGAGTGCCAAACATAAAAACGACCCATTCCCTGACGGTTCAGTGAGGTGGCAAAACGGTTGTTGTCCCTATTATGGGCGGAACAGGTGACGTTTGGGAGTGAATGAAGAGAAAAGTGGGGGATTGGTGCCGGGAGAGAGACTCGAACTCTCAAGGTGTCACCACCGGCGGATTTTGAGTCCGCTGCGTTTACCAATTTCGCCATCCCGGCCGGGGATCGAACAAGCGGCGGATTATAAAGAAACCCTCATCCACCGCAAAGGGGAATGGCGGGAAATCTAAAGTTTTGGCGATTTCTGACGATGAAACGGGTCGTGCACAGCGAATAACCACCGCAGTAATCACCACTAGATAGCGGGTACCGTTCAGGAGGGATAGGCATGGCCATGGGTAGTTCAAATCGAGTCAGCACCATCTGGCGATTGATGGTTCCCTTTGCGGTGGTTTCGGTCATAGCAGTAGTTGTGCTGCTCTTCTACGTACCGCGTGCCATCGAGAACAATGCGATCGAAAGTGCGGTGCTCTCGGCCAAAAACACCGCTAACCAGATCAAGACCATCCGCTCCTACTACACGGACAACGTCATTACCCGTGTCCTGGTGTTCCCGATTCAGGTCGCCCACAACCATAAGGAGGAGGGTATGGGCTACATTCCTTCCCCAGCGACGGTTATCCACGACCTCAACGAAGAGTTCGAAAAGGATGGGCTTTCGATCCGTCAATACAGTCCCTATCCATTCCCGTGGCGCAAGGATCGGCAGTTGGATGATTTTGGGCAAAAGGCCTGGAACACCCTCTCGGCGAATCCCGATGAGACCGTCATTCTTCGCGACGGCGATTCGGTGCGGGTGGCGGTTGCCGACCGTTTGACCGGGCTGGATTGCGTGGGTTGCCACAATACCGACCCTGACAGTCCCAAAACCGATTGGAAGGTCGATGACGTGCGCGGTGTGCTCGAAATCCTGGTACCCATCAAGAAGCAGGTGGAGATCGGGGCGGTGCTCAGCACCAAAATCAGTATCGGCCTGGTTGCGGCATTTGCCGGATTGGGATTGATCATGTTCTTTATCATCCGTACGGGCTTGCAGCGCCGTTTGGTGCGTTTCTCCACGGCCGCCGCTTCCATCGCAGATGGTGATTTGACCAAGAACGTGGATGAAGAGGGCTCTGCAGAAGTGGTCATGATCGCAAAATCGTTCAATACTCTGACGCAGCGCGTCCGGGAGCTGGTGAGCGAGATCATGGGCGCCGCCGGGCGGCTGAGCGGTGCGGCGAAACAGGCCTCTACCATTACGGAACACTCGGTCGAGCTGGTGCGCCAGCAGCAGGGCGAGACCACGCAATTGGCGACAGCCATGCACGAGATGGTCGCGACGGTGCAGGAGGTCGCGCGCAACACCACTGAGGCTGCGCATACCGCGCAGGAGACCAACAGCAAAGCACAGAGTGGTGCCCACCAGTCGGTGGAGGCCATGGGCGGCATTGACAACCTGGTCAAACAGGTGGAATCCGCCGCCGAAGTGATCGATAAGCTGGAGAAAGAGTCGGAATCGATCGGCGCGGTACTCGATGTGATTCGAGGTGTTGCCGACCAGACCAACCTTCTCGCCCTCAATGCCGCCATCGAGGCGGCCCGTGCCGGCGAGCAGGGCCGCGGTTTTGCGGTTGTGGCCGACGAGGTGCGCTCATTGGCGAGCCGTACCCAGGAGTCCACACGCGAGATCGAAGAGATGATCGCCAACCTGCAGGCGGGTACCGGTCAAGCGGTAACTGCCATGGAAGCGGGGCGCAACAAGGCGCAAGAGAGCGTGGAGATGGTGGAGCAAGTGGCCGAGTCGCTGGCCGATATCGCTTCGGGTATTCAAACCATCCACGACATGACCAGTCAGATCGCCACGGCGGCCGAAGAGCAGAGTTCGGTCAGCGAGGAGATCAACCGCAACGTGGTCTCGATTAACCAGAAGGCCGAAACCATTGCCAAAGAGGCGCAGCAGACCGCCACGGCGGCGGATCAGGTGGCCGGCCTGGCGACTCGCCTGGAGCAGTCGGTCAATCGCTTCCAGGTCTGACGTCCGACTCGAATAGGGCGCTACGGCGGGGGCAATCTGCTAAGATTCGCCCCCCATGCGTCGCGACCAGTTCCAATACGCCCTACCCTCCGATCTGATTGCCCAACATCCTCTTCCTCATAGGGGAGACAGCCGGTTGCTGCATCTCGACGGCGAGACCGGTGAGTGGCAAGACACGCTATTTGCCCGTATCACCGACCACCTGCGAGCGGGCGATCTGTTGGTTTTCAACGATACCCGCGTCATCCCCGCGCGCCTCTATGGCCGCAAAGAGAGCGGGGGGCGGATCGAGGTGTTGGTGGAGCGGGTGCTGGAGCGCGATCAAATGGTTGCCCACGTACGAGCCAGCAAATCCCCCAAGCCGGGATCGACCCTGGTGGTCGGGGAGAACGATCGGATGGAGGTGATTGAACGCCGCGACGATCTTTTTGTTCTCCGCGTGACGGGCGAGGCGTCGGTCATGGAGGTGCTGGAGCGCCTGGGACATATGCCTTTGCCCCCTTATATTGAGAGAGAGGACGCGGCGGAGGATCGAGAGCGTTATCAGACGGTCTACGCGCGCGTTCCGGGCGCCGTGGCGGCACCGACGGCAGGTCTCCATTTCGACGACGACCTGTTGAGGTGGATTGAGACGCTGGGGATCGAGACCGCTTTCGTGACGCTACACGTGGGTGCCGGAACCTTCCAGCCCGTGCGGGTGGATGATATTCGCCAGCATCGGATGCACAGCGAGTGGCTAACGGTGAGCGCCGAGACCTGCGCTGCCGTGGTGGCGACCCGGGAGCGCGGAGGAAGGGTAGTGGCCGTGGGTACCACCTCGGTACGCAGCCTGGAGAGCGCGGCTCAGGGCGGTCGGCTGATGCCGTTCGAAGGGGAGAGCGACATCTTCATCTACCCCGGCTTTCGGTTCCGGGTGGTGGATGCGTTGGTGACCAATTTTCATCTCCCCGAGTCGACGCTGTTGATGCTGGTCTGCGCCTTTGGGGGGTATCGGGCAGTGATGGAGGCCTATCGGCATGCGGTAGAGGTAGAGTATCGCTTTTTCAGTTACGGTGACGCCATGTTCTTGACCCGTAACGACAAACCCGATGTTTCGCGTTAAACCGCTCAATCTAGCGGTTCTCGCCGGAAGGCAAAGCGGCATGTTGAAACGAGAGATCGCCATCCCCGGTGCCTTCCTGAGATCCAAATTTGGCCAATCATGACTGAAATGCAATTTGAAACTTCCGCCACCGACGGATGCGCGCGTCGCGGTCGACTCACCTTTCCGCGCGGTACGGTAGAGACTCCCGCCTTTATGCCCGTGGGCACCTATGGATCGGTGAAAGCCATGACGCCGGAGGAGTTGAGGGAGGTGGGTGCCGAGATCGTTCTGGGCAATACCTTCCACCTCTACCTGCGCCCGGGCTTGGAGGTTATCGCCGCCCACGGCGATCTGCATCGTTTCATGCACTGGGAAGGGCCGATCCTTACCGACTCGGGTGGCTTCCAGGTCTTCAGCCTGGGCGCGTTGCGCAAAATCACAGAGGAGGGCGTCCACTTCCAGTCACCGGTCAATGGCGACAAGATCTTCATGGGTCCGGAGGAGTCCATGGCCATCCAGCGCGCACTGGGCTCGGATATCGTCATGATTTTCGATGAGTGTACGCCCTATCCGGCCACCGCGGAGGAGGCACGCAGCTCCATGGAGCTTTCGCTACGCTGGGCACAGCGCAGCAGAGTGGCACACGGGGACTTACAGGCGGCGTTGTTCGGGATCGTCCAGGGGGGTGTCTATGACCAGCTGCGGGGGGAATCGTTGGCCGGTCTGGTGGAGATCGGATTCGATGGTTATGCCGTGGGCGGGCTCTCGGTGGGCGAACCGAAGGAGGACCGCTGGCGGGTGCTGGATAAACTGGTGCCCCGGATGCCCGCCGATAAGCCGCGTTACCTCATGGGGGTGGGAACGCCGGAGGATCTCGTCGACTCGGTCTGCCGCGGCATCGATATGTTCGATTGCGTCATGCCGACGCGCAATGCACGCAACGGCCATCTCTTCACCCGCTTCGGGGTGATCAAGATCCGCCATGCGCGCCACGAGCGCGACGACAACCCGGTGGACCCCGAGTGTGGCTGCTATACCTGCCGTCACTACTCTCGCGCCTACCTGCGTCACCTGGATAAGTGCAACGAGATTCTGGGCGCCAGGCTCAATACCCTGCACAACCTCTACTACTACCAGGAGCTGATGCAGAGCATGCGGGAGGCTATCGAAGAGGGGAAGCTGAGCCGATTTGTCGCCGATTTCCGCGCCAGACAAGAGTCCGGCGATCCCCTGTAGGCCGATGCGGGCGTTGTGTCATAATACGCGCCTTCGCTGGACCGACCCGGGGATACAACCCGGCGTGTCAGCGCAAGAATGACCATATTAGGTAGCCACAAGGGAACCATCCATGAGCTTTTTGATTTCCGCCGCCGTGGCACAGGGCGAGGGTGCTGCGCAGCAGGGTGATCCTCTGCTCAGCTTTTTACCGCTGATACTGATCTTCATCGTCTTCTACTTCCTGCTGATTAGGCCCCAGTCCAAACGCGCAAAAGAGCATAAGAAGATGGTTGAGGCATTGGGTAAGGGTGATGAGGTGGTAACCACCGGCGGAATCCTGGGCAAGATTACCGAGGTGGGGGAAAATTTCATTACAGTGAACGTTTCCGACAATGTTGATATCAAAATTCAGCGGCAGGCCGTCGCTTCGGTGATGCCCAAGGGCACCGTCAAGGCCGAATAGAGGGTCTGCAGTACCGGACGGGCCCGCAGATTTGTCGACCGCAGTCGGGAGTGAAGTGTCCAGTGCTGAGGGGGATTCCGGTAGTTGAGGATCCCTAAGTTAATCCAAGATCGGTTCCCCCGGGAGGGGAACCGATCCTGTTTGAGAAACCCATAACAGCCATGAATCGTTACCCACTCTGGAAGCACACGCTGATTCTGATCGTGATCTTTGTCGGTGTGCTCTATTTCCTACCCAATCTGTTCGGTGAAGATCCTGCACTGCAGATCTCATCAACCCGCAGCGCGACGGTAGATCTCTCCACGCAGTCCACCGTAGAGGGGGCGCTGGCGCGAGCCGGTGTGGATGCGAAAGCTATCGAATTGAGTGAAGGGAGGCTGCTGGTTCGCTTTACCGATACCGAGGCCCAGCTCAAGGCGCAGGATGAGGTCAAGATCGCGTTGGGTGGTGACTACGTGGTGGCACTCAATCTGGCGCCGTCGACGCCGGGCTGGTTGGAGATGTTCGACGCTCAGCCTATGTATCTGGGTCTCGATCTGCGCGGCGGTGTCCACTTCCTGATGGAAGTGGATATGAAGGCGGCAGTCAAACAGGCCGAGGAGCGTTATATCAGTGATCTGCGTACCCTGTTTAGGGGAGAGAAAATTCGTTACCTCAACATCACCCAGGAAGGTGGTGGTGTGCGGGTGCAGTTCCGTGATGCGGAGCAGCGGGAGAAGGGTAGGGCGCTGATCGAGCGGGAATACCCCGGGCTGCAGTTGACGGAACCGGAAGGTGGGCGTGGATTTCCTTTGTGGGGGACTATCTCTCCCGAAGAGCGCCAGGAGCTCAAGGAGTTCGCCCTCCAACAGAACATCACCACTTTACGCAATCGCGTCAACGAGTTAGGTGTTGCGGAGCCGGTAATCCAGCAACAGGGTGATTCGCGTATTGTTGTTCAGCTGCCGGGCGTCCAAGATACGGCGAGAGCGAAGGAGATTCTTGGAGCGACAGCCACGCTGGAGTATCGCTTAGCGGATACCGAACACGATGTGCAGAAGGCAGTGGCAGGCCAGGTTCCTCCCGGGTCGCGGCTCTACAAGGAGCGCAACGGTGCGCCGATCCTGTTGAGTAAACGGGTAATCGTTACGGGTGATCAGATCATTGATGCCGCCTCGGGATTCGATTCCCAATCCGGTAGTCCGGCGGTGTTCGTTACCCTGGATGGTCAGGGCGCGAGAAAAATGAGCAAGGTAACCCGTGACAATATTGGTAAACCCATGGCGGTGGTCTTTATCGAAAACAAGAGCGAGACACGCCTGGTTAACAATAAACCGGTGACCGTGCAGCGTCGGGTGGAAGAGGTGATCAACGTCGCCACCATTCGCGACCACTTTTCCAAACGTTTCCAAACCACCGGCCTGGATAGCTCCGAAGAGGCACGGGATTTGGCGCTCCTGCTACGTGCGGGTGCATTGGCGGCTCCGGTGCAGATCATCGAGGAGCGCACCGTCGGTCCCAGCCTGGGGCAGGAGAACATCGATCAAGGCTTCAACTCCGTCGTAGTCGGTTTTATCGTAGTGCTGATCTTCATGGCGGTTTACTATCGCCTGTTCGGATTGGTGGCCAACGTGGCACTGTTTGCCAACCTGGTGCTCATCGTCGCGGTATTGTCGATGCTACAGGCCACCCTCACTTTGCCAGGCATCGCCGGTATCGTGCTCACCGTGGGCATGGCGGTGGACGCCAATGTGTTGATATTTGAGCGTATCCGCGAGGAGTTGCGTATCGGCAACTCGCCTCAGGCCAGTATTCATTCGGGTTACGAGAAGGCGCTCTCCACCATTGCCGACGCCAACATCACCACGCTGATCGCGGCCATCGTGTTGTTCAGTTTCGGTACCGGTCCCATCAAGGGATTCGCAGTGACGCTCTCTATCGGCATCGTCACCTCCATGTTCACCGCCATTATGGGCACTCGAGCTTTGGTCAATTTGTATTATGGCCGTAAGCGGGTCGAGAAGTTGGCCATCTGATCGGACGCGCACCATGCAGATCCTCAAAAAGACGACAAACCTTAACTTCATGGGGCAGCGCAAGTTGGCCGCCATGGTTTCCGCCGCGTTGTTACTGATCGCGATCGGTTCATTGGTGATCCAGGGATTGGCGCTGGGTATCGATTTCAAGGGCGGTACGTTGATCGAGATCGGCTACCCGGAAAGTGCCGACTTGGTGAAAGTGCGAGGTGCGCTCGAACAAAACGGATTCGGTGATGCGACGGTCCAACACTTCGGTACGTCGCGTGACGTGCTGGTGCGGATTGCGCCACGCGAAGGGGTGAGCAGTGCCGATCTTAGCACCCAGGTAGTGAACGGATTACGAGCCGCAAGCGGTGTCGAACTCGACATACGACGCGTGGAGTTCGTGGGACCTCAGATCGGTGAAGAGCTGACCGAAGACGGTGGCTTGGCGGCCATTGCTGCGCTGATCATGATCCTGATCTATGTGGCTTTTCGTTTTGAGTGGCGTTTTGCGGTGGGATCGGTAGCAGCCTTGATCCATGACGTGTTGCTTACACTGGGTGTTTTTTCTGTCTTCCAGTTGGAATTCGACTTGCCGGTTTTGGCGGCGCTACTGGCTGTTATCGGTTATTCGCTTAACGATACTATCGTCGTGTTCGATCGCATTCGCGAGAACTTCCGCAAGATGCGCAAAGGAACGCCGATCGAAATAACCAACAAGTCGCTCAACCAGACGCTCGCGCGTACGTTGACGACATCGTTAACCACATTGATGGTCTTGCTGGCGCTCTTCTTTCTGGGCGGGGAGATCATTCACGGATTCGCGTTTGCGCTGATCATCGGCGTGTTGGTGGGTACCTACTCATCCATCTATGTGGCGAGCCCGGTGGCGCTGGCGTTAGGTGTTAGCAAAGCCGATATGATGCCACCGCAAAAAGTGGACGTGGGGGACGGAGCGCAGCTTTAGAAGAACAGCCTACAACGCTTTGACTTGTATCTCGCGGCGGGTGAGGTAATCCACCATATCTGCACGCTCGTCGAAGCGGTCTCTCGCTCTTTTACGGATACGCTGCGCAGGCTCAGGGTAAGGTAATACCTTTGCCGGCTCCGGATGTTTGGGCCGCTCCTCGCTTTCTACGCGAGGCAGTATGACGAACTCGCAAGGTGCTGGATCGAACGCAGCGACTGCCGCAAGTTCGTGCATGCCAGAGAGCACGTCGCGCATGACCATCTCCAGCGCTTTATCCGCTAGCGGTGCCGAATTTCGCTTCTTTTTGTGTGTATCAGACATCGCGGTCCATTGGTTGGCATTGGAGTTGTTTTGCCTTACCCAATGTTTCGGGAGAAGAGCCTGTAACTTGATACTTGTGTCCTACAAAAACTAGCTTTGTATCGACTCAATTCGGTGAGGTTTGATCGCCTTCACAATTTTGGGGTGCAGCTTCAAAGTGCCGGCCACCACATTACCTGTTTCCATGAAATTTTTACCGCCACTAAAATCGCTGACTACGCCACCGGCCTCCTGAATCATCAGCGCGCCTGCGGCCATGTCCCACTTTCTCAAACCGATTTCCCAGAAACCGTCGAGTCGACCTGCCGCGACGTAGGCAAGGTCAAGCGCGGCTGCGCCCGCACGGCGAATTCCCGCAGAAGAAGGAAGTAAATCCTGAAACATAGCCAGATAGGCATTGAGGCATTCGACGTTGCGAAACGGGAATCCGGTTCCTAGCAGAGCGCCCTCCAGGCCTTCCCTGCCGGTCACCCGTATACGGCGATCGTTAAGGAGCGCCCCGGCTCCACGGCTCGCGGTGAAAAGCTCGTTACGCAAAGGATCGTAGATTACGCCTTGATCCAGCTCGCCGTTGCGTTGGAGCGCCACCGAAACGGCGTACTGAGGAAACCCGTGCAGGAAGTTGGTGGTCCCGTCCAAGGGATCGATAATCCAGATGCACTCCTCGTTACCAGCTTTCGCTTTGCCCAGTTGTTCGCCACTCTCTTCGGCGAGGATCGCGTGGTTTGGGTAGGCCTTGCGAATAATCCGGATGATCTCTTGTTCGGCTAACCGGTCCACTTCACTGACGAAATCGTTATGCTGTTTTTTCGAGATGGTCAGCGTATCGACGCGGTTGGCATAGCGCAGGATTTGGTTGCCCGCAGCGCGCGCCGCTCGAACCGCGATATTGAGCATAGGATGCATAGTTGGAGGCTGTATTCAGATAGTGGCGCGGAGGGCGGCAAGAATAGCAGCGCGGGGTCGGTAGACACAAGCCAGTGGCACGGGGTGCTTGCTTGATCGGCTGAGGCTTTGTACCGTGCGCCCCATGCTCGAAAACATCCACATCGTCCTAGTGGGAACGACCCACCCCGGGAACATCGGTGCAGCCGCGCGCGCCATGAAGAACATGCATTTGAGCCGGTTGCGACTGGTGGCGCCCGAATCTTTTCCCAGCGCGGAAGCGACGGCGCGTGCTTCCGGCGCCGACGATCTTCTCGCCACTGCCGAAGTGTACGATGATTTGGACAGCGCTCTGGCCGATTGCGCCATGGTGATGGGGACTAGCGCACGATTGCGGACCCTGCCGTGGCCGGGCTTGGAACCGCGAGGAGCCGCCGCGGAACTGGTGCGAAAAGCGGAGGAAGCGCCGGTGGCGGTACTGTTCGGGCGCGAGCATTCGGGATTGAGCAACGACGAGCTGGAGCATTGTAGCCACTTGATCCATATTCCCACCAACCCGGACTACAGTTCGCTCAATCTGGCCGCGGCGGTTCAGGTGGTGGCCTATGAGTTGATGTTGAACTCGCGGGAGAGCCAGGATCCCGTTCCCCATCGCGATAGCCCGTTGGCCAGTCACGAGGAGCGCCAGGGGTTTTATCGTCATTTGGAGCAGACGCTGGTTAAGATCGACTTCCTCAATCCGACAGCACCCAAGCAGTTGATGCGGCGCTTGCACCGCCTCTATAACCGTGTGGATCTCGAGCGGAATGAGATCAACATCTTGCGCGGTATCTTGAAGGCGACGCAGCGACAGGCGAAAAAATAGCCGTTTGCCGCGTTGTGCCGCGTTTAGCCACGTTTGGTGCGAATGGTGTTACCTGGCTCTACGGTCTTTCTGTTACTATCCCACTATCATTTGTTGAGCATTTGAATCGGAAATGATGCATCTCTTGTTCTCCCACTGCTGTTGTTCGTTCGCCGGCGACGCCCGATGTTGGGCCTCGCGATGTACCCAAAAACGCTTGGGCTGAACGGACTCCGAACGGAGCAGATGAGATACAAGAGAGATTCCTATGTTCGATACACTGAAAGAAGATATACGTAGCGTATTTGACCGCGATCCCGCCGCACGCACCACCTTCGAAGTCGTTACCACCTATCCCGGCATCCACGCCCTGCTTGCTTACAGGTTCGCCCACTGGCTGTGGCTGAAAGGCTTCAAATGGCTAGCCAGGGTGGTCTCCAATGTGGCCCGGTGGATTACCGGGATCGAGATCCATCCCGGGGCGCGTATCGGGCGCCGTTTCTTCATCGACCACGGGATGAGCGTGGTGATCGGTGAAACCGCCGATATCGGCGATGACTGCACGCTCTATCACGGCGTCACTCTCGGAGGGACCTCCTGGGATAAAGGAAAGCGCCACCCGACCTTGGGCGACGACGTGGTCGTGGGGGCGGGCGCCAAGGTGTTGGGACCTATAGAAATCGGTAGCGGTTCACGGATAGGCTCTAACGCAGTGGTACTGAAAGAGGTCCCGCCCAACTCAACGGTAGTGGGGGTGCCGGGTGTAGTGGCGACCCGGACCGTGGTCGAGGCCAGCCCGGAACAGGCCAAGGCGCGTGCCGCCATCGCTGAGAAGATGGGATTTGACGCCTATGGCACCACGCGTGATATGCCCGATCCGGTGGCCCACGCCATCAATAGCATGCTCGATCATATCCACGGCATGGACCAGAAGATGGAGGCGATGTGCAGGGCAATGCAGCAGCTCGGCGCCGAGCCGGAGCAGGTCGAGGTCCCCGACCTGGAGCCGTGTGAGATCGAGAGTACCGCACCGGGGGAGAGTGATCGGCACGGATTCGAGGAGCCTCAGGAATCGCCGGCCAAGGGGCAGACCCGGGCAGTTTCCAAATAATTGACATAAACACTTTGTTTTATGTGATAATTTCGTCTGTCGACGTTTTGGGTGGAGCGCCTCCATGAAATTAACGACCAAAGGGCGATATGCGGTAACGGCCATGCTGGATCTTGCGATCCACTACACCAATGGCCCGGTTACGCTCGCCGATATCTCCAAACGCCAGGGGATTTCCCTCTCCTATCTGGAACAACTGTTTTCCCGTTTACGCCGCCGTGGATTGGTAAGCAGCGTGCGCGGGCCGGGTGGAGGGTATCGGTTGGCTCGGCCGGCTGCCGACATTGCCGTTATCGAAGTCATTACCGCTGTTGACGAGGATGTGGATGTTCGCAAGTGTGGCGGACTGGGTAATTGTCAGGAAAACGATACCTGGCTGACCCATGAGTTGTGGTGCGATCTCAGTGCTCAGATTCAGGACTTTCTCAGTGGAATATCGCTGGGTAAGTTGGTGGAGCGTAACGGCGTTCGTGAAATCTCGGATCGGCAGGATCAGCGTGTTCAGCAGATCCTGGTGGAGACGGCCACTCCCTGATCTTATCTTGTGAGATCAGGCGGCAGAGGCCCGCCCGTGACGACCTACTTCGATCATAATGCAACGAGCCCGCTGGATAGCCGGGTTCAAGAGGTTATGATCCCGTATCTCAGTTGTGCCAATCCCTCCAGCGCCCACAGCGCGGGTCGCAAAATCCGCCGTGCTGTCGAACAGGCGCGCGAACAGGTGGCGGCGTTGGTGGGTGTGCAGCCCGGCCAAGTCATCTTCACCAGCGGGGGAACCGAAGCCAATAATTTCGTGTTGTCGGGTTTTGCAGCCAATGTGCGGCCCGGCGCAATTGTGGTGAGCACCGTTGAACATCCCTCTGTGCTGGAACCCGCCAACGCGCTGTCAGCGCTCGGGTGGACCGTTGAGACGATTCCGGTCGATGCCCAGGGGCGTATCGACGTGGTTGCCGCGGACGAGCTGTTAACCGACTCCACTCGCATGGTATCGGTAATGGGGGCCAATAACGAGACGGGGGTGTTGCAGCCGGTGGCGGAACTCGCTGAAATCGCCCGAGCTAGAGGCATTGTCGTTCACAGCGATGCCGTCCAGGTTGCCGGTAAGCTGCCGCTCTCGTTTGACGATTACGGGGCTGACGCCATTAGCCTTTCCGCCCACAAACTCAACGGGCCGAAAGGGATCGGCGCTCTCATCGTTAATAAAAAACTGGATCTCCGGCCGCTGATTCGTGGCGGCGGCCAGGAGAAGGGGATGCGTTCCGGCACCGAGAATGTGGCGGCGATAGTCGGTTTTGGCCTTACCGCCGAGCTTGCGCGACACGAGCTGTTTACCCGTGCGGCCATCACGCGGGATTTGCGAGACTATTTCATCGGCCGTCTCGACGATATTCCGGGATCTCAGGTATTCGGCGAGGGCGCCTCGCGTCTGCCTAATACCGTGATGTTCTCTCTGCCGGGCATCAACGGCGAAACGGCCTTGCTGCAGCTCGATCGTAAGGGGTTCGCTGTGTCGAGCGGTTCGGCCTGCCATAGCGCTAGCGCAGATCCAAGCCATGTGCTCAAGGCCATGGGTGTCGCCCGCGAGGTAGCCTTCAGCGCGGTTCGCGTTAGCTTTGGCCACGAGAACTCGCGTACCGAAGTGGATGGCTTGATCGCTGCATTGAAGAAAACCCCCACTGCCCTTGCGCCGGGTTTGACGGAACGGAGTTCAACCTCGACAGTCTCAATAGCGTAGGGTGGCTTATAGAGGCTCGAGTGAGATCGAAGGGATTACTGGGAAAACGATGACGCGACCGATCTATCTCGACTATGCTGCAACCACTCCGGTTGATCCTCGGGTAGCATCGCGGATGGCGGAGTGCCTTACCCGAGAGGGTGTTTTTGGAAACCCTGCCTCTCGCTCCCACCGTTTTGGCCGTCACGCCGAGGAGGCGGTGGAGCGTGCCCGTCGGCAGGTCGGTGAACTGCTGAACTGCCCGCCGGAACATCTCATTTGGACTTCGGGAGCGACCGAATCCAATAATCTTGTTCTTAAGGGTGTGGCGGGCGCTTTACAGGGCCGAGGAAGACACATCCTGACAGCGATGACGGAGCACAAATCAGTGCTCGATTCCTGTCGTTTCCTTGCCGCCCGAGGCTATGAGGTGACCTATCTTCAACCGGATAGCCAAGGCGTTATCGAACCCGAAGCGGTAACGGCGGCACTGCGCGAGGACACCATTCTCGTCTCTCTCATGCAGGTCAATAACGAGATTGGCGTTATACAGGATATCGAAACCGTGGGCCGCCTGTCGCGTGACCGCGGCGTGCTTTTTCACGTGGATGCGGCACAGAGTGCCGGGAAAGTCGCTATCGACCTGCAACGACTTCCGGTAGACCTCATGTCACTCTCCGCCCATAAGGTCTACGGCCCCAAGGGCGTAGGGGCACTCTATCTACGTCGGGGTGTCGATACCCCCATCGAACCGCAGATGCACGGCGGGGAACATGAACGTGGACTGCGTTCGGGTACGCTCCCTACCCATCAGATCGTCGGTATGGGTGAGGCGTTTCGTATCGCCAGGGAGCAACTGGTGTTGGAGAACGAGCGTATTCGGCGCCTACGAAACAGGCTCTGGGAGGGGCTGCGCGGGCTTGCCGGGGTTTATCTGAATGGTGATCCGGAACGTCGAGTGGCCGGAAATCTGAATGTCAGTTTTGCCGGCATCGAGGGCGAGGCCCTGATGATGGCGCTTGACACCATTGCTGTCAGCTCCGGGTCGGCCTGCTCCTCAGCCAATCGGGAGCCATCCTACATGTTGCGCGCGCTGGGGCGCAGCGACGAATTGGCGGATGGATCGATTCGATTTTCGGTGGGGCGATATACCAGTGAGACCGAAATCGATCACGCTATCGACAGGGTTTGCCGCAAGGTGACTCAGCTACGCGATCTCTCTGGTACCTGGGATGCGGCGACGCTCGAGACACAACAGCGGCGCGTCGCGCCTTGAATTGCGTACGCCAACCCTCAAGTTATTACCAGACGATTGTTAAGAGGTAGAAAGACTATGGCGGTAACAATGACTGAATCTGCGGTAGAACGAGTTCGCTCCTTTTTGGTCGATCAGAAGGAGAAGGTGGGTGTGCGGGTTGGTGTGAAACCCGCGGGCTGTTCCGGACTAAGCTACATCATGGATTTTGCCGATTCCGTGGGTGCGGAGGACGAGGTATTCGAGATCTACGGTGTTAAGGTGATTGTCGACAAAGAGAGCCTCCCGTTTCTCGACGGTTTGGAGCTCGATTTCACCAAAGAGGGGGTTAACGAGGGATTCAAGTTCAACAATCCCAACGTCAAATCCACCTGTGGTTGTGGAACCAGCTTTAGCGTGTAGCCCAGGGAAGTGATCGTTTGGTGATATTCCACCATAGAAGTGGACGATAAATACGATTGATAGCTTTACCCGATAGCAGCCGTTTCGTTGCTTATCCACAGCGCTAAGCAGTAAAATCACCCGTTGATTTTTACCTGGCCCGCGGTGTAATCGCGGGCTTGTCATATTTGATTAATTCGATTTGTGGAGCTTGTTAATGGCAATTGAACGTACCTTCTCTATCGTCAAACCCGATGCTGTCGCTAAGAACGTGATCGGTGAGATCTACAGCCGTTTCGAAAAGTCGGGGCTGCGTATCATTGCCTCTAAAATGTTGCACATGAGCAAAGAGCAGGCCGAAGGTTTTTACGCGGTGCACAAAGAGCGGCCCTTTTTTCCGGATCTGGTAGAGTTCATGACGTCGGGTCCCGTAATGGTGCAGGTGCTGGAGGGTGAGAACGCTATCCTGAAAAATCGCGAGGTGATGGGCGCGACCAACCCCCAGGAGGCCGATCCTGGCACCATCCGCGCCGATTTTGCCTCTACCATCGACGAGAATGCGGTCCACGGTTCCGACGGTCCGGATACGGCCAAAACCGAGATTGCGTTTTTCTTCAGCGGCGATGAGCTCTGTCCTCGAACTCGGTAACGCCAAAGAGAGTTTGTGAAAACAGAACGCGTTAACCTACTGGATTTTGATTGCGCTGGGCTGGAGGCCTACTTCTCCGAACAGGGGGAGAAGGCCTTTCGTGCCCACCAAGTGTTGAAATGGATCTACCATTCCGGCGTCGCGAATTTCGACGCCATGACCAATCTCAGTAAGGCGCTACGCGCCAAGCTCGCAGAAAAGGCCGAGATCGCACTTCCGCAGGTCGTGACGGACCAGCTCTCCGAGGATGGCACCCGAAAATGGTTGCTACGCCTCGCCGATGGCAATTGTATAGAGACCGTCTTCATTCCCGATGGTGAACGGGGCACCCTGTGTGTCTCTTCCCAAGTGGGCTGCCCGCTGGATTGCGCATTCTGCGTCACTGCAAAACAGGGATTCAATCGCAACCTTACCAGCGGTGAAATCGTTGGTCAGATGTGGGTGGCGAACCAGCTGATCGGACAGACGCGGGGTGATGGTCGCTGGCCCGGAGTTAACGATACGCGAGTGATCACCAACGTGGTTCTGATGGGGATGGGCGAGCCTCTGCTCAACGTGGACAACGTGGTGCGGGCGTGTCGCCTGATGATCGACGACCTGGGGTTCGGACTCTCCAAACGGCGGGTCACGCTCAGTACCGCCGGTATCGTTCCCGGTCTTGAGCGCCTGACCGACCTGGTTGACGTGAGTCTTGCGGTTTCGCTGCACGCGGTGAACGACGAGTTGCGTAATCAGCTGGTACCCCTAAACAAGAAATACCCTATCCGTCCGTTACTGGAAGCGTGCCGCAAGTTCATCAGCGGTGATTCTCGTCGCCGTATAACATGGGAGTACATCATGTTGGCCGGCATCAACGATTCACTGGAAGATGCTCGTCAGTTGGTGAGGCTGCTGCGTGGGATACCCTCTAAGGTCAACCTCATTCCGTTTAATCCCTATCCGGGAGCACCCTATCAAGCATCGACGGATGCGGTACTCGATGCGTTTCGCGAGGTACTTATCAAAGCGGGTATCATGGCGATTACTCGCAAGGCGAGGGGCCAGGACATCGACGCAGCCTGTGGGCAACTGGCCGGGGAAGTGATAAACCGTCGCAAGCCTGAACTGCGTATGGCCGCTGGGGGAGTGAACGCATGATAGTTAGGGCTATAGTACTCGGCCTCGTGGTAGTACTGGGACTCGGCGCTTGCAGCAGTACGGCCGTTCGTAAGGAAGAGGCGCAGCGTCTCAAGAGTTCTGAACTCAACACCGAGCTCGGCCTGAATTATCTTAGGGACAACAGCACTGAGACCGCGTTAATAAAGTTGACGCGCGCCATCGAACAAAATCCAAGAAACGCTAAAGCACACGCTGCGATCGCGTTGGTCTACGATAGAGTGGATCGGCAAGACAGGGCTAGGCGCCATTATGCCCGGGCGGTCGAGTTGGATCCCATGGATTCATATGCTCGTAATGCCTACGGTGCCTACCTGTGTCGACATGGTGATGCCTCTGAAGCGATGGAACATTTCGACAAGGCGGTGGAGAATCCACTCTATCCGCAGCCTGAAATGGCATTGACCAATGCCGGGCAGTGTATTCGCAACGAAGGTGATATGGTAAAAGCCGAAACCTACTTTCGTGCAGCGTTGAGGCGGAATTCCGCGTTCGTTCCTGCCCTTTTTCAAATGTCGCGGCTGAGTTTTGAAAAGGGTAGAACGCTCAGTGCGCGAGGTTATATGCAGCGCTACCTGGCGGTCGCGAAACACACTGCGCAGACCCTTTGGCTGGGAATCCAAATCGAGCGCGAGCTGGGCGATAAGAATACCGTTGCCAGTTACACTTTGCAGTTGCGGAAACTATTCCCCGATTCCGAAGAGGTTCGCTTCTTGGAAGAGAATTCTCCCCGATGAACGATGAGGCGCAAATTGTTAGTGGTAGCGAGAACGATACGGTGGAGACCGCTGAAGCGCCCGGGCATCGTTTGCGAGCGGCGCGTGAAGCGAAAGATCTGACGACCAAGCAGATCGCCGAGCAACTCAAGTTAAAACGAGGCATCATCGATGCATTGGAGGCAGATGATTATGCGAGGCTGCCTTCGGTTCTCTTCGCGCGCGGCTACTTGAAAAGTTATGCGCGTCTGTTGGGTCTGTCCGTCGATGAGATCGTCGGTGCTTTCGATCAACAAGGAATGACCGAAGAGGTGCCCGTTCCCCATGGTGCGATTCTGACTTCCAAGTACCATCGGAGGGGGGAACGGATTGTGTTGAAATGGGGTTCGGCGGCGGTGGTGGTTGCGCTGATCGGGCTCTTAGTGGTCTGGTTTCAGGGCGAGTCCACCGACGAACTCCTCGCGACATTGGGGTTAACCTCTCGTACCACCAGTGCGACAATGGAGTTGGCGTCGCCGTTACCCGCCAAGACGGAAGAGACGGCGACGGGTGGGGAGCCATCGCCCGAGACGAATGTCCCGATGGAGGTGGAGGGACAACCGCCCACAGAGATTTCGGCGGTACCTCCTCAAACCAACGAGAGTGGTCTCTCCGCCACCGCCATAAACGGCGCAGAAGCCACACCGGTGGTTACCTCGGGTTCCGAAAACGACGATTCGGTACGCGAGGAACCCGCGGCTCCTGTTACCACTTCGGAAGAGACATCGCCCTCGCTTCAACAGAATGAACCAATGGATTCTGCCGCCAATGACGAAGAGGTAGCGGGTACGGAAGTTACCGCGTTGGTCAGCGCCAACGGTGCTCAAGCCTCGACCGTTGAGATTTCGGGTGTGTTGGACTCGGCAGACTCCGACTCACTGGAGTTAACGTTGCAAGCCGATTCGTGGACCGAAGTCACTGATGCCTCGGGCTACAAACTGATCTACCGACTGTTGCGTGCCGGCGACGTGCATCGAATTACCGGGCGCGCGCCTTTCACCATTTTTCTCGGTAACGCGCCTGCCGTTGAAGTCAAATTTAACGACCAACCGGTGACCGACATACGCGCGAACAGTAAAGGTGTTGCTCGCTTTACGCTGGGTAGCTCCTGATCCGATAGCATCAGCGCCGTGTTGGTTTCCGGACAGTCATTCCAGAGATTATCGTGCACCCAAACATTGAAATAACGCGACGTAAATCACGCCAGATCAAAGTGGGCTCCGTGTCCATCGGTGGCGATGCTCCCATCTCGGTGCAGAGTATGACCACCACCGAGACGTGTGACGTGGCAGCGACGGTGGCGCAGGTGCAAGCCATTGCGGGTGCCGGGGCGGATATCGTGCGCGTCTCGGTTCCCTCCCTGGATGCAGCGGAGGCAATGGGCGAGATTCGCAAGCAGGTGACGGTTCCGCTGGTTGCCGATATTCATTTCGACTATCGAATCGCCCTGCGTGTGGCCGAGTTGGGTGTGGATTGTCTTCGCATTAATCCTGGCAACATAGGGCGAGAGGATCGGATACGCGCGGTGGTCGACTGCGCAAGGGATCGCGGTATCCCGATACGTATTGGCGTGAACGCGGGGGCGCTGGAGAAGGACCTTCTCGAGAAGTATCGCGAACCCACGGCGGAGGCGCTGGTGGAGTCTGCGCTACGCCACGTGGATATCCTGGATCGTCTCGATTTTTCGGAGTTTAAGGTCAGCTTGAAGGCCTCCGATGTGTTGACCTCGGTAACGGCCTACCGCCAGTTGGCTTCTCAGATCGAGCAACCGCTTCACCTGGGCATTACCGAAGCGGGCGGTTTTCGATCGGGCACGGTGAAATCGGCTATTGGCCTGGGAATGTTGTTAGCTGAGGGTATTGGCGATACTCTGCGGGTTTCGCTGGCGGCGGATCCGGTGCTGGAGGTGAAGGTCGGGTTTGATATTCTGAAAAGCTTGCACCTGCGCAGCTACGGAATCAACCTGATCGCGTGCCCCTCCTGCTCAAGACAGCGTTTTGATGTGATCAAGACCGTCAACGCATTGGAGGAACGGCTACAGGACATCACCGAGCCGCTCGACGTGGCGGTCATCGGGTGTGTGGTCAATGGGCCGGGGGAAGCGAAAATTGCCGACATCGGGCTGACGGGAGGAGAACCCAACCTCATGTACTATGATGGCAAGCCCGCGGAAAAGGTGGCTGATGATCAGCTGTTGGATCAGTTGGAGAAATCGGTACGCGAGCGTCTGCGTCAACGCGGCGAAGAGAAGAAATAGGCACTTTTTGGGTCAGTGACCGACGGGTCCCGCTGGGACCCGTGTTGCATTGTTTGGGTAAGGATTTAAGTTGGGAAAGAACATACAAGCCATCCGCGGTATGCACGATATCCTGCCGGAGCGTAGCTCGCTGTGGCAACATGTGGAGGGTGTGATAAAGCGCGGTTTCCTCTGTTACGGTTATCGGGAGATTCGACCGCCCATCCTCGAGAAGACCGAATTGTTTTCGCGCTCCATCGGCGAAGTGACCGATATCGTCGAGAAGGAGATGTACACCTTCGAAGATCGAAATGGCGACAGTCTCACGCTGCGTCCGGAGTGTACGGCGAGTTGCGTTCGCGCAGGCATCGAAAACGGATTACTCCATAATCAGATTCAGAAACTCTGGTACAGCGGACCCATGTTCCGGCATGAGCGGCCGCAGAAGGGCCGCTATCGGCAGTTCTATCAGATGGGTGCCGAGGTGTTTGGTCTCGAGGGTCCGGACATCGATGCGGAATTGATTCTGATGTCGGCCCGAATCTGGAAGGATCTCGGTATCGACGACATCGTTCATCTCGAACTCAATTCCTTGGGAACAACCGAAGAGAGAGCGGCTTACCGCGAGGAGTTGGTCGCCTATTTGTCTCAACACCAGGATCGGCTCGACGAGGATAGTCGGCGCCGCCTTTCCAGCAATCCGCTCAGGATACTGGATAGCAAGAATCCGGAAATGCGCGACATCATCGCCGGCGCGCCGAATCTCTATGATTCGCTGGGCGAAGCTTCGCGTGCGCACTTTACTGAGCTGCGACAGTTACTCGATGCCGCGGGAATCCGCTATACCATCAATCCGCGATTGGTGCGCGGCCTCGACTACTACTGCAATACCGTTTTCGAATGGGTGACCGAGGCCTTGGGGGCGCAGGGAACGGTCTGCGCGGGTGGTCGATATGATGGGTTGGTGGAGCAGCTTGGCGGCAAGTGGACACCCGGAGTCGGATTTGCGATGGGATTGGAGCGGTTGATTTTATTGGTTGAAGAGCGGCAAACCGTGGCGGACGGCCAAGCGCCGCACCTTTACCTGATCACTGCCGGAGCGCAGGCTCAGACACACGGATTCCTCATAGCAGAAAGTTTACGTGATTCTCTGCCCGGATTGCGTATCATGACGCACTGCGGTGGCGGGGGCTTCAAGAGCCAATTCAAGCGGGCCGACAGGAGCGGCGCGCGCTGGGCTGTCGTTTTAGGCGAAGAAGAGATCGCGAATCAGACCATGGGGATTAAGGATCTGCGAGGGGAGTTGGCGCAACAATCGATTCCACAATCAGACCTGGCGGCTTTTCTCGCTGCCGAACTCGAACAATAGCTGGTTCATTGGGAGCAATAGGTGGACGTTTACGCAACTGAGCAGGAACAGGTTGAGGCGCTGAAAAAATGGTGGCGAGAGAATGCCATGGCGCTCATCGTCGGTGCGGTCATTGGGTTGGGTGGGCTTTTTGGCTGGCAGTACTGGCAGAGCCACATCGACGAGAGGGGTGAGGCGGCTTCGATACAGTACGAGAGCCTGTTGATCACCGCACAATCCGGGCAGCATGACGAGGCGCTAGCAAAGGGCAACGCCTTGATTTCGGACTTTGCTGATACCCCTTACGCTGTGTTGAGCCGATTGCTGTTGGCAAAGGTTTACGTGGAGAAGGGAGATCTTGCGGCGGCGAAGCAGCAGTTGCAGGTAGCATTGGTTGAGGCGGACAGCGAGGAGACGAGGTACATTGCCCGTATTCGGTTGGGTCGCGTGCAACTCGGACTGGGAGAGCACGGCGCCGTCGAATCGCTGCTCCAAGAGGTGCAAGAGGGCGCTTTTGTCGCATCGTACGCGGAGCTGCGTGGTGATTTGAAGGTGGCGACCGGAGACGTCGAAGGCGCTCGAGCCGCTTATAATCAAGCGTTGCAGGCAGGTTCGGCTTCGGCCGCATTGATCCAGTTGAAGCTGGATGATTTGGGACCCTCCTCCGAAGAGAGTCTCCGGTGAAATTGGGATTGAAGGTTTGCGCGGCGCTGGTTGTAGTGCTCGTCGCGGGATGCAGCAAAGTGGTCGATCCCGATCCTCCCGCTCCGTTACCACTCCTAGAAAGCGAACTTTCCGTTCAAACGCTGTGGCGTACCCAGATCGGAGTGGGCGCCGATGAACAGCGAGTCAATCTGGTGCCTGCCTACGATGGGGAGCACCTCTATGCCGCCGATCGCCAGGGACGGATCGTCGCCGTCAAACTCACCGATGGCGGCAGAGTTTGGGAGAAGGATACCGAGTTAGCGATTACCGGCGGGGTGGGTTACGTTTCGGGAACGCTTCTCGTGGGAACTTTGGACGGTGAAGTGGTGGCACTGGACACCGGCAATGGCGACGAGATTTGGCGCAGCCGTGTTTCGAGCGAGGTGCTTGCGCCCCCTCAGGGCAGCCAACACGGCGTCGTGGTCGTGCAGACCGTTGATGACAAGGTGTTTGCCTTGGATACCGTTAGCGGTGCGCAGCGATGGTTCTATCAGCAACGGGCTCCAACGTTGACACTCAGAGGGACCAGCACACCGTTGATCGACGCAGGCGTGGTTTATATCGGCTTTGCCAGCGGCCGTTTGGTGGCACTCGATCTGACCAACGGACGGGTGATTTGGGAGAACACTATCGCCGCCCCACGGGGTAGTGCGGAATTGGATCGATTGGTCGATATCGACGCCTCACCCCTGCGCATCGGTGACACGCTCTATGTGACTTCGTACCAAGGGCGCTTGGCGGCGGTGACCGGGGGTACAGGGGTTTTGTTGTGGGCCCGCGATATCTCTTCCTATCAATCGGTCGATCGGCAGAGCGGGAGATTGTTCCTCACCGATGCCAACGGACATATCTGGTCGGTAAGTAGTGATAACGGATCGGCAATTTGGAAGCAGGAGAAGTTGCAAGCGCGCGGACTCACCGCACCGGTGAGTTACGGGGAATTCGTAGTCGCGGGTGATTTCGAAGGCTATCTCCATTTCCTCTCGCGCAGCGATGGCCGAATCAAGGGTAGGATCCAGGTCGATAGCAAGGGGTATCTGCAGTCGCCGATGCTGATCGATGGTGTTCTCTACAGCTATGGTCAAGGCGGGGTCCTGGCGGCGTTGCGCGTCGACGAAGAAGGTTAAGATTCGCCAGTATCAGGCAACCTGCAATGGGATACTCAACCCGTAGGGCCACCGGCAACGCCGACTCCAATCATGTCAACAGACCCTGATACCGGTGTCGTTGCTCCCCAGCGGCGACGTTGGATGGGGTATCTACTCCTTCTAACCGCCGCCTGCTGCTGGGGCATGATTGGTCCGATCTCTCGATTCGCCTTTGTGGAAGGGATTGAGCCTCTCGAAGTGGCCTTCTGGCGTGCCGCGCTCGCCTGGTTCCTGTTTGGTGCCCATGCGCTAGTCATTCGCGAAACCGACATTCAGTTTCGACACTTGCCCGGCGTGGTGGTTTTTGGCGTCGTTTGCGTCGCCGTCTTCTATGGCGCCTACCAGTGGGCGGTCGACGAAGGCGGTGCGGCGTTGGCTTCGGTGCTGCTCTACACGGCGCCGGCCTGGGTGGCGCTGATGGCGAGAGGGTTTCTGGGAGAACGCATCACTCCGAGCAAGTTTATCGCCATTGTGCTGACGTTAAGCGGTGTTGTATTGGTGGCCCAGGATGGCCAGGGCCTGGCGGCGGAGACTCGCGTGAGCCTGTTGGCGATCGGCCTGGGATTGCTCTCCGGATTTGCCTATTCGCGCTATTTCATTTTCGGAAAGACTTTTCTAAGACACTACTCGACACCCACGCTGTTCCTTTACGCGCTACCGTTGGGTTCGGCGGTACTCTATCCATGGGTGAATTTTCAGCAGAAAACGGTGGTGGCTTGGGCGAGTATTTTGATCGTCGCGGTCGTTTCGACCTATCTGGCCTACTATGCGGGCCTACGTTACCTGGAGGCGACTCGGGCAGCCGTTGTGGTGACGATTGAACCCGTTGTGGCTGCACTTTTTGCCTGGACCTGGTGGGACGAGCGGTTTGCCGCATTCGGTTGGGTGGGCAGTGCGCTCATACTGGGTAGCGTGCTGCTGATTGTCGTGGCTCAGCAGTGGGCTCAAAAGAGGTAGATGCTTGCCAAACCGAGGAAGGCGAGAAAGCCTACGACATCGGTGACGGTGGTGAGCGCCACCGTACCGGCCAAAGCGGGATCGATACCTAATCGCTTGAACAGCAGGGGAATGGTCAGCCCAGCGAGCGCAGCGGCAACCAGGTTGATCACCATGGCGAGTGCGATGATGATGCCGATGGAGTAGTCCTTGAACCAGGCAACCGCGACCGCCGCTACCACCAGCGCCCACAGTATGCCGTTCAACGTCCCCACAGCCAGTTCGCGCGCCAACAGCCATGGCGCGTTAGCGCCACCCACCTGACCCAGGGCCAGGCCGCGAATGGTGAGCGTTAGCGTCTGGGTGCCGGCATTCCCACCCATGCTGGCGACAATGGGCATGAGCACTGCCAGCGCCACCGCCTTTTCCAACGTCGCTTCAAAGAGCCCGATCACCCAAGAGGCGACGAATGCGGTGATCAAGTTGACGCCCAACCAGATGGCGCGACGCTGCGTGCTTGCCAGTACGGGGGCGAACAGATCCTCTTCCTCATCGAGGCCCGCCATGCTGAGCAGTGTCTGATCGGCAGCCTCCTTAATGACGTCGACCACATCGTCAACGGTGATGCGCCCGAGCAGGCGGCGTTGCTCATCGATAACCGGGGCCGAAACCAGGTCGCGCTGTTCGAAGAGCTTGGCCACTTCGGTGGCCGGATCGTCGGCGAGTATACCCTCGACCTCACGCTCCATAATCTGTCCGACCCGTAACGCTGGATCTTTGGTGAGTAGATCGGTCAATGGGAGTAGCCCCAGATAGCGATCGTTACGATTGACGACGATAAGGTTGTCGGTCAGCTCTGGAATACTGCCTCGCATGCGCAGATAACGCAGTACCACGTCGAGGGTTACGTCGGGCCGTACCGTCAAGGTGTCTGTGCTCATCAAACCGCCGGCCGTGTCCTCCGGGTAGGAGAGTACGGCCTCTATGCGTTGGCGATCCTGTTTGTCGAGCGAGTTGAGTACTTCGCGAATGACGGTGTCGGGTAGATCCTGCAGGATGTCTGCTACATCGTCGGCTTCCAATCTCTCGGTCGCTGCTACCAGTTCGTTGGCGTCGTATTCTTTGAGCAGCTTGGCGCGAACCTCGTCGTTAAGATGGGCCAGCACATCGCCGTCGACCTCTTCGTCGACCAGGTCCCAAACCACATCACGCTGCGTCGGTGGCAAAGATTCGAGCAACAACGCAATCTCAGCCGGATGAAGCCCATTGATCATCCGGCTTACTTGGCGCAGCGTGCCCACCTCGAGAGCCGCGGTGAACTTCTGCAGGCGTTCGCGAGGCTGCTCTTGCTCCTGCATCGGCGTAACACTGGGTTTGTGGGAAGGTGGAAGGAAGAACAGCCGACCTCTCAGCCGTTTGTTCGCCGCCGCAAGTTTAACAAGGGGGTGTGTTACTGATCTAGCTGTAATTAAGCAACAAACGCTGTATTGCGCTGATGTTGCTGGATGACGAGGCGGGTAAACTCGGTCAGGTAATGAATCCGTTAGTGGGTTTCACCCGTGTCATTGAGGCGTTCCACCAGTGCACAGATCTCACCGTGGTGTGTCGCGCGGAGAATGCGTTTAGCCAGTTTTGTCAGTGCGGTGACGTCTGATTGATTGACCAGCTGCTTGATCTCCAGCAACGACGAGGGGTGCATGCTGAACTCCGACAATCCCATGCCCAACAGGAGGCGGGTATAACGGGCATCGCCTGCCATTTCGCCACACATGGCGACGGGAATGTCGGCGCGCTGACCCGCGCGGATGGTATTGGCGATCAATTGCAGCACCGACGGATGCAACGGATCGTAGAGATAGTTGACTTCGTCATCCACGCGGTCGATGGCCAGGGTGTATTGGATGAGATCGTTGGTTCCGATGGAGAGAAAGTCGAGGTGTTTGGCGAAAATATGGGCGCTGATCGCTGCGGCTGGTACCTCGATCATTCCACCCACGGGAACGTTCTGGTCAAATTTGAGGCCGCTGTCGCGAAGCTCCTGCTTCACTTCATCGATGATCTGCAGCACCTGAAACATCTCTTGCGTACTGGAGAACATCGGGATCATGATGCGCACGGGTCCGCTTGACGAGGCACGGAGGATGGCGCGGAGTTGGGGTCGAAACAGGGATTGATCGCGCAGGCAGAGTCTAATGGCGCGCAATCCCAAGGCGGGGTTGGTGGGTAGCAGGCTGCCACTGCGACCGCTGTCCACCTGTTTATCGGAACCCAGATCCAAGGTGCGTATGGTGATGGGGGTACCCCGCAGGGTTTTCATCACGCCACGGTAGGTTTCGTAGTGTTCCTCTTCGTCGGGTAAGGTTTCGCGGTTCATGTAGAGAAACTCGGTTCGATACAGCCCGACACCTTCGGCACCCACGGCGCGCACCGCGCGCGTGTCTTCGGGCAACTCGATATTGGCCATGAGCTTGATCGGTGCGCCGTCGCGCGTAATCGCATTACGCCATTTGAGTTTCTTCAGTTCCTGTGGATAGTGTTTTTCTTCGCGCTGCAGGCCTCGATAGTACTTGAGGATTTCAGGTGTAATGTCCGCCAGTACGGAACCCTGGCGTCCATCGATGGCAATTCGCTCTTCGTCTCTCAAATAGCGCCTTGCATTGCGAACTCCGACTACCGCGGGAATGCCAAGACTGCGCGCCAGAATTGCCGTGTGCGAAAGAGGTCCCCCAAACTCGGTAATAAAACCGGCAATACCCTGATTCTGCATCAAGACGGTGTCCGCCGGCGTGAGGTCATCGGCGATGATGATGCACCCTTTCAAGCGCTTTTCCTGAACCTCTCCCTCGTGGTGCTCTGCGTTCATCAACAGGCGCTGGATGCGATTGACTACATGATCCACGTCATCCTTGCGGGTGCGTAAATAGGGATCATCCATCTCGTCAAATACGCGTACCAATGTGTCGCGTTGCATTTGCAGCGCCCATTCGGCGTTGATGCGACGGGTTTCGATCAGGTTGATGGGAACCGAGGACAGGGCCGCGTCATCCATCATCAAGATATGTGTATCGATGAAGGCAGCGATATCGCTGGGAGCATCGCTGGGTATTTCGTCGCGGATACCGCGCAGTTGCTGTTTGGCGTTCTCAACTGCGCGTCGGAAGCGTGCGACTTCTTCGGCGATTTTATACTGCGGTAAACAATACTCGACGGCTTCCAACACATGTCGTTGGAGTACGTGCGCCTTACCGATGGCAATGCCCTTGGAGACGCCGATGCCGTTGAGTTCGAGGCTCACAATGTGATCGTTTTCCCTATTCGCCCTCTCCGAATCGGTCTTTCACCAGATCGACTATGGTTTCGGAAGCGGCTTGCGCATCGCTGCCCGATACGATCAACTGTAGGGCCGTGCCCTTGCCGGCCGCCAGCATCATGATACCCATGATGCTTTTTGCGTTAGCGCTACGGGAGTCGCGAACCAGCTGAATATCGCTTTCGAAGCCGGACGCCACCGTGACCAGTTTTGCAGCAGCTCTGGCGTGCAGGCCCAGCTTGTTGATTATCGTTATCTCAGTCTCAATCTCTGCCACACTCATGCTCCTGATGACAGATGAATACACAGTCGCGACCGCCGCCCAAAGCTTTCTCGGCTAATTCGGAAAGTGGTAAGTGCGAATAGTTGAGCGCACGCATCACCATGGGCAGGTTGATGCCGGTTACCGTAATAGCGCGCTTGCCATCGTGCAGTTTGCCGGCAATGTTTCCAGGGGTGGCGCCATAGAGATCGGTAAGTACGAGAACCCCTTCGCCCTTGTCCAATTGCTCTAACATCGCTTGTGCGCGTGATTGATGGGACTCCAGCTCGTTATCTTGGGCCACTTCAAGAACTGCTGCGTTCATCGGGCACCGTTTCAACGTATGGGTTGCTGTTCGTAGTAACGAACCGCCGATTCCCTCGTGGGTGATGATAAGTAGCCCGGCGCTCATGCCAACTCCCGATGACGTGTAATCACATTGTCGTAAGTTTTGGCGAAATGCGTGGAGAGCATCTGCGCGAGATAGACCGAACGGTGTTGTCCACCCGTACAACCGATAGCTACCGATACGTAACTGCGGTTTTCAGATTGAAATGAAGGTAACCAACGTTCAAGAAATTTCTTTATATCCTTACTCATCTTCACCACTTCGGTGTGGGACTCCAGGTAGTCGATCACTGCCGCGTCCAAACCGTTCAGGGGGCGCAAATGAGGTTCCCAGTAGGGGTTGGGTAGGCAGCGGACATCGAATACGTAGTCGGCGTCTCCCGGCACCCCATGTTTAAAACCAAACGATCGGAACAGAATCGACAAACTATCACGAGCACGCCCCACAATCCGATCTTTTACCAGGTCGCGCAGTTGATGGATGTTGGTGAGGCTGGTGTCGATAACCAGATCTGAGCGTGCCACAATGGGTTCCATTAGGCCGCGCTCGTACTGTATGGCGTCGGCAAGGGAGCGGCGGTTACCGCTCAAAGGATGCTTACGGCGTGTTTCGCTGAAGCGTTTAAACAACGCCTCGTCATCGGCGTGAAGATAGAGTACGTCGCAATCGATACCGGACTCAGAGAGTTTATCGAGTATTTTCGGTACCTCTTTTAGATCCGCTTCGAGATTACGTGCGTCGATACCGACAGCGGCGTTGATTGCCGTTTCTCCGCCGCGGCGTTTCATCTGTAACGTGAAATCGTGGAGCAGGGGTGCGGGCAGGTTGTCGATACAGTAATACTCCATATCTTCCAGGGTGCGTAGCGCCGTGCTTTTACCAGAGCCCGACAGGCCGCTAACGATCACCAATTTCATGAGTTTCCCTGCTCCTGGATAAATTGGTGTTGGCGCGACACAAAGTCTTTAGCGGCGATATAGCCTTTGAGTACCAAGAGATGGTGGCGCACTGCAGTTTCCACTAGAACCGCTAGGTTTCGTCCCGGTGCGACGAACAGCGTGATTTCGGGAATATCGATTCCCAGGATGTTGCGTGGTCGGCTGGTGCCGTAGATTCTGTCCAGCCCCTCAGTGTTTTCTTTAGTGGCGGCTTTCAGATCTATGATCAACCGCAAATAGCGATTGCTCTTGACGGAGTTACTGCCGAACATGGCCCTGATGTCGAGTATTCCAAGACCGCGTACTTCCAAAAAATCGCGCAGCGGTTCCGGGCAGGAGCCGTTGATAATGTCCGGTGCGATGCGGGAGAATTCGGGTGCGTCGTCCGCTATCAGACGATGACCACGACTGATCAGTTCCAACGCAAGTTCGCTTTTGCCCAACCCAGCTTCTCCGGTCAGAAGCACACCACTCCCCATCACCTCCATAAACACACCGTGTAAGGTGAGTCGTTCTGCCAACAAGTTGGCTAAGTAGTAGTGGAGATGGCTGATGAGCTCGTGACTACCGAGCAGAGAAGAGAAGAGCGGTATGTTGGTGCGATCGGCTTGCGCGATGAGATCGTCGGGTACCGGTTGGTCGTTGGCCACCATGACAAAGGGTGAGGTGATGCTGAAGATGCTGTTAACGGCGTTGTCGCGTTCTTCTTCCGAGAGGGACGCGAGGTAGTCGAGTTCCTGGGTACCCAGTATTTGAACGCGGGGGCGCCGCACAAAATTAAGGTGTCCCACCAACGCCATGCCGGTGTAGGTCGAACCCGTAGGGGGTATTACCTTGTCACCACCACCTTCGCCTGCCACCCATACGAGTCTAAGCTGATCGCAGAACTCCTGGAACAAGGAGCGTGGCGTGACCGGTGTCGTCATGCCGCCGAACTATCGCTAGTACGCCACGACGTTAGTAGTTGCAACAGCTGCTCCGTATCGGCGGTTTCGCGCAGGCGTTGGCAAAACGCTTCGTCACGGAAAAGCTCCGCCAGCTGGGCCAAAATAGTCAGATGCTCACTGGTCGATTCTTCAGGAACCACCAACGCAAAGAGCATGTCTACCGGCTGGTCGTCGATGGCGTCAAAATCGATGGGTTCCGCCAGAGTAATGAAGGCTCCGATAGCCGGTTGATCGGTGGATATTCGGCCGTGAGGCAAGGCGACATTATGGCCCAAACCCGTACTCCCCAATTTTTCTCGCCCTAACAGGCTGGTGAATATCTCGTTCTGATCTAGTGTGGTATTGCTATCCGCAATAATCGTACTGAGGTACTCCAGCGCCCGTTTTTTACTTGTTATGTCGACTTTGGGGGCGACCCGCTCGGTAGCGAGTAGTTCAGCGATAGACATGACATGGTTACTCGGTCATGTAGCTCCGATTCTTTCAGCGCTACAGAGATTCGACAGATTGATTCTTGATACCGCCCGCACCGCGGTGGTGGTCGTTTTGCTTGCTACGATGCTTTTTCAACTGGCGGTCCAGTTTATCCACCAGTGAATCGATCGCGGCGTACATGTCCTCCTGTACGGCGTCGGCGAAGACGTCGGCACCACTGATATGGAGAGTCGCTTCGGCTTTCTGTGCCAGTTTCTCCACGCTCAAAATGACATGCACATTGGTGACGTGATCGAAATGGCGACTGAGGCGTTCAAACTTGGTATTGACGTAGTCGCGCAGGGCGTCGGTGATGTCGATGTGGTGACCGGTGAGGTTGAGCTGCATGTTGAAACTCCTTGAAGAGTGAAAAAGAGGCGCCTGATTCAGACCAGACGCTTACGTTCATTGGATGGCGGGATAGAGAGTGCTTCGCGATACTTTGCGACGGTACGCCGCGCCACCTGAATTCCCTGATCCGAAAGTATGTGAGCGATTTTATTGTCGCTGAGGGGTTTGGCCGGATTCTCGGCCGCGACCAGCTTCTTCATCAGCGCTCTAATAGCGGTCGCCGAACACTCTCCTCCGTTGGCGGTGCTCACGTGACTAGAGAAGAAGTATTTGAATTCGAAAATGCCGCGCGGTGTGTGCATGTACTTACGGGTCGTTACGCGCGAGACGGTGGATTCGTGCATGTCGATGGCCTCGGCCACATCGCGAAGCACCATGGGTTTCATCGCCTCTTCGCCGTACTCGAGAAACTGTTGTTGGCGTTCGACGATGCACGAGGCGACCTTGAGCAGGGTCTCGTTTCTGCTCTGCAGGCTTTTGAGAAACCACCGGGCTTCCTGCAGGTGCGATTTGAGCGTCGTGTTGTCGGCACTATTGTCGGCGCGCCGAATCATGCCAGCGTACTGACGATTGATGCGCAAACGTGGCGTCGATTCCGGATTCAACTCTATCCGCCAAGCACCGTTTTTCTTGCGCACAAATACATCGGGGATGATGTACTCGGGTGCGGGTCCCGGCATTGCGCTTCCAGGACGAGGATTGAGAGTTCGGACTAACGCCAAGGCATTACGAAGCTGTTCCTCGTTGAGACGTGCGCGACGTAACAGCATCGATTGATCACGACCACCCAGCAGGTCCAGGTGTTCGGTCACCAGCAGTAGGGCTTCTCTGAGATAGGGAGTATCCGGCTCCATCTGCTTCAGTTGCAGTTGCAGACACTCGCCCAGGTGCCTGCAGCCGATCCCGGGCGGATCGAAATTCTGCAGACGGTGCAGTACCGCTTCCACTTCATCCAGTTCGATCTCGTCGAGGTCATTTTGCAGCGCCGCAAGAACGTCTTCCGTAGAACAGGTGAGATAGCCGTCTTCGTTGATGCTATCGATGAGAACCGTCCCGATAGCAAGATCGTTGGCGCTGAGAGGAGTCATCTGCAACTGCCACTGCAGGCGATCGTGCAAATTGGTTCCAGCTTCTGCGGGGAGTTCGAATTCTCGCTCTTCGGATTCTGCTGCCGAATAGCTGATGCCTCCGGTGTCGTAGACATCTTCCCAGGCGCTGTCTACCGGTAACTCTTCGGGGATGGAGGATTGTTCCGGTGCGAGGTCGCTCTCGACGGAGGCCTCTCCGTTGCCATTGGTTCGCTCGGGTGGCGATTCCGCTTCAGGATTTTGTTCCGCCTTTTCATCGGTTTCCAACATCAGGTTGGAATCCAGAGCTTGCTGAATCTCGGTATGGAGCTCAAGCGTCGACAGTTGCAGCAAGCGGATAGCCTGTTGCAGCTGTGGCGTCATGGTGAGCTGCTGGCCGAGACGTAGCTGGATGGACTGCTTCATAAGGGTGGGTTAGATGATTTCGATTATCAGCTTTTCTATGACATCCCTACCTTAAATACTAACCTAATCCATCCCTGTTTTCAGCGCTTCAACGCAGTTTTGGCATGACTCTTGACTGCATGCAAGTCTTGACAGACGGAAATCGCGGTACTTTTTGCCCTGGCGCGGTTGCAGGTCAGGCGAATACGCTCGGCAAAAATGAATCAACTGTTTGAATTAATGGCGAAATTTCTATTTACAGCTCGCTAGAGACTAAATTTATCCCCGAGATAGACTTCGCGAACCAACTCGTCATCCAGGATGGCTTGAGGATCTCCCTGCTTGATCACTTTTCCGTCGCTCAATATGTAGGCACGATGACAGATACCTAACGTTTCGCGAACGTTGTGGTCGGTTATCAGCACGCCGATATCTCGGTCGCAGAGGTGTTCGATGATGCGTTGAATATCAAGAACCGAGATGGGATCGACACCGGCGAAGGGTTCGTCCAGCAAAATAAACTGCGGTTCAGCAGCCAGCGCTCGTGCAATTTCCACTCGTCGGCGCTCGCCCCCTGAAAGACTCATGCCCAATGTGTCGTGTAAGTGGCCGATGTGGAGCTCGTGGAGTAGCTTATCGAGGCGTTCGCGGCGTTCTGCAGCACTGAGGTCTTGACGTACTTCGAGGATTGCCAGGATATTGTCCGCCACAGAAAGCTTGCGAAATACCGAGGCTTCCTGAGGGAGATAACCGATACCGAGTTGCGCGCGTTCGTGCATCGGGAGATGGGTAATCTCTTTACCGTCGATGTGTATGGAGCCTTCGTCAGCGGCGATCAATCCGACGATCATGTAAAAAGAGGTCGTTTTACCCGCACCGTTGGGGCCGAGCAGCCCCACGGCTTCTCCTCGTTCCACGGTGAGGGATACGTCGCTGACAACGGAACGCTCTTTGTATCGCTTGGCGAGTGATTCTGCGATTAGGCGACTCACCGATTCTCTTTCTCGTCGTCGTTCTTGTTTTTCGGCTGAATGACGATGCGGACGCGTCCGGTCCCGTCGGAACTTCCTTGTGCGCGCACCCGATCATTGCGTGCATCGTACTCGATGCGTTCTCCCGCGAACTCCTCCTGATCCAGCCAGAAACGGGCCTCACCCTCGAAAACGGTTAGCTCCGTGTCAGAATCGTGCTCGATACGCGCTGCATTACCATGCGCGTCGTTTTCTTTGCCTTCGGGCCGCTGGCGAAAGGTGGCGGGATTGCCCACCATGATCAGTCGATCGGCACCATCGTCGCTGGAGTAGAGCATGATCTCGTCACCGGTTGCGCGGACGCTGCCTTGGCTGAGTTTGACCTGTCCACGGTATCGACTGATCTGCTTCTGATCGTCAATGGATACGCTGTCTGCTTCGATGTGAATGGGTTGATCGCTGTCGCTATCGAGCGCCATGGCGGGCGGCGTTGCCACCAACGTTATGGTCGTTAAAAGAGTGCTAACGCTTATTCGGTTCATGTCTTCCTCGCATATCAGAGAGCAACTCCAAATGTCCCCCTTCTCCGAGATAGCCACGCAGCCCAACGGCGCTGATCTCACCGGAAGCATCCGAGAAACGGACCGCCTCGGCGGTTTCGGCGTAGTTGTCATGGGGTTTTAGCAGTAGGTTTTTCGTGTGAAGCGTACCCTGCTCGTCGCCCTGGCGCTCCATGGTGACCTTGCCCTGGAGCAGTACCACATTACCATCGGCATCGCTGCTGCCCCGATCGGCACGAACTTCCCAATTTGGCTCATTGCTGTCAATGCTGTGAAACCGTGGTCGCTGTAACTCGACGCGATCGTCGTCACTATAGTGGGTGATGCGCTCGGCCCACATACGATGTTGCAGCTCACCCTGTTCATCCATCGACCAGGCCTCAACGTCGGTCAGGTAAAAGTCGGGCGTATGACGGGCGGGTTTTGGAACGAAGGCCTTGGGTGTGATCAGATCGGCGATCCACCCGCTGAAGAGTGCCAGCAGCGCGAGAGCGAAGAAGATGGTCGCTGCACGGGCCATTAATTAAGGTACGCCTCTAAAGCGGGTTGTAATTTGCCCTGAGCTTCCAAAATCATTTCGCACACTTCCCGTGCGGCTCCCTTGCCTCCCGGTTGCTGAGTTTGCCAATGCGCGTGTCGTCCCACCAAAGGATGGGCATCCTGAACGGCGATGGCAAGCCCCACACGAATCATGACGGGGAGGTCGATGACATCGTCTCCCACATAGGCTACCTGGTCGGGCGTGATTCCCAAATCATTGATAAGCGTTTCGAAGGCGGGGATCTTCTCTTCGAGGCCTTGATAGACATGCTTTACGCCCAGCCCCGCCATCCTCTTGCCGACCGCCGTGGATTGCCGTCCGGAGAGTATGGCGATGTCGATACCCGCGGCCTGAGCCATTTTGATACCGTGCCCGTCGCGGGCATTGAACAGCTTGTGTTCTTCACCCATTTCACTGAACAGAAGACTGCCGTCGGTCAGCACGCCGTCCACATCGAAAATGATGAGTCGTACCCTGCTTGCCTTTTCCACGGTCTCCTGCATATTCAGTTCCGAGGGTGATTACAACACACCCGATTGAAGCAGCGTGTGCATGTTGAGTGCGCCCACCAGTCGACGTTCGGCGTCGACAACCAATAGACCGTTAATTTTTTTGTCCTCCATAATCTTGAGCGCTTCGGCCGCCAATAGATCCTCGCTGACCGTGGTGCCGTGGGGAGTCATTACCTCTGCTACGGTGGCTTGGTGGACATCGATCCCTTGGTCGAGAGTGCGTCTGAGATCACCATCTGTGTAGATGCCGGTGACCTGATCGTGCTGGTTGACGATGGCTGTCATGCCCAATCCCTTGCGGCTCATTTCGAGAAGGGCCTCGTCAAGTCCAGCGGTATCGGCAACGCTGGGTATGGCTTCACCGGTGTGCATCACGTCGGCCAACTGCAGCAGCAAGCGTTTACCCAACCGGCCAGCGGGGTGGGAGCGGGCAAAATCGTCGGTCGTGAACCCGCGAACCTCCAGTAACGATACGGCGAGAGCGTCGCCCATCACCAGAGTTGCGGTGGTGCTGGAGGTGGGAGCCAGTCCCAGCGGACAGGCCTCTTGGCTGACACTGACATCGAGTGCCACATCGGATTGTCGAGCCAGTGTCGAGGTGGGATTGCCGGTAAGGGTGATCAACGGAGCACCGAGGCGTTTGATGATCGGGAGTATGGTCAGAATCTCTTCCGTTTCGCCCGAATTAGAGAGTGCGATGACGGCGTCCTTGGCGGTGATCATCCCCAAATCGCCATGACTCGCTTCACCCGGGTGGACAAAAAACGCGGGGCTGCCCGTGCTTGCGAGCGTGGCGGCGATCTTGCCGCCGATGTGTCCCGATTTCCCCATGCCCAATACAACGATGCGACCCTCGCAGTCGAGCAACAGGCGACAGGCTCTGGCAAAGCCTTCATCGATGCGATCCGCCAGCTGCTTGACGGCACGTGTTTCGGTAGTGACGACGGCTTGACCCAACGCTCGCAGCCTCTCATCCGATTGGTCGGCCGTATTGGTATCGGAGTGGTTGTCACGCGAACTCATGGTCATCCCGTTAGGACTGCATATAGAGCAGAGTCTGATAGGCGATAAAGGCCGTCAGCATGGTGCCGCCCTCCAGCCGGTTGATTCTTCTGTGTCCGCCAAAACTATAGGCCATCGCGAACAGCGCCAGGGTCAGTATCGTCATCACCGGGAGGTCGCGTTGTAAAACACCTTCCGCGAAAGGGCCCGGATGGATGACGCCAGGTAGCGGTAGCACCGCCAACATATTGAACATATTTGACCCGATGATGTTGCCGATCGCAATGTCGTGCTCTTTTTTCAGGGCGCTCATGATGGCGGCGGCGAGTTCCGGGAGGCTGGTTCCAATAGCGACAATAGTGAGCCCGATGATGAGATCGCTCACACCCAGGCTCTGCGCGATCTCGACCGCCCCCCAAACCAGTAGTCGCGAACTGACCAGCAAAACTATCAGTCCTACGATCAGCCAGGCGAGCGAGCGAGCCAAGGGCTGCTCGGGAGGGATTTCGGCCGCGATCTCCTCGGTCATCGGGTCACCGCGACGCATCCGCATACCCAGCGTGACCAACCAATAGAGCATGAGGCACAGGCCGCCCAGTAGCAGCAATCCGTCAATTCGTCCCAACTCGCCATCGGCCATGAGTACGCCGGCAAACAGGACCACGGCGAGAAGAATGGGGAACTCCCGCTTCAGCGTGTCGGAGTGGACGGTGAGTGGCGCGATTAGCGACGCGGCACCCAAGATAAGCGCGATGTTGGCGATGTTCGATCCCAGCGCATTTCCGATAGCCAATCCCGGGTTTCCCTGCCACGAAGCCATTCCCGATACGAGGATCTCGGGTGCCGACGTGCCGAATCCCACGACCGTGAGCCCGATTATCAAGGTGGATACACCGAGGTTCCTGCCCGTTGAAGCGGCTCCGACGACAAAACGGTCTGCACCCCAAACCAGTAGGGCGAAACCGGAAATGACAGCGGCAATGGGGAGAAGCAGACTGCTAACCATCTGATCTTTCAGGAATTATTGGTGGATTTTAGTGAGCTACGAAGCACTGAGGGGAGTGTGCTGACACCTGCCCAGAGGCTCCATGGCGCACTATTATGACACGGCATTTGCTGGTCGCCAGGGGCTAATCGGGACAGGCGAGTGTATTGACTCGGTTCATATAACTACCGAGACTTGCGCAAAATTTCGGTAAAAGATCCCCTTTGGTGGAACTCGGTATCCGCATCCAAACTCTCACATCGGGATCTTCGGTTCAGCGACCATTCATCGGGCCAGTGATATCTATAGCGTTAACGAGGGGTGCCGGGAGTTGCGCAATCGGATCCGGCAGCCGCCAGAAAAATGAGAGGGAATCTTATGAACAGTGGGGATTATGCGATGAAGAAGATGTTTAAAAACCTATGGACATGCAGCGTGCTGGTCGCGTTGCTGGGTATTACCACCGTCGTCCACGCCGCCGTGGGACCGCAGGAACTGGTTCGGCAAACCACTGATCGGTTGTTGACCGCGATACAGGCGGAGAAGAGTGAGATCGACAAACGACCTACCCGGATATTTGAACTGGTGGAAGAAATTGCGCTGCCCCATTTCGATTTTCGCGTCATATCGCGTCGCGTGCTCGGTAAGGAGCAGTGGAAGAGCGCATCGGCGGAGCAACGTTCGCGTTTCCAAAAAGAGTTTTCCTCTATGCTGATTCGTACCTACGCCACCGCGTTGAAGGAGTACAAGGGGCAGGCTGTAAAGATGCAGCCCGTGAATATGAAGCCGAACGCGCGAAAGGTGAAGGTGCGTGCCGAGGTGGAGCAGCCCGGATCGTTTCCGATCCCCATCGACTACTGGATGTACGAGAAGAAAGGGGTGTGGCGGGTGTACGACGTGGCCATCGATGAGATCAGCCTAATCGCCAACTACAGGACCACGTTTGCCAGCGAAATACGCAACGGAGGGTTGGAAAAACTCATAGCAACCCTGGCTACGCGGAATCAGGCCGGCGGTAGCAACTGAGCGATCGGACGGGTTCTAACACCGGGAATGGGAAGGTCGCCTTCCCCGAAAGCGGTGGTTGGCGGGTGGTCGAACATGACGACTTAGCTCCAACCACCGTTTTACCTTATCATAAGCCCTTTTCCGCTGAGCCTAATCCCATCGTGCGAACAGGCCGTAGCCTCAACCGCTAAGCGTTCTTGAATCAGGAGTACCCGGAGTATGCAGCCAGAAGAGATCAGCGCCATGATTGTGGCCGGTTTACCCGATGCAGCCCATGTCTCAGTTAGTGGGGACGGCACCTATTTCAAAGCGGTTGTCGCCTGCGAAGAGTTTCAAGGTAAGGGCAGAGTCCAGCAACATCGTATGGTCTACTCGACGTTGGGGGATAAAATGCGTGCTGATATCCATGCCCTGTCCATCCAGACCTACACACCGGCCGATTGGGAAGCCGCAGGTCGCCCTGAAGCATGAGCGCGCAATCCCCTATACCCACTACTTCACCTACCCTGGTTGCGAACTAAATGGATCGATTGATTATCGAGGGCGGCGCCGCGCTTGAGGGCGAAGTCCGCATGTCGGGTGCGAAGAACGCCGCACTGCCCATCATTATCTCCACGCTTCTGGCGGACGGTGTGGTGACAATCGGTAATATTCCGCATCTCCACGACATCACCACCACTATGGAGTTGTTGGGTGGGATGGGCGTTGAACTCACCGTGGATGAGCGCATGCACGTGGAGGTCGATCCCCGCCCCACCAATAACTTTGTCGCGCCTTACGAACTGGTCAAGACCATGCGTGCCTCCATCCTGGTGTTGGGGCCGCTGTTGGCGAAGTTCGGGCAGGCCGATGTATCGCTGCCCGGCGGTTGTGCCATCGGTTCGCGCCCGGTCAATCTCCATATCAAGGGGTTGCAGGAGATGGGGGCGGATATCCGGGTTGAGGGGGGATACATCCGCGCGCGCTCGGATCGACTGCACGGCGCGCGTATTTTCATGGATATGGTGACGGTGACCGGTACCGAGAACCTAATGATGGCGGCCACGCTGGCGGACGGAACCACCGTGATCGAAAATGCCGCCCGTGAGCCGGAGGTGGTCGATCTGGCCAACTGCCTGAATACGCTGGGTGCCCGTATCAGCGGTCACGGTACCGATACCATCACCATCGATGGTGTACCCAGTTTGAAGGGGGGGAGCTATCGAATTCTGCCCGACCGAATCGAGACCGGCACCTTCCTGGTGGCTGCAGCGATGACGAGCGGGCGAATCAAAGTGAAAGATACGCAACCGGCGTTGCTCGATTCGGTTCTGGTGAAATTGCAGGAGGCGGGCGCGGAACTCGATATGGGCGATACCTGGATCGAGTTGGATATGAACGGAAACCGGCCCATGGCTGTGGACCTGCGAACGGCCCCCTACCCGGCGTTTCCTACCGATATGCAGGCGCAGTTCACGGCGTTGAATTCTGTCGCCGAGGGGGTGGGAACGATTACCGAGACGGTGTTCGAGAATCGTTTCATGCACGTCCCGGAGTTGGATCGCATGGGCGCCAAAATCGAGCTTAAAGGAAACACGGCGATCTGCTCCGGCGTCTCTCGACTCAAAGGTGCGCCGGTCATGGCGACCGATTTGCGCGCATCGGCGAGTCTGGTGCTAGCAGGTTTGGTGGCCGACGGAGAAACCCGGGTCGATCGCATCTATCACATCGATCGCGGCTACGACAACATCGAAGAGAAGTTGGCACAGTTAGGGGCCAAGATCCGCCGTGTCCCCGCTTGAAATCAAGAACTGAAGATTATGCTGGATATCCTTACTATCGCCGTCTCTAAAGGGCGAATCTTCAAAGAGGCGCTACCCTTGTTGGCGAGCGCCGGCATCGTGCCCAAGGAAGATCCCGACAAGAGCCGTAAACTGATCCTCGAAACCAGTCGCGATGACGTACGACTGGTGATTATCCGAGCCTCTGACGTGCCCACTTACGTGGAGTACGGGGCAGCCGACTTGGGTATCGCGGGGAAGGACGTGCTCATGGAGCATGGTGGCGGCGGGTTGTACGAACCTTTGGATTTGAGAATCTCCGAGTGCCGGATGATGGTAGCCGGAACGCCCGATCAGCTGGAGCCGGCCATGCGCATGCGGGTCGCAACGAAATATGCCAACATCACCCGCCAATACTATGCGCGCCAGGGTAAGCAGGTGGAGATCATCAAGCTTTACGGGTCCATGGAGTTGGCGCCGTTGGTGCAGCTGGCGGATCGGATCGTTGATCTGGTGGATACCGGCAATACACTGAAAGCCAACGGACTGGAGCCGCTGGAACATATCGCCGATATCTCGTCCCGGCTGGTGGTCAATAAGGCATCGATGAAGATGAAGCATGCGGCGGTACAGGGACTTATCGACGCACTGGAAGTGGCGATTAATAAGGAACAAGCGGCGTGATTGAGATTAAAAGACTCAATAGCAGTCAGGATGACTTTAACCAGCAATTGACGGCGCTACTGGCGTGGGAGAGAGTCTCGGACGAGACGGTCTTTGATGCAGTCCAGGAGATTTTGGCCGCTGTACGTGAACGCGGTGATACGGCCGTGGTTGAGTACACCAACCGTTTTGATCGGCTCCAGGCGCAGAGTATGGCGGAGCTGGAGATTCCAACCAGTGACCTAGAGAGCGCGCGGGACAATCTCCCAGCCGATCAGCGCGAAGCGCTGGAATTTGCCGCCGAACGTCTGCGGGCTTATGCCGAACACCAGAAGATGGAGAGCTGGTCCTATACCGAGGGCGACGGCACGGTGCTGGGCCAGAAGGTGACTCCACTGGACCGGGTGGGGCTCTACGTACCCGGGGGCAAAGCGGCCTACCCCTCATCGGTGTTGATGAATGCCATCCCTGCTAAAGTGGCCGGTGTGCCGGAGTTGATCATGGTCGTACCGACTCCAAACGGTGAGATGAACGGTCTGGTACTGGCTGCCGCTGCCATCTCGGGGGTGGACCGTGTTTTCGCTGTCGGCGGTGCCCAGGCCGTAGCAGCGCTGGCGTACGGCACCGAAACGGTACCGCAAGTCGATAAGATAGTCGGTCCGGGAAATATCTACGTCGCCACAGCCAAACGCATGGTCTACGGTGCGGTGGGCATCGATATGATCGCAGGACCGTCGGAGATTCTGGTGGTGTGTGATGGGCAGACCGATCCCGACTGGATCGCCATGGACCTGTTCTCCCAGGCCGAGCACGATGAGGATGCGCAGGCCATCCTGATCAGTCCCAATGTGGAATTCTTTGATCGCGTGCGAGCCAGCATCGACAAACTCTGCCCGCAGATGGAGCGTTCAGATCTTATCCAAACTTCGCTGAGAGCTAGAGGAGCGTTAATTCAGGTACGTGACCTGGACGAGGCCGCGGAGGTCGCCAATTCCATTGCCCCTGAACACCTGGAGCTGTCGGTTGAAGATCCCGCCGCGTTGGTGGAGAAGATTCGTCACGCCGGTGCCATTTTTATGGGACGCTACACGGCGGAGGCGGTGGGGGACTACTGCGCAGGGCCTAACCATGTCCTGCCTACGTCACGAACGGCACGCTTTTCGTCGCCGCTGGGTGTTTACGATTTCCAGAAGCGCTCCAGTCTCATCAACTGTTCACCGCAGGGGGCTCACCGCTTGGGTAAGACGGCTGCGCTCTTGGCGCGGGGTGAGGGTTTAACCGCGCATGCCCGATCTGCGGAGTACCGGGTTAAGGGGGGCGAATAGGCCCAAACAGAAGCCGTGGGTTGTGGGAGTGCTAAATCACTACGTGGGTAGCGCGAGAAAACGGATCCACTGCCCCTAACCAACTCTGGTGATCTTTGCCTCTTTGCTTTGACAGATCTCAATGAACGACGAACTAGACAATCTGATCCAGCGTTGGGTTCGCCCCGAAATCCGGGAGCTCTCCGCGTACCACGTGCCCGAATCCGGCGATCTCATCAAACTGGACGCCATGGAAAATCCCTACTGTTGGCCAGCCGAATTGGTCGAAGAGTGGCTGGGCGTTCTGCGCGAGATACCGGTAAACCGTTACCCTGATCCCGCGGCGAGCGGGGTGGTCAACGTACTGCGCGATGCGTTGGCGATTCCGGAGAGCGCGGCGGTTCTCCTCGGCAACGGTTCCGATGAACTCATCCAGATGATCGCTATGGCGATTTCAGGGACGGATCGCGTGGTGTTGGCCCCCGAGCCGGGATTCGTCATGTATCGCATGATCGGGCTCTTCACCGGGATGCGATACCGGGGCGTTGCGCTAAATCCGGAGGATTTTTCGCTCGACATGCCGGCTATGCGGGAAGCCATCGAACGAGAGCAGCCCGCCGTACTCTTTCTCGCCTATCCCAATAATCCAACCGGGAATCTCTGGTCGAAGAAAGACATTCGTGAGTTGGTCAAATTGGCGCCGGGGCTGGTGGTTATCGACGAGGCTTACGAACCGTTTGCGGAGGCGACGCTGATGGATTGGGTGGGTGATCATCCCAACCTATGCGTCATGCGAACGGTTTCGAAAATGGGTTTGGCGGGATTACGTCTGGGGCTACTCGTGGGGGCGCCGGCCTGGATCGAGGAGTTGGACAAAGTTCGCCTGCCCTACAACATCAATGTGTTGACTCAGGCGAGCGCTGAATTTGCGCTGAAGCACCGCAAAGTCTTCGATACTCAGACCGCTCGAATCCGAGAGCAGCGAGCTGTGGTTACCGAGGCGCTGCGTAAGATCTCGTCGCTGCGCGTCTATCCCAGCAAGGCCAATTTTCTGCTGGTACGCGCTCCGGATGGTCGGGCGACCGAGCTGTTCGAGGGTCTTAAGCGAGAGGGTATCTTGATCAAGAATCTCTCAGCTTCCGGGGGCATGCTCACGGATTGTCTGCGGGTGACCATCGGAACACCGGAAGAGAACCTAGCGCTGTTTGAGGCACTGAATAAAATCATCTAGTTTAAAGTTAAGCTGTAGGTAGGGTGGATAACCCACTGTCCCGTCTTGGCAAATCCCATCTAAGCAACGGATTTCGGTTATTTGGCATCGATAGAAAAAGTGTCGTGACGCCGAAACTTAAGTACCGTTTCACAAAGCTGTAACACAACCGACTCAAAATGCCTAGCGTCGGCTGGAGTTAATCCAGCTCCGAGAAAATTGTTTCTCAGTATTGTCGTTCAGGCGGGTCGATCCGAATAAGGCGCCCGTAGTGATCCGTGAGCTATAGTTGAATCTGGTGTTTAAAGAATGTGGAAAATAGCGGCGTATCTGGTTGATGGGTAGTCGCCAAACCAATCACTCAACCAACAGGGATACGCCGCTATGAAGAAAGAGAATAACGTTGTTGCGTTTTCAGGTCGACAGGAACTCACTGATGGCCTGACTGAATTACTGAGAACAGGGGCAGTTCAGCTGATTCAGCAAGCAGTAGAAGCGGAGTTGG
>Ga0209679_1000069_pt1 | contig 51105 bp, 44 predicted proteins | sample WorMetHEROISLAND_4_FD_187408 | JGI IMG/M metagenome (GOLD analysis project Ga0209679, IMG submission 187408) | Marine gutless worms symbiont microbial communities from Max Planck institute for Marine Microbiology, Germany - Olavius sp. 2 HERON... ...
AGCTGGTATAACCCATATCGATTACATTCGACGCTGAATTATGTCAGCCCGAATGATTATGAAAAACGACTACTCGAAACGAAGCATGCCGCTTAACTGGGGTGTATCAAAAAGTTTGACCACGTCAGATTTCACTGATCCTGCTTGGCGGCATCGTGTGGATACTGCTATGGGCGGTGCGAAACGGTCAGTACGACGATCTCGAAGGGCCGGCGCACCGGATTTTGATGGATGAGGATAAAATTGTCGACGGGCAAAAAAATAGCCGGCGGGGAGGTGCCGGCTAAAATACTCTGTTGTATTAAGAGTAGGAGTCAGGGTGTGCGTCTAGTGCTTGCCCGGGTTCCCGTAATTGACTTAAGTCAAGTGGGCTTGCGCGGATTTAAACCGTTTGGCGAACAACCGGGCAACGCTCGCCGGCTGCTGGAAGGAATCGAACACCATACAGATGTTGCGCACCAGTAAACGACCCGGCTCGCGCAGGTTAATTTCGTCTTCGCCTAGCTCGAGCAATCCTTGCTCTTCCATATCCGCAAGGCGACTCAGTTCGCTAGTGAAGAGTTGGTCGAAGTCGATATTCCATTTATTGTCGTATTTACGCTTATCCAGATGAAACTGGCTTGACAGATCGTGAATGATTTCGCGCCGCAGCAGGTCGTCTTCGAGACTCACGTAACCTTTGACTATCGGTAGTTTCCTCAGATCGAGGCTGTCGTGATAGACCTCGAGACTGTTCGTGTTCTGGCTGAAGTTATCGTGAACCTGGCTGATGGCCGCAACCCCGAAGCCGATCGAGTCGCATTGCCCCTGGGTCGAGTAACTCTGGAAATTGCGGTGTAGGCGACCGTCGCGTTGCGCCTGCGCGAGTTCGTGGTCGGGTTTGGCGAAATGATCCATGCCGATATGCGCATAACCCGCGGAACACAGTCGCTCGGTAGCATAGTGCAATATCGCGAGTTTCTCCGCCGCATCGGGTAAGTCGCCGGCCTGGAATCGGCGCTGCCGCGGAAACCGGTGCGGCAGCTGGGCATAGTTATAAATCGTAATCTGGTCGGGGTCGAGCCCGACGATCCGGTCCAGGGTCACGGCGAAACTCTGTACGGTTTGACGCGGTAACCCGTAAATCAGGTCGATATTGGTCGATCGGATCCCGTAGTTATTCGCATCCTTGATGACTGCTGCCGTTGCTTCCGGGTTTTGAACCCGGCCGACTGCTTGTTGCACTTGTGCGTCCAGGTCGTAAACGCCGATGCTGATGCGGTTGAAACCCAAGCTTCGAAGTTCGGCCATCGCGTCCTTTGCAATCACACGCGGATCGATTTCAATCGAAAACTCAGCCGGGCCGGCGCGACTCAGGTTGAAGTTTTGCCTGATTTTAACCATCAGATCTTGCGCTTGTCGATGCGTCAGATATCCCGGCGCGCCGCCCGCCCAGCGAAGTTGTACCACCTCGCGGTCCCGATCATACAATTGCGACTGAATCTCGATTTCGAACTGTAAATTCCGTAGGTAATGTTCGGTTTTTTGCCGCTCTCCGGGGATGATCTTGTTGTTCGCGCAGTGGTAACAAATAGAGCTGCAAAAAGGGATATGGAAATTGAGCGATAGCGGTTTTGGGATCAATTCTTCGTTGCTGAGCCGGGCCCAGTTACGGAACTCCGTTTCGGCAATCCTGCCATGAAATTCGGCTGCGCGAGGGTAGCCCGAATAGCGCGGCCCGGGATCATCGAAATGATTGATCGGGGGGTTCCATGGCAAGAGGCGATTCGGACGTCAAAGCACGAGAATTCATGATGAAATATAGCCTAACTGCTGCCTACCGGGATGCATTGATCTGAATCAAGTCCTGGGAAGTGATGCTGCGCCGGCGGATACTGCCGTCACCATGCGAAAGACAAAAAAGATAGGGAAGCTCTGGATAAATCAGAGTCGATTTAGTATGCGGCGCTACTCCCGGACGAGCGCGCGCTCGATCGCTGCCGCGACTTCGTAGAGCTTCGAATCATCGCCGTTTTTCGCCGATAACATCAAGCCGACCGGCGCCTCTCCTGTCGCGTGACAAGGCAGGCTGATTGCACAGCCATCGAAATAGTTGACCGTCGCAGTATTGCGCAGACAGCGCAGATTCACTCGGCGCGCCGCCGCGTCATCCTCGGTTTCGGCAATTTTCGGCGGCACGCAGGCGACAGTCGGATACAATAGCGCATCGGCTTCGAGCCGTGCGAACTGACTTTCGAACTCAGAGATGATTTCGCTGCGCTCGCAATAGCGTCGCTGCTGCTCGCTCTCGCTAATGTCGGCGCCCGCCGACATCCGGCTGCCGACAAAAGGGTCGTATTCGTCGAGGTGCCGTTCGAGCATCTCACGGTGTTGCTGCCAGACTTCGTAGACCACCACCGGCCGCTCGACGAAGAAATCGTCGCAGTGGTCGAGCACCGGCATCGACGCCTGCATGATTTCGGCGCCGGCGGACTCGAGTATCGCGATGGAACGCTCGAAGGCAGTCGTCACCGCGGCGTCGAGATCGGTCATGACGCGTGCATCGGGCACCACAAGTTTCAGCGTTTCTAGCCGTGCCGGTTGCAGTCGAGGCAGGTCGGCGTCGGGCTTGATCCCGGCGCACATCAATTGATCCAGGATGAAGCAGCTGTCGACATCGGGCGCCAACGGGCCCGGCGCATCGAGCGTCGGCGACAATGGATAAATTCCTTTGAGCGACATGCGGCCATAACTCGGCTTGACCCCGACGATACCGTTGAATGCGGCGGGAATGCGGCAGGATCCGGCCGTATCGGAACCGAGCGCCGCGGGCACGATACCCTCGGCGACGGCGACGGCGCTTCCCGATGACGAACCGCCGGGCAGGCGCCTGTGCTCCCGATCCCAGATCGAAAGGGGAGTGCCGTAGTGCGGATTCTTGCCGATGCCGGAAAACGCGAACTCGCTCATGTTGGTACGACCGAAAAACAGCAGTCCGGCGGCGCGCAGCGGCGCGACCACGTCGGCATCGTCCGGCTCGGGTTGCGCATAGTGTTTTCGCACTACCGAACCCGCCAGGGTGATTTCGTTCCTGATATTGAACAAATCCTTGAGCGCGACCGGAATGCCGGCCAGCGGCGGTAGCGCCTGCGACCTGGTGCGCGCCCGGTCGATCGAATAAGCCAGGCTCACCAGTCCGGGATTGATCGAAATAAAAACCGATTCCGATACGCGCGCGCGCTCGAGCGCCTGTTCGACCAGCCTGCCCGCCGTGGTGTCGGCGTTGCGCAGCGCACTGGAAAGTGGTCGCAAACCCATCATGCTCAATCCTCCGAAATACGGTTGCCGGTGTCGTCGCCAATGGCTATCTTAAGCGCGCGCTGAACCGGGCGCATGCAAGCGAATATGAGTTAGGTATTTTGCAGCCGATACCCGCGTAAAAAGGCCGCGAACTCCTCGAGTGCGAGAATCCCGCTTTGTTCCGAGGCGGCACACCAGGCCTGCAGCCGTTCCACGCGCCCGGGCTGACCTTTGGCGCCACGGGTCCAGACTTCTTTCAGCTGTTGTTTGAACTGGTAAATCGTCGCCAGGGTCTTGTCCTGCTGCAGCACGCGTTCAATGGTTTCGGCGGCACCGACATCGGGTTTGATATCTTCACGCGTCATCAGCTTTTTCGCACGTCGGATTAACTGCCGGCCCATTTGGTCGGTATTGCGGCGCGCCTCGCGCAAGGCCGGGCGGAGCACGATCTGGCTATAACGTTTCAGGATGTAGAAACGATGACTGACCACCGCACGTACGGTGTCGCTATCGATCCGCTGGCTGCCTTTTTTACTGACGGCGCGCGGCGCCAGACGCCGCACCCGCGCCAGCCTGCAAAGCGCCAGAAAACGAATGTAGATCCACCCCAGATCGATTTCCCACCATTTGCTGGACAAGCGCGCCGACGCGGCGTAGGCGTGATGGTTATTGTGTAATTCTTCCCCGCCGATAAGAATGCCCCAGGGCAGTATATTGGTGGAAGCATCGCTGGTCTCATATCCGCGGTAACCCCAGAAATGGCCCAGGCCATTGATAATGCCCGCCGCCCAGAAGGGAATCCAGAGCATTTGCAGCGCGAAGATTGCTAGTCCGGGCAAGCCGAACAGCGCCACGTCGATCAGCGCCATCAAGGTGATGCCGAGCTAGGGATACACCGCGTAGATATTGTTTTCGAGCCAGTCATCGGGAGTTCTCTGGCCGAACTTATTCAGGGTTTCACGGTTTTTAGCTTCCATTCGATAAAGCCAGTAGCCGCCGAATACCACCCGCAGGATTCCCTTGTAGCGAGGGCTATGGGGATCCTCGTCGGTTTCGCAACGGGCATGATGTTTGCGGTGAATCGCGACCCATTCGCGGGTGACGATACCGGTCGTAAGCCACAGCCAGAAACGGAAAAAATGGCTGATTACGGGATTCAGGCTGAGCGCATGGTGAGCCTGGTGACGATGCAGGAAAATCGTAACGCTGGCAATGGTGACGTGGGTCAGTAATAACGTGACGCCAACATAGCCCCATACCGAGAATACAAAAACACTTTCAATAAACATTATCTACCTCAATACTGGCCGAACAGTTCTGGCAGATAAATCGGGGCAACTTGTAGGTGAGCACTTAGTGGTTATTGCCAAGATGACCGGGCTAGCTGACTGCCTGTTCCGCTCTTCGTCGGATTAATTTGTTGCTGCAATTGTAGCTGATAAGGGCTCGCTCGGGGCATTAATTTGTGTTGTAGCGAATAATATTAACTCGGATGGCGGGCAGTGGCCGTGATTTTGGGCGACGGTTGCGAGTCTGGCATTGCGGCGATCATCCCTGGCGCCGCAGCCTGATTTCGAGGCTGTCCGCGAAGGAACTGAACTTGCGTTTTTCGATGTAGGTTTCGAATTCACTGGTGCATATACCCCGGGCTCAGCCGATGTCCGCCCCGCTGGTCGAACTCGAAGCCGCCGTTGGCGTCGGTTGCTGCCGGCTTCGACCTCTGCTGCTATTTTGAGCGGCGTGGGAGTGGGTATAATCGGCGCGTGCGATGCTATCTCGTTATCGACTTCGGGTACCGGGTCCGAAGTTGGAGTCGGAAAAAAGTGCCAGGGCCAGCGTCGCCATTGCCCCCAGGATTGCCAGGCCAGAAATTTTCATGGCCCTGTTGAATTGCCTGCCGGAGTTAACGATGCGGGAGATCCATGGTCGGATTCTCGTCAAAGAAACCGTCCGGCATCCAGTGAAAACTGGCGTAGACCACCGGTTGTACCGGCCAATCCTCGGGACGCGGCCAGTGGTGATAATTAAGCGTATGCCAGAGTACGATATTTTCATTGTCGACGGCGCGATCAGCCTCGGTCCACCGTGGCAGTCCGTCCCCGCCGGCGTGCTGATTCGGGAAGCAACCGGCGGGGTAGAGTTCATCGGCGGCATAAGCGGTAACCCATAGATGTTTGTACATGAATGCCGCGCGCCGCCCGATGGAAGAATCGGGATCTTGAAACGGGAAACTATTGACGCCCGGCAGCAGCTTGTAAGCGACCGGTTCGCCATGCCTGTTTTTCACGTTGGGGTTTAGTACGCGCCAATAGCGTGAGCTGCGGGCATCGATTTCACGTTGCGCCTGTTGTTCGGTTGCGAAGCGGGTTTCTTCGGTCAAGATGGCGTTGCCGTGAGGATTGTCGGTATCGGTTGGCGCCGCGCTGAAATTTATTTCGCTGACCGAGTTGTGCTCGCCGTCGAGCGCCATATCGAAGCGGAAGCTGAAAACATGCTGGTGCACATGAGATTCGATTTGATCGCCGATGATTCTGCCGTAAGGGCTGGGTTTGCCGCCCTCGAGCGCAGTCGGGAATGGAATTCCGGTGGCCTTGACTTCGACGCCGATAGTGCCGTCGAGGTAGAAATACCAGAAAAATCCATAGACATAGTTACCGATGGTGGCAATCGAAGAGATCACCAGGCGGCGCGCCCGCGTGACCGTGGTTTGGTCCGAGTCAGGCACCGAAAATTTCCACTGTATGCCGTAGTCCTCCTCGTGCATACACACCGCATTTTCGATTAGTCGCGGCCTGCCGTGCCAATCGTGGGTCCAGATATCGAAGTAGTGGATGTGGCCGAGGCAATCGCAGCCCAGTTGCAGTGAGTCCAGCGCTACGCCGATACCGTATTCGCCGGTGTCGAAGGCGTTACGGCGAAAATTGGCGCCATGCGGGGCGCCATAGGGCACCACCATCTCCGCCAGGGAGGCGCGCCGCATGATAGTGCGCAGGCGCCCCCGGTCGCGAAAACCGATGTCGTGCAGCAGCAGGCCGTCACGCTGGGCGAAGCCGATCTGTAGTTCCCAGTCCTGCCATTTAACATGGAAACCATCGACCTCGAAGCTGGGGCCGTCCGGTTGCGTGATGGCGATTTCCCTGAGGTCGCCGCGCTGCCGGGAACGTCGGATCGGGCCCGGATCCGGCGGAATCGGCAGCACCCCGAAATCGTCGATGCGAATGATTTTGCGGGCGGCGAGATCGAATACCGGATGCAGGTTTGCAATCGGCCGCGCGTAAGGGTTATCGCCGGCATCGTTCATCAACCAGCAATGACCGTAGGCAAGGCGCTGCAGCTGTTCCTCGGGATTGCCGAAGTTACCGGCCGACCAGCTTTCGATCAGCACATTCGAGGCATTGTCCAGGCCGCGTTTTTTGAGCGCTTTTAGAAAACCATCGTGTTCACGCGCGAGTTCGCAGGCCAGCTCGAATTCGTCTGGCGGAATGCGCGCCTGTGCATTTTCGATATGGCGCCAACCGTACAATTGGTCGCTAGCAAACAGCACGATCCCGCTCGACGTGCGGTTGCTCGACGGTTCATAACAGCAGACATAGGCTGCGCGCTGATCCGTAAACTGCCGCGATTCGTCGAGGCTGATGGTTTCGAACCAGGCTGACGTATCGAGCCCGGCCTCGCGTCTGACCACGCTCACGGCTTGATTGATTTCAGAATCGTTTAACGGTGCTTTTAGTGGATTCATCGATTCTCCTCCCGGATTTCGATATTACCCCAGAATACGGGGGCGGGGTATTAAGCAAGATGCCTTGCCGCAAAGGTCGAAATGCCAAGCGGTATCCACCGATTCAGGGCAACGGCAACTGCCGTAATAGGCGCTGCTGTTTTTGGTGCGATTATCTCTCGGGTTTTCGCAGGCACGCGGATTACTTTTACCACCCAAATATTGCAAAACATGCTATACCAGTGCAAGCAGTCGTATCGAGAGCCTGACTGACAACCAGGCGCTGTTATCTAGTCCAGAAATGATTACTCGAAATAAAAAGTCTCGGCAGTATGAGGTCAAACTCGTAATTCCCGGTTGGTATTTAACAGGGGTCGTGTCGCCGGCTGCCGAACAGTGATAGTTAACACTGTTTACAGGCAAATCTTTCCGCAACCGAGATTTAAGCTCCGCAAATGGGGAACTCTTCACAAACCTCAATAATGTCGATGCAAAGAATCCAATTCATCGGTCCATGGCAAGATATCCGCGGCGGTTGGCGGGGGTTGCCTAAGTGATTCCGGTTGGGATTTACGAAGCGGATGTTGCGGGAAAAGTTACCTATCTGAACAAGAACTGGTGCGATTTTGCCGGCATTCTGCCGGGAGAACCGCTCGGCCTTGGGTGGCTAAACGCAATCCACCCCGACGACAGGCAGGCAGTTCTATCCGAATGGTCGGAAAGTGTGGGCCATTCAAGGCAATTCCAGGCCGAGTACCGGCTTCTTAGTGCGGCCGGAAGAATTACCTGGCTGCTGGACCAAGCCGAACCCAGATCGAATTCCGCCGGCATGATCGACGGATATATCGGGACGGTTACCGACATTAGCAATCTGAAAGAAACCGCCCAGCAGCTTCCTAAACTGGCTCACGTTTTTGATAGCCTGGACTTGGGAATAGCGATTAGGAAATTACCCAGCGACCGAATCGAATCGGTCAATCTGGCATTAGCCAGAATGCATGGATACGAAGTTGACGAACTCATCGGGCAATCGATATTTTATCTATATGCTCCTGAAGATGTCGAGCTCGCGCAACTGGCCGGGGAAATCGCAACAAAGAATGGCACGCATGTTTTCGAAGCCCGCCGGCGCAGAAAGAATGGTTCGGTTTTTCCCGCACTGATCCGTATTACCGTGGCAAAAGACGAGGCCGGTAGATGCCTTTACCGGTCCGCCATTGTGCAGGATGTAACGGCACAGAAAGAGGCTGAATCGGTAATCAGGGAAAGTGAGAGTAAGTTTAGGGCGCTGTTCGATAAAGCACCCATAGCCCATTTTGCCGCCGACAAAAATGGCAAGTTGATCAATGCCAATCAAAAGGCCGGGCAATTGCTGGGAACCACAGCGGATCAGTTAATTGGTAAAACCGTACTGTCGCTGTATGCGGACGTACCGGATGGGAAGCCTAAGGCGGAGCAGCTGGTCGATGGATACCAAATCTGGGTAAGCCTGACCGCCACCCCCGTGCTGAGCGATGAAAATGAGATAATTGTCACCCAGGCTTCGGCGATCGATATTACCGCGCGCAAGCAAGCGGAAATTGAAAAGCTTAAGTTGATTGAAAAGCTGGAAGTGAAGAATGCGGAAATGGAACGCTTTACTTACACCGTCTCGCATGACCTGAAAAGCCCGCTTATTACCATCAACGGATTTTTAGGAATGCTGGAACGTGACCTCGAAGATAAAGATCCCAAGAAAATACGGGAAGACGTGAATTACATAAAAACCGCCGCCGATAATATGTATTTACAGCTGCAACAGTTGCTGGATCTATCGGAAGCGGTGAACAAAATCGTTCAGTACGAAGCCATACCGATGCGGTCGTTGATCGAGTCCGCGCTCGATAAGGTCCGGGGGCAGATTGTGCTTTGCACGGTAACAGACGATGGGATCGGGATCGACGACAGATATCAAGATAAGATCTTCGACCTCTTCGAAAGAGTCGATCAAAAAGTATCCGGTACCGGAATCGGTTTGGCCTTGGTCAAGGGGATTATTGAGAAACACCAGGGTAGTATTTCGGTTGAATCGGAAGGCGACGATATGGGAACCACTTTTCGTCTAAGCATTCCCGCTAACGGTAATCATGAAAACGCAGTTTCGGAGATGTAACAGTTCACATTTTGCGGGCGATAATCTCCACCGGTGCAATGTAACCCGCGACGATATTGTCAAACATATTACCCACTTTAACAGGCGTGCTCGCCTGCATTAAGGTATGCAAGCCCAAAGCCGGCGGTCCGCCGGCGGCGGACATTTTTGAACCTAGCCGAGTTAAAAATTCCAGCGCAAAATCACGTCGATGGTTGACCGCGCTAACTTCGAATCCCGCAGTAATCAGAGCCTGTCGGTATTGCTCGGGGTCGGCAAGCCTGCAAATGCTGTTATCGGTCGCCCATGGAACCGGGTAAGCCAGTTCGCCCGGGTCGATACGCATTACGTCATAGACCCCGAAATACGCGCCGCCGCGCAGTACCCGGTTGATTTCCTGGAACAGCCCTTTTTTATCCTCGATATTCATGCCGACGTGCAGCATATACCCACCGTCGAAGGATTCGTCCTGAAACGGCATCGAAGTCGCGTTTCCCTGGTGCAGAGCAACCTGGTTTTGCAGTTGTACCCATTCGCACAGCGTCTGGCCCGTGACTATATACTCCGGCGTTAAATCGATGCCGCTCACCCGATTGCGGTATCTGTCAGCGACAAATCGCGCGGCGCCGCCGAGACCGCAGCCGACGTCAAGCAGGTGATCGTCGGCTGAGACATCGAGTTGAGCGAATAAATTCTCGGTTGCCAGTCTTCCGCCGATATGGAATTCATCTACCGGCGCGAGGTCCGCAGGCGTCAGCCGATCGATCGACTTTCCGGGTTTGACCAGGGCCGCTTTAATCGCCGGCAATAGTTCTCCGTGCCGGTAGTGATCCGAAATAGATTTATCATCCGCCATAATCCATCCTCCGTGATTCTATAAGTTTGTTAATTAGCCGCCAAATCCGTGCGGCTCATTTTTGACCCGGCATCTCCATTAATTCCGACACTTCGAGCGAACCGCCGAGATCGAGAAAAGGACAAGCCTTTGCCAGCGTCAGTGCCGCCTCCATCGAATCCGCCTCGACAATGGTGTAACCCGACATGGTCGAGTTGCCGCCTGCACTGACACTGCCATCCGGGTTCACCGTGGCCGTATCCTTGAGTGGGTTGGCGGGACTAACCGCCGCGGCACCCAGGGACGAGAGCCACTCCATATATTTCGCGAAATGTTGTTGACCTTGCTCGGGGCTGGAAGGCTGATCGCCACCCAAATAGACGATGACGTATTGAGGCATGAGCTTCTCCTGGTGTTAACGGTTTATCGATGCGGCGACCCTCGACGATCGGAGGTGCTTCGATCGGCTTCCATGGGCGCTACTTTACCGCCCGCAATCGGTAATTGCCAGGCCGCCGCCGATCGGTGGCGCTCGCTTAGCGTCGCTGAAGCCTTGGATCGATGTGGTCCCAGGGCTGAGCGGATTCGGTATAAACCACCATTTGGGGTTCGAAGCAAGCCGGGTCGTCTAGCGTCGCCGCGTGAAAGAATAGGTACTGCGGATAGCCGGATGTTTTCTTCACCACGGGGTTGCCGCAGTTTTTGCAAAAACCGCTGCTCACGGTACTTCCGTCGTCGGCCTGCGTCTGGTAATACTTGATCTTCCCCTGCAGTCTCGTGGCATCGGTATTTACCGCGAATGCCGCCGCATGGCCCGATCCGGTGATTCTCTGGCATTGCCGACATTGGCAAATGATCGAGAATTCCGGTTCGGTTTGAGTTTGGTAACGGATGCCGCCACAGGCGCAGCCTCCGGTAATCGATGGACTCAATGCAAACGCTCCTTAGCTGCCGTTATTGTGGACCCGACGCCGTGCCCGGCAGCAGATCGCGCGCGGCGTGACATGATTTACCCGTTTTCTTTGCAATGCGGAAATGGCTCGAATGCATCGCCGAATCCAGTGGCTAGGCGGATATTATAAGGTTAACGCCGCAAAATGATAATTGCGCGCAATGGGTGGAAGATGCTAAGTTTTTTGGGGACAGATCTTAGCGAGGCACGACGGCGAGTAATGGTCGATCATACTATTCTTCAGTTTGTGCTGATTTTTGCCGGCGCCGCTCTGTTTGCCACACTATTCCTGTTTTTGAAGCAGCCGATTATTCTCGCCTATATCGTTCTGGGTATCGTTGTCGGCCCGAAAGGACTGGGCCTGATTAGCGACGCCCGGCAAATCGAACAACTCGCCCACATCGGCATTATCCTGTTGCTGTTTCTGATCGGCCTGAACTTCCAGCCGTCGAAGCTCGTCGGATTGCTCGGACGCGTCGGTATCGTCACGCTACTCACCTGTCTCGCCTTCACCTTATTGGGCCTGGCAGCGGCCTGGGCCCTGGGATTCCCGTTCATCGACAGTTTGGTAATCGGCGCCGCGCTTATGTTTTCCAGCACCATCGTCAGCCTGAAACTGATTCCCACGACCCAATTGCACCATCATCACGTCGGCGAGGTAATGATCAGCGTGTTGTTGCTGCAGGATGTGATTGCAATCGTGCTTATCGTGCTGGTGACCGAAGGCGGCATGGACAATATCGGAATTTCGGTGGTGATACTGTTGCTCAAGCTGGCGGCGCTGACCGCCTTGGCATTTGTTATCGTCAAAATCGTCATAACTCGACTGTTTATGAAATTTGACGTGATAAAGGAACATACCTTTGTCATGGCTTTGGGCTGGGGCCTATTGGTTGCCGGCGCCGCCGAAATGCTGGGCCTGTCGCTCGAAATGGGTGCTTTTATCGCTGGCATAAGCCTGGCGACGGTGCCCATCGCCCTGGTTATCGCCGAAGAGCTCAAACCGTTGCGCGACTTTTTCCTGATACTGTTTTTCTTCTCGATTGGCGCGAAGTTCGATTTAGTGGTTTCGCAACAACTCATCCTGCCCGGGCTGATTCTGACCACCTTGTTGATGGTGGCCAAGCCGGTGTTATTCAAGCTAAGTTTTAAAGCGATTGGCGAAACGCCGAAGAATTCCGCCGAGCTGGGCGTCAGGTTGGGCCAGGCCAGCGAATTTTCGCTGTTAATCGCTTTCAGCGCGTTGGCTTCAGGCGTGATAGAAGCCAGTTCTTCCTACCTGATACAATTGGTCGTGGTGCTTAGTTTCATCGTTTCGACCTATTGGGTAGTCGCCGTTTATCCGACGCCGATTTCGTACAAGAGCGGTCAGCGAAAGGATTAGCGGTATCGCCGCCGGCATGCGACTCTCACGCGTTGCCGCATTTTTGCGCGAGCTCGATTTTATCCGCTTTTTTTAGTTTGCCGAAAACGAGATCGTAAGAGCCGTTAACCAGGTCAATTAACATTTCGTCGGATATCTCGCCGGTCAGCGATATCGTAATCCAATGCCTCTTGTTCATATAGTAACCCGGCGCGATCGATGCGAATTGACTTACCAGAACTTCGGCATCGGGTGGGGCGCATTTGAGCGTAACTCTGGGCGTTTCCTCTTGCCGGGATAGCAGGGCAAACATCTTTCCCATGACTTTGAACACCAGCGCCGCGGGGCCGAACGGATAGCTGCTCTGTGAGCCCCTAAGCCGCGCCAGATGCTTTTCAAGTTTTTCCGGTTTCATTTGCGGGCGGGAAATTACTCTTCCGACGGGCCGTACATCGCGAAGATTTCGGCCTCCGTCAAATCCTTCGTCTGCTGTGAAAAGCTGTAAAACGACGGCTTTTTATCGATAAATACCTGGATTTCGAAATCCAGATCCTCCTGGTTATCGAACAGCCCGACGGCAATCATGTGCTGCCTGTTTTCTTTCAACCGATAAAACAGATTGCTACCGCATTTTCTGCAAAACCCGCGTTCCGCCCAGTCCGACGAGTTGTACACGGTAATGTCGTCCTCGCCTTCGAATGTAACCTCGGTACCGCAGTCGATTTCCATATAAGGGCCGCCGCCCCATTTACGACACATGCCGCAATGGCATGCGCCCACTTTTCGACTGGCATTTTTTGCGGTAAAACGCACGGCGCCGCAAAGGCAGCTTCCGGTTTGCTCGCTTGTTTCAGGCATTTTTTTCTCCCGGTTGAGTATCTATCCGCATACCGCGGAACGTCATTGTTAACTGCTGCTTCCAGTTCGGAAAAAGTTTCTTTGATGAAATTCCGGACTCTTTTGCAGATGAGTCTTCGTAATGCTGGCAGAAATCAAGTCGGTGCTCATTGAGCCTGGTCAACAATCGTACACAGGATAGTGTCCGGGCTAGTAAGCTGTCATGGGATCATGCCGCACCAATAACGGTGATTAACAGTATTATAAATATAAAGGTTAATTATAAGAAATCCGCATCGCATCGGCGGGTGATTCTGCTAGGCTATCCGGGCCTGATACAGCAACGTATCGAATAACTAGAGGTTATACCATGAACGAGGAAGCCAACGGCCTTCCCGAGCGCCCGCGTGTTCGTCCCGCGGATCCGCGCTTTTCTTCGGGGCCGTGTAAAAAATATCCCGGTTGGGATATCACCCATTTGAATACCGAATTTCTTGGCCGCAGCCACCGCGCCAAGCTCCCCAAACAACGGCTGAAAGACGCTATCGATATCTCGCACCGGTTGTTGGGCTTGCCCGCGGACTGGAAGCTCGGAATCGTGCCGGGTTCCGACACCGGCGCTTTCGAGATGGCGCTGTGGTCATTGCTCGGATCGCGCCCGGTCGACGTGCTGGTCTGGGAAAGTTTTTCCAATGATTGGGCCAAGGATCTGCAGGCGCTCGGCATCGATGAATTAAACTTGATCCAGGCCGAGTATGGGGAATTGCCCGATCTCGACCGGGTTGATGCCGCGCATGACCTGGTTATGGTTTACAATGGCACTACCAGTGGCGTATGCCTGCCTGATCTCGACTGGTTGGCCGGCGACCGCGCAGGCCTGGTTTTATGTGACGCGACTTCGGCCGCGTTCGCCATGCCGATGGATTTCGAGCGCCTGGATGTCGTTACCTGGTCCTGGCAAAAAGTACTGGGTAGCGAAGCTGCGCACGGTATGCTCGCGTTGAGTCCGCGGGCGGTCGAGCGGCTTGCAACCGATTTGCCGCGCTACCCTTTACCGAAGCTATTTCAATTGACCAAGGGCGGCCAGCTGGTAGAGGGAATTTTCAGCGGCGCCACGATCAACACCCCGAGCATGCTGGCGCTGGAAGACCTGCACGCGGCGTTGGCCTGGGCCGAATCTATCGGCGGCCGCGAAGCTTTATGGCAACGCACGCGCGACAATTTCCAATGCATCGATAACTGGGTCGCCGACACTCCCTGGATCGACTGGCTGGTGCGTGATCCGGCAACCCGCTCGCCGACGTCGATGTGCCTGCAGGTGGTCGATCCGAGCTTTAATCGGCTGACGCCGGACGAGCGTCAAGGCGCGATCAACGCGATGCTGGCACGGCTCGAACAGGAAAACGTCGCCCTCGATATCGGCAATTATCGCAGCGCGCCCCCGGGATTTCGTATCTGGGGCGGCGCCACCGTTGAAACCACCGACCTCGAAGCTCTAACCCCTTGGTTGGATTGGGTTTTCGAGGATTTTAAATTGACCAAGCAGGAGCAACAAAATGACTAAACCCCGGGTATTGATTTCAGATTCCATGTCGAGCCAGGCGGTCTCGGTGTTCGAGGATCGCGGCCTCGAAGTAGTCAATTCGAGCAAGCTGAGCGAAGCCGAGCTGTTCGACACGATCGGCGATTTCGACGGTCTGGCGATTCGTTCCTCGACCCGGGTCAGCGCCGAGCTGTTGGAACATGCGACCCGCCTGAAGGCGGTGGGTCGCGCCGGCATCGGCGTCGATAACGTCGATGTGCCGGCCTGCACCAAGCGCGGCATCGTAGTGATGAATACACCGCTCGGTAATGCGATTACGACCGCCGAGCATGCGATGGCGATGATGTTGGCGCTGGCGCGTCATATACCGCAGGCCAACAGTTCGACGCATGCCGGCAAGTGGGAGAAATCCCGTTTCATGGGCATCGAGCTAACCGGCAAGCTACTGGGCTTGATTGGCGCCGGCAATATCGGCTCCATCGTCGCCAAAAAAGCCATCGGTTACGGCTTGCACGTGCAGGCCTACGATCCGTTTCTAACCGAAGAGCGCGCCGCCAAGCTCGGTCTCAGGAAGGTCGAGCTCGAAGAGCTATTGAAAACTTCCGATATCGTTTCGCTGCATGTGCCGAAAACCCCGGAGACCAGCAATATCATCAGCGCCAGCGCGATCAACCAGATGAAAAAAGGCAGCATGTTGATCAATTGCGCGCGCGGCGGACTGGTCGATGAACTGGCGCTCAAGGCCGCGCTCGAAAGCGGTCACCTGAAAGCCGCGGCGCTCGATGTGTACCAGGTCGAGCCGGCGCGCGACAATCCTTTGTTCGAACTCGACAACGTGATCTGCACCCCGCATCTCGGCGCCTCGACGATCGAGGCGCAGGAAAAGGTCGCGATACAGATCGCCGAGCAAATCAGCGACTATCTGCTGACCGGGGCGGTCAACAATGCGATCAACGCGCCGAGTATCAGCGCCGAAGAAGCGCAACTGCTGCGGCCTTACCTGCAGCTGGCGCAATGTCTAGGATCCTTTGTCGGTCAATTGACGCATGATCCGATTAAGACTCTGACGGTGACCTACGGGGGCGAAGCCAACGACCTGAACGTATCGCCGCTGACCGTACAGGTGGTGCAGTCGGTACTCGAACAACACAGCAGTTATGTCAATTCGGTGAATGCACGTGAACTCGCGCGCGATCGTAACATCAATGTAATCGAGGCGCACAACGAAGGGCGCGACGAATATCCCTGCCGTATTACGGTCGGCGTCGAAACCGAATCGAAGTCGCGCAGCATTTGCGGCACGCTGATACAAAACCGCCCGCGCGTGATCGACGTCAAAGGAGTACCGTTGGAGTCTAAGCTCGGCGAGCACATGCTTTACATCACCAACGATGACAAGCCAGGCGTTATCGGCGACATCGGCAGCAGCACGGCGCAGCGCGGCATTAATATCGCCAATATGCACCTCGGACGCGATGCAAAAAACGGTAATGCAATCGTACTCATCGAGATCGATGAAGAGCTAAGCACTGACGATCTCGCGCATATGCGTTCGTTGCCGAATATCAACGATGTGCAATACCTGCATTTCCCGGCGCTGCAATGACCGCGGCAAGCCAGGGCGAGCCGCATTGGCTGCAGTCCGGCGATGGGCAGCAGCCGTTTGTCGCCACCGTTTGCAGTGTCGGCGACCCGGAGCAAGCCATCGCGATTGCACGCGCCGAGGTCGCTGCTCTACAGGACGCGGTGCCGGTCAGATTTACCAACGGTTGCAATATCAGTATCGATTGCACGCCGGAGCAGGCCTGGTCGTTACTACAGGCGTTGCGCGCGAGCTTGAACGACGCCGATATCTACCTGCAACCCGAGGCGGAGCGCGGCAAGCGATTGCTGATCTGTGATATGGACATGACGATCGTCGACGCCGAGACCCTCGACGAGGTTGCCGCCAAGCTTGGCCTGGGCGACGAGATCGCGACTATCACCGCGCGCGCAATGCATGGTGAAATCGATTTCGACGCTGCGTTGCGCGCACGCATTGCAATACTAGCGGGGCGGCCGGAACAAGTGTTTCTCGACGTGGCCCGCCAGGTTCGCTTGAATCCAGGTGCGCATCAATTGCTCGATGGCGCCCGCGCCGCGGGTCTGCATACTATTCTGATCAGCGGCGGTTTTGCCCAAGTAGCCGAAGCGGTAGCGGCGCAGCTCGGATTCGACGAGGTCCACTGCAACCACCTGGAGCTTGAAGCGCGCACTCTGACGGGCAGAGTGCGCGAACCGATCGTCAATGCCGACCTCAAACGCCAGGTCCTGCAGCACAGCGCCCGGGCTTGCGGTCTCGGTCTCGAAGATTGCTGCGCGATCGGCGATGGCGCCAACGACTTGCCGATGTTGAGCGCCGCGGGGCTCGGCATCGCCTATCACGCCAAGCCGGTGCTGCACGCGGCCACCAGTTGTCATATCGATGCCACCGACCTCTCCAGCGCGCTGCATTTCATGGGACTGGATAGTCCAGGCTCGATTTAGCACGCAGGCGAGCTACAGTTCGAATAGCACGTCGCTGCGGATGATGTACTTGGTGCCCGACGAGATTTGCTGCGAGCCGTGCATGCAATGCAGCGGGTGCGTGCCATGTGGAAAACACAGTGCGGCACCGAGCGGAGTTTGCAGGTCGATGACCACGGCGTCGTCGGGATGCCTTGCCGGGCGCGCGGTCCCGGTCTTGCTCAAGTAAAACTGGGTTGCCCCACCTTGGTAGTCGTCACTGAGGAATAACAGGAAGGTAAACTGGCTCCAGCGATCGGGGTAGGCATTGTCGAGCAGTTCGCCGTCGACCACCCTCGATCCGGGCCAGGAGCCATCGGTGTGCGGCGCGAAGTAATCTCCCGGGCCATAGCGATAGAATCGAAAGCGCGCATTCAAGCCAAGTACCGCTTTGGCGGCATTGTATTCGCTATCGTCGCACAGCTGCGCCCGGCTGCGTCGCCAAATGATATCGTAGGTTTCATCGTCGGCGATCCAGGTAAAACTGTCGTTATGCCGAATCGAGCGCGGCAGCGATACCGCCGCATCTTCGAGGTAGCCGAGGGTTTCGCTCAGATCACGCAGGCGTCGACATTCCTCTGCGGACAGTAGGTTCAACAGCTGGAATGCACCGGGGACCGCAGCGACTTCAAGCCGCGTTACGGGGGTATCGCAGCTGCGATCCAGCGCGGCCGGATTTGCTCTGCGGCTAGCCCAGGTCGGGATAGCGTGATTTTCGGCCCCGGCTTCGCGTGCCACCACGAAAAAATCCGACTTCGAGGAAAATTTATCGTCAGCCATGGAACTCATGTTTTGATCGAATCATGGGCATCCGGTGGTCTGCTTCAGGTATCAATTCGGTATCGTGCCGGCGAGGCTGTCGCGTTGCATCATCTGTTCGAACCACTGCGCCAACATCGGGCGCCCGCTGCGCCAGTCGTCGTCCGCGAAGCGAAAGCCCCGGTAGCCCAGCGCACAGGCAACGGTGATTTCACCGATCAGGGGAGACGGTTCGAAACTGTCGCAAAGATTTTCCAGCGTATCGAGGCCGCGTTCGATTTTAGCATTTTGGCTATCGATCCATTCCTGCCATTGCAGCGCCGGTGGCCGCAGCGCGGTCTCGTAACGCAGGGCAACCGAAAGATCGAGCATGCCGTCGCCGAGCGCCTGCAGGCGCAGCGTCCGAAATCTGCGGCTGGGATCGGAAGGGAAAAACGGCCCGTGGGCGGCCTGGTTAAGGTACTCGCAAATGACCGTGGAATCATACAGACTGTCGCCGTCGTCCAGTTCCAGCGCGGGTATCATACCCAGTGGGTTGATTGCATTCAGGCCAGCGTTGATGGAGACCGGGGTAATTGGGCCGGCGTCCTCCAACACGACGGAGTCTTGTAGGCCGAGTTCAAGAATTAAAACTCGGACTTTGCGGACAAACGGGGAGGCGTCGGCGGTGATGAGCTTCATAGGGCGTTCCAGCGGTAACAGTCGTAGTATTGAAGGTCGGATTCCGGAGCATGACAAGGACCGCAGCCCGAGGCAACACTAGCTACCGATTAAATTGCCTCCCGGGGTAGGATTTCCATTTTGGTTGTTCTACTCAGATGCAAAAAAAACGCAACCCGAGGGTTGCGCCTTTTTTTGCTTCGGCTCGATCGAATCTAAGCGAACCACCAGCGTTCGGCAATGCGCGAGCCGTCCATTTGCCACAGGTTGCCGATATCCGGTCCGTGCGCGAGCTTGGTCGAAGCGGCGTCGACATAGTTCGCGTACATCGGGACGATGGTGCCGCCTTCGGATGACATGATGGATTGCATATCCTGGTAAATTACCCGGCGCTTGTCGCCGTCGAGTTCGGCGCGCCCCAGGTGCAGGAGCTTCTGGAAGCGCTCGTTGCTCCACTTGGTGTCGTTCCAGGGTACGCCGTCTTCGTTAGCGGTAGAGAACATCCAGTCCTCGGTCGCGCGGCCGGACCAGTAGCAGGCGCACCAGGGCTTTTTCAACCAGACATTCGACCAGTAACCGTCGGCCGCTTCCTGCACCACATTGATCGAAATACCGGCGGCCTTGGCGCTCGCCTGGTAAAGCTGGGCGGCATCGACCGCGCCGGGGAAGGCTGCGTCGGCAGCCGACAGATCGACGCTGAGGTTGCTCAAACCGGCTTTTTTCAGGTGGAACTTAGCCTTGTCCGGGTCGTAGCTCAGTTGCTCCAAGTCGGAATGGTAATACTGATTCGCCGGCCCGATGGGATGATCGTTGCCGACGGCGCCGTGGCCCTGCAGGATCTTGGCGACCATTTCCTTGCGGTTGATCCCGTATTTCAAAGCTTTGCGCACGTTGACGTCGTTGAAAGGCGCAATCGTGGCCTGCATCGGGAAGGTAAAATGCTGATTGCCGGTCACCTCGAAAATCTTGATGTTCGGGTTCGACTTGAGCAGGGTTTCCGTCTTGAAGTCGATGCGGTTGATGCTGTCGACCTGATTCGTCATCAGTGCATTCATCCGCGCCGACGAGTCATTGATTGCGATTGCTTCGATTTCATCGAAGAACCCGGCACTGTTACCCTTGTAATGTTCTTTGTAACGCTTGCCGAGGAAACGCACCCCGGGATCGAAGCTGGTGACCTGGTACAATCCGGTGCCGATGCCCTTGGCGATGGCTTCCTCGATTTGGCCCGCCGGGTACATCAGGATGTGGTAGTCCGACATCAGGTAAGGAAAGTCGGCATTGCCCGCGGCGAGCACGAACTCGACTTCGTGACTGCTTTTTTTTGTTTATTGCCGTGATCGAAGAAACAATCGGCTTGGCCGCCGACTTGGCGCCTTCGGCGGTGTGTATTTGCAGCGACGCAATCACGTCATCCGCGCCGAAGGACTTGCCGTTGTAGAAGGTGACGCCCTTGCGCAGTTTGAAGGTCCAGGTCTTGGCGTCGGAAGAAGCGCTCCAGCTCTCGGCCAGTTCGCCGACCAGCTCGCCGTTGGCCCTGACTTCGGTCAGACAGTCGAAGACGCAGCCATGCGCCATCATGATCATGAAACTGTCTGAATGCGTGCGGCCATCCCAGCTGTCGGAAGTGTTGGCGCCGGCCAGACCCAGGCGCAAGCGCCCGCCCATTTTGGGTGCTGCTGCTACGGTACCGAATGGTAACATCGACGTCGCCGCAGCGGCGGCGCCTGCCTTCAGTAGGTCGCGGCGGCTAAATTTAATACTCATATTATTACTCTCCTCAGTCGTATCTTATGAAATTCATTTGCGAGTTGCCCCGCAATTGTCATGGATTAAACCTGAATATACCATTAACCTGGCGACCATATATTTGCGCCGGGTTAATATTAATCCCGGTTACATCTTGTCAGCGGCGGCATCACCGATATTATCGACGCCACGCGCTTCCAAAAGTTCAGTCAGCCAGTCCGGGTCCATCTCCGGCACCGAACTCAGCAACAAGTCGGTATAGGGATGATGCGGCGGTTTGAACATGACGTCCTTGGGCCCGGATTCGATCACGTGGCCGTCTTTCATGACCACCACCTCGTCGGCAATCGAGCGCACCGTCGCCAGGTCATGGGTGATGAACATATAGGCCAGCTCGAGTTCGTCCTGCAAGCGCGCCAGCAGTTTCAATATGCCCTCCGCCACCAGTTGATCCAGCGCCGAGGTGACTTCGTCGCAGATAATGAATTTGGGTTCCGCAGCGAGCGCGCGCGCAATCCCGATGCGCTGTTTTTGACCGCCCGACAGTTCCGACGGTAGGCGGTCGATGAACTGCTTTGGGTCCATTTCGATTTGATCGAGTAACTCTTCGACGCGTTCGCGTTTCTTACGGCCCCTAAGGCCGAGGTAAAATTCGACCGGGCGGCCGATGATATCTCCGATCCGTTTGCGCGGGTTGAGCGCGGTATCGGCCATCTGGTAAATCATTTGCGCCTGGCGCAGCTGGTCCTTGGAACGCTGGCGGTTCCAGTGGCAGCCGATGCCCGTTGAAGTCGATATGGCCGCGGGTCGGCGGCAGCAAGCCGGTAATACAGCGCGCCGCGGTGGATTTGCCGGATCCCGATTCACCCACCACGGCCACGGTTCGACCGGCGTAAATATCGAAGGATACGTTAAACAGCACCGGCGTCGAGCCGTAGGACGCATCGACTTCCCTGAGGCTGATTACCGGCACTGCATTCGGACCGGGCGGCGGTTTTTGCTCGCTTTCGAAACTGCGCACCGCCCATAGAGACTTGGTGTACTCCTGCTGCGGATCGGCCAACATGGTTCGGGTATCGGCTTCCTCGACTTCGTCTCCCTTGAGCAGCACCTTGATCTTGTCGGCCATTTGCGCCACCACGGCGAGATCGTGGGTAATGTAGATTGCGGCCGTATCGAATTGCTCGACGATATCGCGGATCGCCGCGAGTACTTCGATTTGCGTGGTCACATCGAGCGCGGTGGTGGGTTCGTCGAATATGATCAAATCCGGGCGACAGGCCATCGCCATCGCGGTCATCGCGCGCTGCAACTGCCCGCCGGAAACCTGATGCGGGTAGCGAAAACCGATTTCGGTCGGATTCGGCAGGCGCAGCCGTTCGTAAAGCTGCATGGCGTCGGCCTCGGATTCCGCCCGGCTGTAAACGCCATGGCAGACCGGAGCCTCGGTGTGCTGAGTTATTATCTTATGCGCCGGGTTGAAACTCGCCGCGGCCGACTGCGCGACATAGGCAATACGCCGTCCCAGCAGCGAGCGCTTGGTGGCGGCGTCGGCGTTGACGAGATCGATGCCGTCGAATTCGACCGAACCGCCCGAAATGCGGCAACCGTCGCGCGCAAAGCCCATAGCGGCCAGTCCAACCGTGGATTTGCCGGCGCCGGATTCGCCGATCAACCCGAGCACTTCGCCTTTGTGCAGGTCGAGATCGACGCCGTTGACGATCGGCAGCCATTCCTCGTCGGCGCGGCCCTGAATATGCAGATCGCGCACTTTAACCAGAATCGGACGTTCGCTCATGGTTTACTCCTTGAGACCGGAGGTCTTTTGTAACATCCAGTCGACCACGAAGTTGACCGCAACCGTCAAAAGCGCAATCGCGCCGGCGGCCATCAACGGCAAGGCGGCGGTCAACGGACTGAATTGGGCAAAATTGATGAACTGCGACAGATCGCGCACCATCGTGCCCCAGTCGGCCAGCGGCGGCTGGATGCCGATGCCGAGGAAGGACAGGGCGGCGATGGTCAGAAAGACGAAGCAAAAACGCAGACCGAATTCGGCCAGCAGCGGCGCCGTCGCATTGGGCAGTATTTCGCTGAAGATGAGGTAAGACAGTTTTTCGCCGCGTACCTTGGCGGCCTCGATGTAATCCATGACGACGATATTGAGGCCGACCGCGCGCGCCAGGCGGAATACCCGGGTCGAATCCAGCACCGCGATGATAATGATCATATAGAGCGTAACCAGGGTCTTGTCGCTGCCGGCCCAGGCGGTGGCGATAGTCATCAGCAGCAACGCAAAGATCAATTGCGGAATCGCCATCAAGGCGTCCACGGCGCGCGATGCCACCTGGTCGATCCAGCCGCCCACGGTAGCCGCCAGAAAACCGATCGAGGTGCCGATGAAAAATGCCAGCAAGGTCGTGACAAAGGCGATGCCCACCGTGTTTTGTGCGCCGTAGATCAGGCGCGACAGCAGATCGCGCCCGAGTTGATCGGTACCCAGCGGGAAGGCCGGATCGCCCCCGGTAGCGAGGTCGCCGCCGGGTAAAACGTTGATTTTTTCGAATATGTCTTCCTGTCCGTGCGGTGCGATCGCCCCCGCGAAGATGGCCAGGATGACGTAGATCAGAATTATCAGAATACCGAAGGCGGCGGTTAACGGCATCTGGCGGAACAGTTTGCGTGTGGCGTCGGTACCGACGAGTTTACCGAACCACCAGAAGGCGTAGGCGGCGATGGTAGCGATGATAAACCCCTGCACCGCCCAGCGGAAAAAGGTCGATTCTACGATGAAGTAGTAATAACAAACAAAGTAAACCGCGACCAGTCCGAGGATGAAGCCGGCGGCCTCGGTCAAACCGACGTCGCGGAAATAGATATTCAGATTGTCGCGCGGCCAATCGATCTTCCGGCCGGCAAAGCGGAACAACCAGCCGCTGGCGTAAATCGCCGCCACACCGATAACCGCCCATAAAATGTAGTTCATCATTGTCGGACTCTCACTTCGGGTGCAGCAGGCGCGGATTGGAAACGATACCCATTACGTCGGCCAGCAAGTTGAGCAGGATATAGGCCGAGGCAAAAATAAGGCAGCAGGCTTGCACCACCGGGATATCGCGAATCTTGACGCTGTCGACAAACATTTGCCCGATTCCCGGGTAGACGAACACCACTTCGACCACGACTACGCCGGTTACCAGGTAAGCCAGGTTTAAAGCGATAACGTTGATGATCGGCGCCAGCGCGTTCGGCAGGGCGTGGAACACGATCACGCGTGCCGGGCTGATGCCTTTGAGACGCGCCATTTCGATATACGGGCTGGCCAGCAGATTGATAATCGCCGCGCGCGTCATGCGCATCATGTGTGCGGTCACCACCAGCGTCAGGGTTAGGGCCGGCAGCAGCGTTTTCTCGAGTCTTTCGCCAAATGACATATCGGGGAAAATGCTCGACAACGAGGGTAGCATCGGGTTCAACACCGCCAGTAGCAGGATCAGGATATAGGCGAGGAAAAACTCGGGCGAGGAAATCGATGTCAGCGTCGCGATATTAACAAAACGGTCGAAAATCGAATTGCGGTACAGTGCCGCCAGTAATCCCAGCATCAACGATATGGGCACCGCGATCGCTGCCGCAACGGTTGCCAGGAACAGCGTGTTCTTGAATCTCGGTTCGAGTTGCGCCGCCACCGAGCCGATACCGCCCTTACCGGTATCGGCGCCGGCGAAGGCGGAAAAATTGGCTTGTGCAAAGCTGGTGCCGAAGTCACCCGTCAAGATACCTCCGAGCCAGTCGAGGTAGCGCGCCACCGGATTCTTGTTGAGCCCAAGGTCTTCGCGAATTGCGGCTACCGCCTCGGGCGTGGCGCCCTGGCCGAGTATGGCTTCGGCAAAGTCGCCGGGCAGCATGTTAACCGCGGCGAAGATTAACACCGAGACTACAAACAGGGTTACTAATCCAAGGCCTAGTCGTTGAAAAATAATACCTAAGACGGATTGCACGTTTACTCCCCCGTTGCGCCGCATGGCTTTCGGCTATCCTGGAAACGGCTTCCGGAATTCCGAGTTATTAGTCGATAGTCTATTCTTATAAGTTGCCGGCCTAAGTATAAACAAGATAAATCCATTACGTCCAGTTTCGCCGGCGGGAAGCCGCCAGATGGGTCGGAGATTATATAGATCTCAGCCGCGATACCTGCAAACCCGAGCGATCCGCCGCCCGGTTTCTATTCGTGCTAAAGTATGCGCAGGAAAAACCTGTCGAGGGCGAATATGAGTCAGCCAGCCGGCAAGGCAATTGCAGATACGACGCTGATCGAACATTTACCTTACGATCTCGATGACGGAATCTCCCGCCGCGCGTCGATCGGACTGATCGTACTGGCTACGGACTATACTATCGAGTACGAATGGCGCCAGGTATTCACCCAGCTCGACGGCGTTGCGCTCTACCAAAGCCGGATTCACAACGATGACCTGATCACCCCGGAATCACTGCGTGCGATGGAGTCGCGTATCGTCGAAAGTGCTAGCGTCGTCACCCCGGATACCCCGCTTGATGTTATCGCTTATGGTTGTACCTCGGCCTCGATTGCAATCGGTGAAACAGCTGTATTCGCCAATCTCAAACGCGCTAAGCCCGAGGCTAAATACAGCACCCCGATTACCGCCGCGTTCGCGGCCTTCGACGCCTTCAAGGCGCAACGCATCGGCGTATTGACCCCTTATTCGGCCGAGGTCAACAAGATAGTCTCGGACTACATTCGTGCGCGCGGTTATCAGGTGCCGGTGTTCGGTTCATTCAATCTTGATCGCGATACCCTGGTTGCCAGGATAACGCCGCAATCGATCGAAGCCGGAGTACGGGAGCTGATCAAACATGCCGAGGTCGATGCGATTTTTGTGTCCTGCACTTCGGTCCGCTTGATGGCGGTCTGTGCCGATCTCGAACGAAATCTCGGCATTCCGCTGACTTCGTCTAACCATGCCATGGCCTGGCACACGCTCAGGCTGGCGGGCATCGAAGACAAGCTGGGTCAATTCGGTGCACTCTACGATTTGCAGCTGAACCGGGATGCGACATGATTTCACGTCTACTGATCTTGTTTGGCAGCGGGTTGCTGGCAGTGGCCGCTCCGGCAACCGAACTAAAACTGACCTTTGTCGGGGCGAGCAAGGTCCTACTCGACAATCCGCACGACCTCAAACTCTCTCCCGACGGCAACTACCTGTTCGTGTCCGATGTCGGGAATGATCGCATTGCAATCCTCGATCCCGATTCGCTGGCCCTGCTAGCCGAATTCGGCGCCGATCACCAAGACGGCACGCACGATGTCGATTTTGATACGCGCGGGCGCGCTTATGTTGCCGATACCCACAACAACCGGGTCACAATTTATGAAATGCAGGGCACCCGCGCGGAACTGGTGGGTGAGCTCGGCGAACGTGTTCGCGGGCCGGAAGGCGTGCTGGCGCATCCCAACGGTAAGATATATGTGGCCGGCGCCTGGTCGGGAAACGTGGTCGCCTACCGTGGTGGCGAAGTAGCCGGGGAGTTGCGCGGGCTGTCCTCGCCGCATGATTTGGAACTGGTGCGAAACGGTGACCTGCGGGGTTATATCTGGCTCGCCGAAGCCGGCGCCAGCCGTTTGCTTCTGCTGTCGCCCGATCTCCAGATCAAGCGCGAGTTAGGGCGCGACAAATATGATTTCGACGGCGTACGCTACCTCGACTTGACTGCGGACGGAATCCTGGTTGCCGCCGATAAGTATAATCATGCGATCAAGTTCATCGATGCCGAGGGCAACTTGCTATACGTGCTTGGCGACGGAACGGCGGGCGCAGGCATCGATCGTTTCACCACGCCCGAGGGGGTCGAGGTTCGCGGAAACGAGCTATGGTTTTCGGATTCGGGCAATGATCGCGTGGTTAAATACACCCTGGCGATCGAATAAAGAGTTCTTTCCCTCGAGCCGGATAAGCCAAACTGTTGATCCAGATTAGCGCCCGCGCCGAGCTATAAATAAAGGCCGGTATGCTTATTAACCCGGCGACATATGTAGTCGACGGGTTAATAGTGCCGAGGGGCAGGAGTCTTCCCCATCGGAATCGGCACCCGATCCGACCCGGGAAAGGGAATTTACGGATCGGCCCGACCAGAAAATATCCCCGGTAAGCCGCGCTTAGCGGCCGTGTATTTGCACCGGAAGAATCCTCCACGCGCCGATTGAACCAGTTGGCGTATCGCGTCTCTAAACATAGGGACTAATGCTTGGCAGGGGATAGGACAATACGCCCGTTATTGCCTCGCCGCGTTGCCGGTTGAATGGTCTTTGGATGCCCTAGCGCTGCCTGGCAGCGGCGATATTTATGCCCGACTTGAATTCTGGAGGAAAATCTGAAATGAACCAAACGCGTCGACTATTTATAAACGCCCTGGGGTCGGGTGCTGTTGCCTTGCCGTGGCTGAGCTTGCTCGGTCCGATGCGGGCAATGGCGGCCGACGATCCGAAACTCAGTCCGGACGACCCCGCGGCAATATCACTGAACTATCGACACCAATCCGCCGATAGCGCCCGGCGCTGCGCCGGTTGCCAGTTTTATACCGGTGCCGCGGGAGACGCCTGGGGGCCTTGCGTTATTTTTCCCGGGAAACGGGTAAATGCCGACGGCGTATGCAGCTCCTGGTACGCGAGGGCTAGTTAAATCGCGGTGATTGTTACTGCGTCAATGTCATTCCGAAGTGGGAAATTGACACAATCCGGCAAGCGGCGGGTTATTGCCGTTTGCGGCTGCGCCCAGCGAGAATCGGGTTTTTTTTTAAAATTTGATGCAACTCACTGAAAGGCATGGTTTTTTGTACTATTAACTTGAATAAGATACGTTGGATATCGGGTTTCGAGTGATTGGCGCGAAAATTGCTCCAATTAATTCAAAGCAATAAAATAATTAGTAATCGCGGAGGCATCACCCGAATTTATAGAGGTGACGCATGAACAGGAAAAGTACGATACTGTGGCGGATGGCCGTGTTAGGCCTTTTTGCAAGCCTGGTACCGCTGGCTATCTACGCGCTCGAGCGCCATAACCAAGTCGAAACCGAAAGTATGCTCGACGTATCGGTATCGATACGCACCACGTCCCATGTAACCGTGGACAAGTTTGGCGACTCGGTCTGGGAAATCAATAACGGCTCCGGATTTCTGGTCTCGTCGCGCAGTTGCGAAGTCTGGACCAACCACCACGTTATCGAGGACGCGGCCCTGGTCGAAGTCTATCCCCGGGGATGGAATCGTACCGCCGGAATTCCGGCGAAAGTTATCAACTCGACGCCCAGATACGACATCGCTATCCTGCAGCTGGAATACTGTGACCAAATACCGCAGGCGGTGCTTGGAAATTCCAATCTGGTGCAGGCGGGCGATGAAACCTTCGCGGTGGGAAATCCCCTTGGACGCAATCCGGATTCGATCAGCCGCGGCATCATTTCGCATACCGCGCGCTATCGTGAAGGCACTATCCCATATCTGCAAACCGATGCCGCCATCAATCCCGGGAACTCGGGCGGCGCGCTGTTCGACCGAAATGGCCATGTTATCGGGATGAATACGGCCATCGATTCGACTCGTTTCGGCACCAGTCTCGGTGTCGGATTCGCCCTACCGATCAAACTGGTGCGCCATGCAGTCGCGGATTTGCGCCTGGGTCCACCCAGTTGGGGCGATGCCGGTTTTTCCGGGATAGTCAGCACGCTAACGCCGGATGAAGCGGAGGTGCTCAACATTCCTGGCGGCGGCGGCGCCCTGGTGGTAACTAAAACGCCCGAGACGGGCCCGGGTCTGGACAAATTGAAGGCGCATGACGTCATCTACCGAATCAACGACACCGAAATCATCAGCACCGAGCAAGCGGTGCGCACGGTTGGCCAGTACGATGCCGGCGATGTTATCGTGCTGGATTTGATGCGCACGGGCGAGCAACGACAGGTAGAAATCGTGCTGGGCGAGGGCTGGAAAGGCGATCCGTCCCCGTCCCCGGACAATTACGACGGTTATCTCGGCATGACGGTGGAAATGTGGAACGAAGCGGAGGGTGATCGCGGACAGTTCAAACGGCCGGTGATCACCAAGGTGCACAGCCTGGGACCCGCGCATCGGGCACGCATATCCAGCTCGCAGAAATCAGTCGTGATTAACGGCAACTTCGTCATTCCTTATTTGCTGGACGTCAAAACCGTAACCGGCGTGGCGTACCAGGGCAAGTTTCATCCGATCGGCACGGTCGACGATCTCGAAGCGTTCGCCGACCGCGCTTACCGCGAAGGAAATCCGTTACTGCTCGAGATCGAATACTGGGCGCGCAGCAATCCGCGAGATCATAATACCGACCTGCAGCTGGAAAACACGGCATTCTTCAAACTGATGCCGGAGCGGGCGATAGCGGCGGTCGCTGATTTAGAGCTCAGAAAGTTTACCCAGCGCGGTAATTCCGGGCCGCCATTCGAAATCACTGAACGGCACGACAGTCAGGGCAATTTGTAGCCTGCCTGTCGTTTATTCGATTGGCGCGCCGCCCTCGGCGCTGCGGCGCTCGATAAACGCCTGTAATTCTTCCAGCCGGGCGGGATCCATCGCCGGCGCCTCGAACTCCTGCAAAACCTTTTTCCAGATACCATTGGCGCGCTGGGTTGCAGTTTTAGCGCCGTTTTCGGTCCACTGTCCGAAATTGCTCCAGTCGGAAACCAGCGGTTCGTAAAATGCCGTCTGGTAACGCTCCATGGTGTGCTCACAACCGAAAAAATGGCTGCCGGGTTCGACACTGGCGATTGCATCGAAGGCCAGTTCTGCATCGCTGCTGTCTAGCGGATTGAAGACTTCGGCCAAGGTTTGCAGCATTTCCACATCGAGAATGAATTTTTCCATCGAGCCGGTGAGACCGCCTTCGAGCCAGCCGGCGGCATGCACCATCATATTGACGCCGCCGAGGACGCTGCCCCAGGCCGACATCAGAAATTCATACACGGATTGTTCATCCGGCGTATTCGAGGCCGTTGCGGCGGAGCCGCGCCAGGGTAGACCGATATAACGCGCCAGTTGGCCGGCGCCAAAGGCCGCACGCACGAATTCCGGGGTGCCGAAGGCGGGTGAACCCGATTTCATATCGACGTTGGAAGTAAAGGAACCGTAAACCACCGGCGCGCCCGGGCGCACGCATTGCGACAGTAAAACACCCGCCAGCGCTTCGGCGTGTTGCAGCACCAGCGCTCCGGGCATGGAAACCGGCGCCATCGCGCCCGCCAGGGTAAATGGCGTGATCACCGATACCTGCCCGGCGCGCGCGAAATCGATGATGCCCTGGCACATGGGGATATCGAGCTGGCGCGGCGAATTGGTGTTGATAATCGTATAACACCAGGGGCGTGCCTCGAATTCCGCTTGACTCACGCCCCTGGCGATGCGCGTCATAGCGAATCCGTCTTCGACCTGGGCGCTGCCGCGCGAGTAGATGAAAAACGGTTTTCGGCTAAGCGTCAACTGGGCCTCGGTCACGCGGTAGTGGCGCAGATGAACCGGGATGTCCTGTGATTCGACATTGGGCGACTGCAGATGCAATACGTCGAAGTGTTCGCTGAGCTTGATAATATTGCGGGTATCTTCCAGTGTGCCGGGGCGTTTGCCGCGGTCGAGGTCGGATATATGCGGCGCGCCGCCGACACCGACGAAAGCGATGTTGTCGCCGCCCAGCGTGACATCCGTTGCCGCGACTGCTCCGTGGATGACGAATTCACTCGGTGCGGATTCGAGCGCGGACGAGATCAGAGCAGAATCCATCCTTACCAGCTGAGTCGTTTCGTCGACACTCGCGCCGCTCTGCTTGAAATAGTCGCGCGCCTCGGCATTGAGGACCTTGATCCCCAGTTCCTCGATGACCCGCAATGCGGTGTTATGTATCGCCGCCAGCCGGTCTTCGCTGAAGGCGGGTTGGCGTAACAGTGGATTTTTTAGCTTGCTGTAATCGACAACACGTTGGTGCGACTTGTCGGCAACCCCGTGGTGCCTGCCGCGGCGGGTTCTTCTACTCATGGTGAGTGATCTCCATAGGTGTCGAAAATATACCGCTTGAAAGCCTCGGCGCGTCGAGGATCGAGTCTTTTCCCGGTAAAACACTCGAAGTAAGATTCGGTGTAATTCAGCCGGGTGCTTAGCGTTTCTTCAATTTCGAGGGCGTAGAAGCCAATTTGCGAGTAGTAGAGTACGCGCGCCCGAATCAGTGCATCCGGTAGCGGGTAGTCGAAGCGGGCAAAAAAATCCTGCAGCGCGCCGATGCGAGCTGCGTCCTCACGATCCACCAGTTCGCGAATCGGGCGCGAACGCCGGGACCATTCGCGAATCGCCAGGTCGAGGCGGGGATCGAAATGAGCGGCATCGACGCAAGTCTCGAAGTAGCCGAAAATACCGTCCTCGAGGTCAGCGGCTTGCTCGACCGAGCGAATTATCGCCGCGGTATTTTTGTCCTTCCAGTAACCTACCAACGCATCGATCAAGTCTTCGCGGTTTTCGAAATGCCAGTAAAAACTGCCGCGCGTGACGCCGAGGTCATCGGCCAGCCGGGTGATGCGCACCGCATCGATGCCGGCGGAAACGAATACATCCAGTGCCTGCTGCAGCCAGTCGAAGCGCTGTAGCTGATTACGGACCGTGATTGGAGCACCGCGTTCGGCCACCTCCTGAAGTAACTGGGTATCAGCCATCGATTGCACCATACATTTATGTATGTTTGAATATACAGATCTGTATGTTTAATGCAATCGCCAAATAATTATGGTCAACTCAAAAGCAGCGCCAAGACTGGTGCAATTCGGCCATCTCGAATTTACGCCGCGCTTCGAATACGGGGAAATGGCGCAGGTGGCTGGGGTTTGCGGCGCCGGCGACGGTACCGAACTGGGTGTCGGTTGGGGTAAGCTGACAAATGCACGAATCCCGTGGACGATCAAATACGACGAAGTGCTGACGGTGTTCGAAGGCGTACTTAAACTGCAGGTTAACGGCGCGCTGCATGAATTACACGCCCGTGATTGTATCTGGTTGCCCAGCGGCACCGAACTGGTCTACGAGGCCGAGTCGGCGTTGATACATTTTGCGATTCATCCATCGAACTGGGCCGCTACCGGATGACTGCACAACGGGTCGCTCATCTGCCGATTAATGACGGCAGCAACGGCTGGAGCCGGATTTTGCCGCAGCGAACGCCGCAACCGGCGCTCTGCGGAGAGCAGCATGCTGATTGGGTTGTTATCGGCGCTGGTTACGCGGGACTTGCCGCCGCGCGCCGACTCGCCGAAAACCGCCCGGACGATACCATCGCCTTGATCGAAGCCGGTGAAGTGGGGGAAAACGCCTCGGGGCGCAATTCCGGCTTCGCCATCGACCTGCCGCATGTTGTGGGCAGCTCGATGGAGGAGCTGGAGGGATCGCATCGCTATATGGCCTTGGCGCGCAGCGCGATCGACTACCACGAAACCCAAATCGAACGCTACGCCATCGATTGCGACTGGACCCAGCCGGGCAAGTACCAAACCGCCTGTTCCGAGCAGGGGGTAGGGGAATTTCTCGAACCCTTCGCGCGCGAACTCGAAGCGCTTAACGAACCCTTTAGCTGGATTGAAAAATCCGATCTCGAACGGCGCCTGGGTACCTCGCATTTCAAGGCAGCCGTTTACACCCCCGGTTGCCGTTTGCTCAATCCCGCCGCGCTGGTGCGAGGTCTCGCGGCAAATCTGCCGCCAAACGTCCTGCTGTTTGAAAACTCACCGGTAACCCATCTCGAAACCGCTGCAAAAATCAAAGTGTCAACTGCCGCTGGTATCGTCAATGCCCCGCAATTGATTCTCGGTGTAAACGGTTTTGCCGACTATTTTGGTTTCTATCAGCGCCGTTTGCTGCCGTTTGCCGCCAACGCCAGCCTGAGCCGCCGGCTGACCGCCGCCGAGCGCGAAACGCTCGCTTGCGAAGACAACTGGGGCGTAACCCCGGCGAATGCCTTTGCATCGATTACCATGCGTTTTACCAACGATCACCGTATCCTGATTCGTAACAACATTTACTACAATCCACGGATGCGGGAAACCGCTTCCTACCAGGCGGAAATTGCGCGGCGGCATAAACGGCTGTTTGACCAGCGTTTCCCGATGTTGCCTGAGGTCGAGATGGAATTCACCTGGACCGGATACGTATGCCTGTCGCAAAACGGCGCCCCGGGTTTCGGCAGGCTGGCGGACAATATCCATACCTCGGTGTGCCAGAATGCGATCGGGGTTACCAAAGGTACTGCGGGCGGTATGCTTGCCGCCGACATGGCCTGCGGTATCGATAACGAACTGATCGGCTACATGCAAAGCCTGGGGCAGCCGAACAAGCTGCCGGCGCGGCCCTGGCTCGATATCGGAGTCAAGGCAAGGCTCTTGTGGGAGCTGTGGCAAGCGCGCCGGGAAGTCTAAGCGCTCCGCTCCCACGGCCGCGCAAACCGGCCGCCGCGTCGGCGATCGCCCCGGCAGGGTGAAATTGCGCCCGGACACGCGCAACAATTGCTTGCAATCCGATAACCTTCGATTAATCTCGGACAGCAGAATCATTTCGGCCCAGGCCCGCGATGTCCGAATCCTTGACAGTTGAAATCGAAGCCCCCGGCATCAGCTACCTGCACGGAGTCGTGCTGGTATTGATGGCGGGCGTGTTCTGGTCGACCATGGGCATCGGCGTGCGCCTGATCGAAGTTGCCAACGTTTGGCAAATACTGTTTTATCGCTCCATCGCGCTGGCTGTCTTTTTATACTTGATCATCAGCTTTCGCTCCGGTCATAAGCCGCTGCAAACCATCGGGAAAGCGGGACTGGCCGGCGCCATCGGCGGCATCGCGCTGGTAGTCGCTTTTGCCGGCGGCATTTACGCAATCCAGACCACCAGCGTGGCCAATGCGATGTTTCTGTTCGCGGCGGCGCCGTTTATGGCGGCTTTGCTGGGCTGGATTCTGTTGCGCGAAAATGTGCGTAAGGCCACCTGGATTGCTATGATCGTGGCATCGATCGGCATCGCCATAATGGTGCTGGACGGGATATCCGCCGGGCGTTTGGTCGGTAATCTCAGCGCGATAGCCTCGGCCTTCGGCTTTGCCGTTTTTACCATTGCGTTGCGCTGGCGCAAACTCGAAGACATGATGCCGGCGGTTTTCATGGCCGGTATATTCGCGATAGTTATCGCCGCGACGGTATGCCTGATCAAGGATTTCAGCTTCACGATTCCGGCTGGCGATGCCGCGATAGCGTTTGCCCTGGGGGTATTTCAAGTCGGGCTCGGGCTCACCATTTTTACCATTGGCTCGAAGGTCGTGCCGGCGGCGGAACTCGCCTTGCTGTCGATGACCGAAGTCTTGCTGGGTCCCTTTTGGGTCTGGCTGTTTCTCGGTGAAACTGCGGACCTGTACACCCTGGTCGGCGGTGGGGTATTGATGCTGGCGATTGCAGGTAACGCCATGAGCGGTTTGCGGCGCCGGCCGTTGCCGATGATTTGATGGCCGCTAACCATTTATTCGACGGATTGCTGGCTGCGACGGGGAGGGAATCGCACAGGCTGCTGCGGCTGCCCGGCGGAGATAGCTGGTCCTATGCGGAACTCGTCGATCTGAGCGGCCGGCTTGCCAATCTGCTCCAGGCGCAAGGCGTTAAACCGGGTGACCGAGTTGCGGCACAGGTGGCGAAATCGGTAACCGCGATCGCGCTATACCTGGCCACGCTGCGGGCCGGCGCGGTATTCCTGCCGCTCAATCCCGCCTACACCCGCGCCGAGGTCGACTATTTTCTGGCCGACGCCAGGCCGGCGGTCTTTGTCTGCGAGCGCGAGCGGGAAGCCGAATTTGTTGGCGTCGACGCTCGCATTCTGAACCTCGACGGCACCGGCGGCGGCAGTTTGCTCGCGGCCGCGCAATCCTTGTCGACCGAGTTCAGCAACCTGGAGCGTGGGCCGCGGGACCTGGCCGCAATTCTGTATACTTCGGGCACCACCGGCTTGTCCAAGGGCGCGATGTTGAGTCATGACAACCTGTTGTCCAACGCCTTGACGCTGGTGGATTATTGGCGCTTCACAGCGGACGACGCGCTGCTGCACGCGCTCCCCATATTCCATACCCACGGCCTGTTCGTAGCGACTAATATCGCTATGATATGCGGCGCCGCGATGATTTTTCTGCCGCGTTTCGACCTCGACCTGATGATCGAGCAGCTGCCGCATGCGACGACGCTGATGGGCGTGCCGACATTTTATACCCGACTGTTGGCAGACCCCCGCTTCGAACGCAAGCTGGTAGCGCATATGCGCCTGTTTGTATCGGGCAGTGCACCGATGCTGGCGGAGACCCATGCGCGCTTCGCGGCGACCACGGGACATCAAATCCTCGAACGCTACGGCATGACAGAAACCAATATGAATACTTCGAATCCCTACGTCGGCGAGCGGCGTGCCGGCAGTGTCGGTCTGCCGCTGCCCGGGGTAACGGTCACGATCACCGATCCGCAAAGCGGTGCGCCGCTGGCGGCAGGTGAAACCGGCATGATCGAGGTGCGCGGACCCAATGTATTTCTGGGTTATTGGCGCAATCCGGAAAAAACCACGCTCGAACTGCGCGAGAACGGATTCTTCATTACCGGGGATCTGGGAAAATTCGATGCCGACGGCTACCTGCAGATCCTGGGGCGGGAAAAAGACTTAATCATTAGCGGCGGATATAACATCTATCCGAAGCAAGTCGAAACTGAAATCGATGCGCTCGACGGTGTGATGGAATCCGCGGTGTTCGGCATTCCCGATGCGGACTTGGGGGAAGCGGTTGCGGCCGCGGTGGTGCTCGCAGCCGGCACGGTCTTCGATCAGGAGCAGATACTCGCCGCGCTGCGTCCCATGCTGGCGCGTTTCAAGTTGCCGCGCAAGCTGATGCAGCTGGACGAGTTGCCGCGTAACGCGATGGGCAAGGTGCAGAAAAACCTGTTACGCGAACGCTATGGATGAATTGATCGCAAAAAGCGCGGTTGAAATCGTGGCGCTGTTGCAGTCCGGCGATATTCGTATCGACGATACGCTGGATGCGCTAACGGGTCGCATCGCCGAGGTCGATGCCGAGATCAACGCCTTGCCGACCCTGTGTTTTGAGCGCGCACGCGCCAAGGCGCAACAGCGGGATTTTCGCTCGAGCCCGTTAGCCGGCATCCCGGTCGCGATCAAAGATCTCGAAGACGTGGCCGGCGTACGCACGACTTGCGGTTCGATGGTTTACGAAAACCGCGTGCCGCAGCAATCCGATTTGTTGGTGGAAACAATCGAAAACAACGGCGGGATCGTCTACGCCAAGTCGAACACGCCCGAGTTCGGTTCCGGCGCCAACACTTTCAACGATGTGTTCGGCGCAACCCGCAACCCTTACGATTTGACGCGCAGCGTGGGCGGATCGTCGGGCGGCGCCGCGGCCGCGCTTGCCAGCGGCAGCGCCTGGCTGGCGCAGGGCTCGGATCTCGGAGGTTCGTTGCGCACCCCGGCCAGTTTTTGCGGAGTCGCCAGTTTAAGACCTTCGCCGGGCTTGATTCCGTCCAGTCCGGGCCAGCAACCCTTCGAGGTTTACGCGCAGAAGGGACCGATGGCGCGGGATGTTACCGACCTGGCTTTATTTGCCGATGCGATGGCGGGCTCTAACCCGCTGGCAGGCCTCGGTAAAACGCACCACCAAGGCAAATTTAGGGCAGCGACGGCCATGCCGCGCCGGCCGCTGCGCATTGCCTACAGCATCGATCTGGGTGTTACCGATACCAGCGCGGAAGTGATTGCGGTCTGCAACTCGGCATTGGCCAAACTGGAACATGTCGATAGCGCCATCGTAAACGCGCAGCCGGACTTGAGCATGGCCGAGCAGGCTTTCGATGTAGCGCGCGCGCTCGGTTACGCGCTGTCATACGGTCCCGACCTGGAAGACATCCGAACCATTATTAAACCGGAAAACGTATGGAATATCGAAAAAGGGCTCGCTCTGACCAACGCGGACATCCGGGCAGGGATGGCGGCCCAGGGTCAGGTTTTTCAGAATGCGTCGCGTTTCATGCAGGACTGGGACTTGCTGATTTGCCCCGCCGCCGTGGTAACGCCGTTCCCGGTCGAGGAACGCTATCCGGGGTTTGGCGAAGGCCTCGCATTTTCCGAGTATTATCGCTGGCTCGCGATCGTTTACGCGATCACCACCACTACCTTGCCGGTAATCACGCTACCCTGCGGCAAGACCGAAACCGGGCTGCCGGTCGGACTGCAGCTAATCGGTAAGCCGCATGGCGAGCACGACCTGTTTGCCTGCGCCGCCTATCTCGAGCAGGTATTCGACTGGGACCCGCTGCAGCTCATCAGGCCCCGCTAGTTTTACCCAATAATGCCCGCTATGGTTTGGATATGGACTAGTATTCAAATCTATGGGTTACCGAATTCAGCGTAAATTCCGCTCCATTGTCGGCCGTCCGGGCATCAGGCAGCTGCTGCGTTGGGGGGGACGTCTGCTGTTGGTACTGGGGTTGATGGATGCGGGTTATCTGATCGGTATCTGGCCGCAGTGGGAGCTGTATGCCAGTGGTCCGGTACAGCGTTCCAATTTTATCCGGGCATACGAATTCGAGCGCAGCCGGCGCTCGGATTGGCCCAGGCTACGCTGGAATCCGGTGGCAATCGATGCCATTGCACAGAATATGATATGGGCGGTAGTGGTCGCCGAAGACGCCCGCTTTTTCGAGCACGAAGGCGTTGATCTCGAAGCCTTGAGAGATGCCATGGAATATAATTTGTCGCAGAAAAAGTTGGTCTATGGCGGCAGCACCATATCCCAGCAAACCGTCAAGAACGTTTTCCTGAGCTCGTCGCGGGATCCGCTGCGCAAGTGGCATGAACTGCTTTTGACGATCGGCATGGAAAGAAATCTTTCCAAGAAACGAATTCTTGAACATTACCTCAATCTCGCCGAATTCGGCCGCGGCATCTATGGAGTCGATGCCGCGGCGCGCTACTATTGGGGGATTCCGGCGTCCAGGCTTAGCCGGCGCCAGGCGATAGAGCTCGCCGCGACCTTGCCGTCACCGGTAAAAAATAATCCAAGCACCGATACCAGAGCTTTTCGTAGACGTGTGAAAAAAATCCGCCGCTACTTCTAGCGCGGCAGGAACACCGGCCCTGGTCCGCCAATTTGAACTACACTCATTCATAATATTAACCCGGAGACCTATATTGTCGCCGGGTTAATAGTTACCTGAACAGGCACTATAATCTTTCGACTATTCAAACAGATACTACAGGGTTAATCATGGATAACATATATGCAACCCCGAATTCAGATGTGGCGCAGGACGCCGGCGAGGTCCAATATTCCGGATTCTGGATTCGCGTGCTGGCGGCGTTGCTCGACTCGGTCTGGATACTGCTGCTGACGTTTACTTTGGGCTGGATGATTTATGGTGCGATTTACTTTGAATCGTCCGAATTCAGCCAGGGTTACGTCGATATATTGATCAGTTGGGTACTGCCCTTTATTCTAACCATGTTGTTTTGGTACTACCGCTCGGCGACGCCGGGAAAGATGATATTAGGGATCAAAATTGTCGATGCCGACACCCTGGATAAAGCCTCCACCGGTAAGTTGCTATTGAGATACCTGGGTTACTATATCGCAATGCTGCCTTTGTTTATCGGCATCTTCTGGGTCGGTTGGGACAGCCGCAAACAGGGCTGGCACGACAAGATAGCCGGAACCCTGGTGATCAAGCAAAAATAGCGGCCGATATTACGCAGACTAGCCGCGTCTGCCGCTAAATGGAAAACGGGCCGGTATTTGCGGATTGGCGTGATTCCAAAGGCACACTCAATCGGTCCTCGACCCCGGGGGGCTTGCGCCGGTTATATCGCCGGGCCGAGTTCGAGCTTGCTGCCGTCGCTGAAGCGTGCCAGGCGGAAGCGGCTCAGGTCGTGGTCGACGGTTTTGTTTTGAATTAGGTCGGCCATGACCCTGCCAGCCCCGGGGCCGATGCCGAATCCGTGGCCGCTGAATCCGGTCGAAATCCACAGCCCTTCCACCTGTTCGGCCCGGTCGAGCACCGGCACTACGTCGGGCAGGGCGTCAATCATGCCCGACCAGGCTTCGACCAGTTCGATGTTTTTAAAGGTCGGTACCCGGTCGGCGAGCCGGGCTTTGATGCGTTTCACGGTCTTCGGCTTCGGCACCGGGTTCAGGGTTCGGTGCCGGGTATAGTTGTTGCTGACTTGCAATTCCGGAAAACGCAATCTGAGCTTGCCGAGCGATGCCTTCATCAGCGGCATGAAGTCACGCATGAATTGAAGATGGCCCAGGGATGGGAAAACTTCCAGATAATCCGACGCGGCGACGGTGTAACCGCCGTCGAGACGCCGGCGGAACGAAACCTGGCTGCCCGATGCATTGCCGTTGAATATCAGCGGCGCTCGAGCGGTGCGCGCGACGCTTGCCTTGACCGTCAGTTGCGGTAGGCGAACGCCGCAATCGCTGAGCAGGAATGTGGACCAGGCGCCTGCCGCGACCAGCACGGCCGCGGTGTTAATCCTACCGTGTTCAGTTGCGACGCCGGCCACCCGGCGGTTTTGGCTGACGATGCTCTCTACCGCGCAGTTCTCAACGATTGCCACCCCGCGAGCCTGTAACGCGCGCGCCATCGCCGGGACCGCCAGCGCGGGTTCGGCGCGCGCATCGTCCGGGGTGTAAAGCGCGCTACGCCAGCGAGCGGGACAGTCGACCACCAGCGATTCCAGCTGAGCGCGGTTGAGGCGGCTGGAATCGAGCCCATAGTCCGGCGCGAACGACATGAAACGATCGTGGTTTGCCATTTCGGCGTCGTTTTCACACAGATATAGGCTGCCCGCGCGCCGGAAACCGATATCGGTCTCGAGTTCGCCGGCTATTTCCTGCCACCGACGCAGGCTTTCCATCACGATCGGCAGTTCGGCCCGGTCGCGACCCTGCTGGCGGCACCATCTCCAGTTACGGCTCGACTGCTCGCCGGCGACGATTCCCTTTTCACAAACCGTTACCCTGAGTCCGGCCTTATGCAAAAACCACGCAGCCGAGATGCCGGCGATACCGGCGCCGATGACGACGACGTCGGCGGCTTCGGGTAGTGTGTGTCGGTCGGCATTCATCGCTAATCGTTATGCTCGTAGTTGACGCGGAATCGGACGCATAATACAACGATCTCGCACCCCGCCGCAGCAACGGTGGAACTCAGTGGGATTTGATTCCAATCAAGGCATCCGCCACGATCGCGCCATGGTCTCGCGCGAGCAAAATCAGCGGGCTGATGCTGATTTCGACGATATCGCTGCGCGAATGCGCGAACGCCGATAAGGCCTCGATCGTATCCAGCGCGCTTTCGATATCCGCGGCGCTGCCGCCGCGGACACCGAGCAGGGTCGGGTATAATTTGAGTCGCGCTAGCGCCAGGCCGATGTGATCGCGGTTGCAGGGCAGCAACAGGTTGACGCTGTCGTTTAACTGCTCCACCGGAGCGCCCCTAATGGACATGGTCAGCATAAAGCCGATATTCGCCACCAGGCGAATCGCAACCAACAGTTCGGCGATACCGCCGCGAATCGATTCCTCGACCAGAAACTGCCGCGCCTCATGACCATGGTCTTGCAGCGATGCGATCATTTGCATGCGCGCGAAATTCAGTAATTCCGCGTTAACCAGGTGGAGACTGACACCGCCGATATCGGACTTGCGCGGAATCGATGTATCGCAGGCCTTGAGCACCACCGGGAATCCGAGATCGTCGGGTAGAGCGGCTTGCGCGCTTACGCGGCGGCCGTTCGGCACCGGGATGCCAAACTCGTCAAGCAACTCCTTGGAGTCGGCTTCGTCGAGCTGGGTCGACTTGGGTAGGTCTGCTGCCGGCGGCGCCGGTAGCAGCATGTTATCCGGATTCATGCGCTTGCGTCGCTGGTGCCGGTCGAGGGCGTGAGCGATCGCCCGCATGCCTAGTTCGAAGCCCTGTAGCGGCGCGACACCTAACCCGATCAGCATCTCTCTCGCCGCTTTCGGCAAACCCTCATGCGTCGATGAAACGAAGACCGCAGGTAATCCGGCCGTCTGAGCGGCTGCTGCAAACATCCTGACCGACCGGTGCCAACTTTCACTATGTCGCGGGTTTTTCGGCAGGAAAGGCAAGGATTGCACGGCAATATCGAAATCATCGGCGAGAAAACAGTTAAATATCGCCAACTGATCTTCGTCCGGCGCAAATTGGGCGGTGGCGACGTTCAGCGGATTTCCCGGCGCCAGGAAATCCGGAATCAGCGGGCGCAGCAGGTCGTGGGTTTCGGCGGTCAGCGGCGGTAGCGTGAACCCGCAACTTTCCGCGAAGTCCGCACCCATTACGGAATAACTGCCGGAACCGGTTACCAGCGCCATGCGTGGACCCTTGGGTGCCGGCGCCAGGGTGAGCATTTTCAAGGTTTCCAGCGCTTCGCTTGCGGAACTGACCTCGACGAATCCGAGGCGTTCGAACAGGGCGGAAGCGACGGTGGTATCGCTGGTTGCTGACGCGCTATGGGTTATCGCCGCGCGGCGGCCGGCCTGCGACCTACCGGCCATGACTACCACTACAGGAATACCCTTGTGATGCGCCTTGAGAGCGCATTGGGTCAAACGCTCGACCTCATATATGCTTTCCAAATGCAGGTTTACCGCGCTGATGCGCTCATCGTCGAGAATAACCTCGAGCAGCTCGGCGGTGCTGACCGATGCCTGGTTGCCGAGCCCGGCGATGAGGGCAATCGGCAGCGAACGTTCCGCGCCGGTAATATCCGCCAGGTATGCACCGCCGTGGGAAAGTACCGCAACACCGCGTTTTGCGTCGCTGACGCCCATATCATCCAGCATCGCGCCGAAGCGGTCGAGAAAACTGGCGATACCGGGGCAATTGGGACCTATTAGCGGCATCTTGCCGGCAGCCTCCAGCAGCCTGGCTTCGAGTATGGCGCCGGCTTCGCCGGTTTCGGCAAAACCCGAGCTGTTGACAATAGCGGCGCCGACGCCGGCCCGGGCGAGATCCGCTACCGCGTCGATGGCTGCGGCGGCAGGGACCGCGACAAAGGCGACATCGGGCGGGCTTTTGAGCTCGGTTGCGCTGCGCACGCAGTCGATTCCGCATAACCGCTTACGCCGCAGATTGACGACATGATAGCTGCCATCGAATCCAAGCGCTCGCGTATAGCCGATGACGGGTTCGAGCGCCGCGCCGCCGACAAAGACGATACTGCTGGGATTTAGCAGGCGCTTGAGGCGCAGGTAACGTTTATTATTGTTCATTGCGATTCAATACACACCAAATGAGCGGGGCTGTAAAGTAATAATGTCGGTTCTCCCCCAGTCAAGCGTGACGGGCAGCGAACCTGATTTGACCGGCTAGAGCGGCGTATCGGCCTGGACTTGCGATGCCACGGGAGGCGGGAATTAGCGGCGTTAGCAGATATCATAGCACAGGCGATGCCGACTAAGGTGGTTGCGGCGCAGACAGTAGGGAGGTTTCCGCTGTCACCGTGGCCCAGCAAGTGGGAAATGCGGGCCCGGCGGCGGGCAACGACGGCCCGGTTATCAGATTCAAAAAAGGATTCCCCTGACGTGATTTCCAGCCTAATATTGGCACAGTTTGAGCACGGATTTTGTGGATGACAAATGCAGCGATAGTTGACTTGCGCAGCGATACGGTGACCCGTCCGAGCGCCGCTATGTACCAGGCTATGCGGGAAGCCCCGGTGGGTGACGACGTCTACGGCGAAGACGAAACCGTGAATCGGCTGGAGGCCAGCGCGGCGCAGTTGCTGGGGAAACAGGCCGGTTTGTTTCTGAGCAGCGCCACCCAGGCCAATCTGGCAGCGATGTTGACACATAATGCGCGTGGCGAGGAAGTTCTACTCGGTGACTGTTACCACATTTTCGAGTCCGAGGCGGGTGGTACTTCGGCACTGGGGGGCATCATCATGCATCCGCTGGCAACCGACGCGGCGGGCGGCTTATCGCCGGCGCAAGTTCTGGCGGCGATCAAGCAAGACGATCCTCACCTTCCGATCACGCGCACTTTGGCGCTGGAAAACACTGTTGCCGGGCAAGTGCAGGACCCATTGCAGCATCGCCGACTCGCCGAGGCGGTACGCGAGCAAGGAATTAGGGTGCATCTGGACGGCGCCCGCCTGATGAATGCCGCGGTGGCGCTGGCCTTGCCGGCGGCCGAAATCGTCGCTCCCTTCGATAGTGTGATGTTGTGCCTGTCGAAAGGCCTGGGCGCGCCGGTGGGAGCGGTTTTGTGCGGTAGCGATGCATTTATCGCGCGGGCGCGCCGTCTGCGCAAGATGCTCGGCGGCGGTATGCGCCAGGCGGGCGTGTTGGCGGCCTGTGGTCTCTATGCCCTGGAAAACAATATCGAGCGGCTGGCGCAGGATCACGCAACCGCCGGCCGCCTGGCTGCAGGCTTGGCCCAAATCGATGGCTTGCCGGTTAGCCATGAAACCAACATGGTGTTCATCGAACCTCGGGCACAAGATCTCGAACCCCTGCAGCAACATTTGCGGCGGCAGCGGGTCGAAATAGGTCGGCAAAGCCCGCGTATTCGATTGGTGACGCATCTCGACGTCGACAGCGACGGCATCGAGCGTGCGATTGCGGCCTTTCATTCCTATTTCAGGTGATCGACGCATGGGCGTGAATCCTGTCGAAAGGCTGGTTTTCGAAGATGACTGGAGCGACCTGAACCGCTTGCAGGATATGCCGCAGATAAACCACGAGCGCATGTCCGACTACCGTATGGCACGACTCAAGCAACAGCTGCAGCTGCATGATGCCGCGCTGGTGGTGCTGCTCAATCCAATCAGCCTGCGCTACGCAGTCGATTACCGCAGCTACATGCTGTTCCAGTCGCATATTCCCCAGGTGTATCTGTTTCTGCCGCAAGACGGTCCTACGGTGATGTACGGCTGTTACTATGATGTGCCCCGGGTAGATGATTTTCGCCCGGGTCGGCCGCATGCCTTTTTCGACGGCGGCAACAACATCGATGCGGCCGCCCGGGGTCTGGCCGACGATGTCCTGGCCTATCTCGATGAGATCGGCAGCAGTAACCGGCGGGTCGCGCTCGAATACGTCAATCCCTCGATAGTCCAGGCGTTGGAGGCGCGCGGCATCGAAGTGATCGACGGAGTACGCATCGCCGAGCTGGCGCGCCTGATCAAATCCGAGGATGAAATCAATTGTATGCGTTGGGCGATCGCGGTCGGCCAGCATGGCGCAGCCATGGTCAAGCAGGCGTTGCGTCCCGGCGTAACCGAGCTGCAACTCTGGGGTTTGTTGAATTACACCAATATCGCCAATAACGGCGATTGGCACGAAGGGCGCATGCTATCTTCCGGAGCGCGCATTAATCCGTGGCTGCAGGAAGCGAGCGAGCGCAAGATCGAATCCGGCGACCTGGTGGGGTTCGACACCGACATGGTTGGGCCCTTTGGTTACTTTGTCGATTTGTCACGCAGCTTTCATTGCGGCCCGGCAAAACCGACCCGCCGGCAAAAGCAGATCTACCGCATGGCGGTCGATGAAATCGAGCATAATCTAAAATTGGTTTATCCCGGCATGACCTTGAAAGAGATGCAGCGCCGGGCTTACCCGGTGCCGGAAGAGTGCCGCCAAAATGCCTATCCCTGTATCATGCACGCGGTCGGCATGTGCGACGAGTACCCGCAGGTCAAACATCTGTTTCGCCAGGAAAATCCCTACGACTGCGAACTCGAGGCCGGCATGGTAGTTTGCATCGAGAGTTACATGGGTCCGCAAGGCGAACGCGACGGCGTAAAGCTCGAGCAACAGGTGCTGATTACCGCGGACGGATACGAGTTGCTTACGACCTATCCCTGGGAAGCCTGTTTGCTCGATTGATAAGGTTCTCCCGGTACACGCCGGGCCGCTATGCTGGTAGCAGGTGATCAGATTCCCACACATCGACCGCATCCCGCGCAGCGGCCGTCGGCCCCGCGCCGCCCTCGTCATCCCCGCGCGACCCTCGTCATCCCCGCGTTACACTCGTCATCCCCGCGAAAGCGGCGGTCCGACGTATCGGGATCTTGCAACGAGCCATCATTACGAGATCCCGGCTCGGGGGCCGGGATGACAGCCGCGCTCGTCATCCCCGCGCGACCTTCGTCATCCCCGCGAAAGCGGCGGTCCGACGTATCGGGATCTTGCAACGAGCCATCGTTACGAGATCCCGGCTCGGGGACCGGGATGACAGCTGCACTCCTCATCCCCGCTTAAGCGGAAACCTGTTAATTTTCGGCCCACATTCGAGGATAGCGATGTTGTGAAATAACGCTTAAGTCTATTAACTAATGGGCATCTGCCCACGAATTGTTCCATTATAATTAATGGGCGAAAAACTTGTTTTTGTTTCCTCCGGGGAGTAGGGTAACGCTTCGATCAGGGTCCGTAAATTCTTGCCATGAGCGCTACCGCCGAGTCATTGTTAAAAGAAGTAGAGGCATACTGCCGCAATGCAGGCCTGGCCGAGTCGACCTTCGGTCGTCAGGCGGTTAACGATGGCAAACTGTGCGCGCGGCTGCGTGCCGGTAAAAATGTGACCCTGGCGACTGCGCAACGGATTAGGGATTACATCGGTCGGCAAACGGCCGCCGGCAATGCGGCCGCCCCAGAAACCGAGCCAGATGGGCGGCAGACGCAATCCCCGGCGAGTAACATGACACATGTGACCGACGATCGGCCGTTTCGATTCTACGACAACCGTCAGAAATATCTTGCTTTTGTAAATACCTGTAACGAAAAGTGGAAGGTCGCCGAACGCGCCACGCAGGAACTGACGCATATCCGCCCCATACCGCCGGCACTGCGGCTGTTCGATGCCGGGGTTGGCGATGGTACCGTGTTAGGTCACCTGATGCGCGCACTGCATCGGCGCTTCCCGACGATACCTTTTTTCATCGTCGGCAAGGAAATCAGCCTCGAAGATGTGCGGTTGACGCTCGAGAAACTGCCCGACCGCTTTATCGAACACCCCGCCAGCGTCATTATCGTCACCAACCTGTATTACGCCGAAGCGCCCTGGTTAATGCCCAACAATGTCGCCAAGGCAGCGGCGCTGAACTGGATCGAAATGCCGCTGCGGGGTGCTTCCGCCCACGAATTCGGCGAACAATTGCGCGGTATCGACAAGCAACTGGTTGACGGCTGGCAGGTAAAGGCGAATGAGAAAACCGGAAATCCGATGTACGTGCGGCCCTCGGTGTTGGTGATGTTTCGCGAGGACCACCGTTTCCTGCTCGACGATGTGATTCCCAGGCGCGGCCAGGCCGCCGGCGGCGATTACGATCTGGTATTGGCATCGCAACCGTGGCGCGCGCGCATGAATGCCGATTTCAAGGTTAAACACGTGCTTTCGCCGCTGACCAGGAGCCTGCGACCGGGCGGCAGGCTGCTGACGGCGCAATCCTGCGGCGCTGATCCCGGGCTCGAACTGGTGCGCAAAATCTGGCCCGACGAAGATCCTTTTCGGGTCGGTCGGCACGAACTGATCAAGGTGCTCAAGGAGTATCTCGGGCGCGCGGCGCATAATTACAATTTCAACGCCGGCTCCGATGCGAAGTCGGTTTTCGAGTATCAAATGCATACTTTACCTACCGAAATCGGCGAGTCGATAGGGACATCGACGCTGTTTGCCGCCTGGAACGCGGCCATTTATGTCGGTCAGATCGAAGACGAGCGCCTCGAACCGGTGGTTTCCTCGGGTGAATACCTCGATGCCACCGCCGACATCTTGCATAAACACAACGGCATCTGGTTCAACGACGAAACTTTTGTGGTTTCCAGGAAACGCGATACCTGAAACTTGATCGGAGGTCGGCAGAATTGCATTCCCGGCGCTGTCTCCGCTCGCGATCTTGCGACAGCAGGATGGAGATTGCCAAACCCCGGGGGCTGTAGCCCCCCGACGTCTGCCAACAATCGAGTCGCATAACTTAACTACATTTGGAATCGCCGCAATGCAGGCAGGTGAGACAGTTATCGAGGCTGATGACTGCCCTGACCTGGCATTTTTTGCACAATTGAGCCGTGGCGGGGTAATCGTCGTCGGACTCGGCAGGCTGCTCCCGAGTCTCCAATTCTTGGCGTTTGGCATCGATATGGGCCTGCTGATGTTGATCGGGTTCGGCTTTTTTGAGCATGCCAATGGCGATCATATGCTGTTCGATGACATCGCCGATCTCGGCTACTATCGACGGCGTGTAACGCCCGCCTTTCTTGAAATAACCGCCTTGCGGATCGAATACGCTACGTAGCTCGTCCACCAGGAAAATAACATCGCCACCCTTGCGAAACACCGCCGATAAAATTCGGGTGAGGGCGATAATCCACTGAAAATGCTCCATGTTTTTGGAATTGATGAAAATTTCAAACGGGCGGCGCAGTTCGTGTTCGGTGCCCGGATTCAAAACGATATCGTTGATGGTGACATACATGGCGTGTTCCGATAGCGGCGTTTTGATCTTGTAAGTCATGCCATGCAGGGATTCCGGCCGTGCCAGGTTTTCATGCATCTGAATCACTTCGGCGCCGGCATCCGATTCCGCGGCGCTTGCCTGAGATTTCTCGATCACCGCGCTGTTTATAATTTTTTTATCTATCTTAATCGTCATGGAGCTTCCATCGGATGGTTAGTGTTTACCGTAATAACCTTCTTTGAGTGCATCGTGCAGGTTGGCTGCGGTATGCTGTTCACCGTCATACTCGATTATCTCATTACCCCGCGCCTCGATGCTACTGCCGTCGTTCAGCGTGAAGCGGTAGACGGTACGGGCCAGGTTCTCATCCTTGACCAGGACACCCTGAAAAGCTTCCGGGTTAAATCGAAAGGTGGTACACCCCTTTAGTTTTTGCCGATACGCGTAGAGATAAATTTCCTTGAAATCTTCGTAAGGAAAATCAGTAGGTATATTGGCGGTCTTCGAAATCGAAGAATCGATCCACTTCTGTGCCGCCGCTTGTACATCGACATGTTGTTTGGGGCTAATGTCGTCGGCGTTGACGAAATAGTCCGGCAGTGCCGCCGCCGCATCGGCGCCGGGCACCGCATTCGCATCTACCAGGTGGCGGTAAGCCAGCAACTCATAGGAAAAGACGTCGATCTTTTCCTTACTTTTCTTTCCCGCGCGAATTATGTTGCGCGCGTAGTGGTGGGCGAAACTGGGCTCGATACCGTTGCTGGCATTGTTGGCCAGCGACAGCGCGATGGTGCCGGTGGGTGCAATCGAACTGTGGTGAGTAAAGCGGGCGCCGTGTTGCGCCAGGGCCGCTACCAGTTCGGGTTCGATTTTTGCCAGTTGCTGCATGTAACGGCTGTAACGCGCGTGCAATTCCCGGCCCTCGATCGGCATGCCGGGCCGCCAGCCGTCGGCGCGCATTTCCGGTCGGCTGCGCAGCATATCCTCGGTCACTTCAAAGCGCTGCTGCATGATCGGCGCCGGCCCTTTTTCCTTGGCCAGTTGCAGTCCGGCTTGCCAACCGGCAACGGCCAACTCGCGACTAACCTGTTCGGTGAAAGCCAGCGACTCGTCGGAGCCGTAGGCCACCCGCAGCATTGTCAGCGCCGAGCCCAGTCCCAAAAATCCCATGCCGTGGCGACGCTTCTGGGTGATTTCAGCCCGTTGCGGCGCTAGCGGCAAGCCGTTAATTTCGACGACATTGTCCAGCATGCGTGTAAATACGCCGACCACTTCGCGAAACTTCGGCCAGTCGAAGGCGGCACGATCGTCAAATGCGTGGTTTACAAAAGCAGTCAGATTGATGGAGCCGAGCAGGCAGGCACCGTAGGGCGGCAGTCCTTGTTCGCCGCAGGGGTTGGTCGCACGGATATTTTCGCAAAACCAGTTGTTGTTCATTTCATTGTAGCGATCGATCAGGATGAAGCCGGGTTCGGCATAGTCGTAGGTCGAGCGCATGATACTGTCCCACAATTGCTGTGCCGGGACCCGACGATAAATCCGGCAGGCGATTTGCCCGTTATCGTTGCCGATATAGCCCTCACTGCTGGGCCAATCGCGCCACACGATCCGTTCCGCGTCCTCGAGATCCAGCTCCTCGGCCTCTTGTTCCACCTGAGTCAGCGGAAACGCCAGCGGCCAGTCCTGTTGTTCGATCACCGCTTGCATGAATTCGTCGGTGATCAACAGCGATTGATTGAATTGCCGCAAATAGCCGTCCTGTCGTTTGGCCTGAATGAAATCGAGGACGTCGGGATGGCCGATATCGAAGGTCGCCATTTGCGCGCCGCGTCGCCCGCCCGCGGAAGAAATGGTGAAACACATGCGATCGTAAATTTCCATGAACGACAGCGGACCCGAGGTGTGAGCGCCGGCACCCGAGACGTAAGCTCCGCGCGGGCGCAAAGTCGAAAACTCGTAGCCGATACCAGCACCGGATTTGAGGGTAATCCCGGCCTCGTGGAGCTTGTCGAGAATGCCGTTCATCGAGTCGGCGATGGTGTCCGAGACGGTACAGTTTATGGTTGAAGTGGCCGGCTTATGCGCCTGCGCTCCGGCGTTCGATATAATCCGGCCCGCCGGCACGGCGCCATGTTGCAACGCCCACAGGAAACGCTGGTACCAATGCTCGCGCAACTCGGGCGTGGTTTCGATATCGGCCAGCGTGCGCGCCACGCGTTGGTAACTGTGATCGATGTCTTGATCGACTGCCTGACCCAGGCGATCCTTTAATTGATACTTTTGCTGCCAAATGTCCAGGGAAGCAGCTTGCATCGGAACGGCCTGGGGCTTGCCGTCTACCCTATACAGCTTGTCGGCTTTATTCATACGTGAAAATTTACTCCAAAATTACAGCTTCGCATACCAGATATTGTGATTTTAAACGGGTTTGGTAGCGAGATATTGTGATTTATTATTACGCGGTCAATTTCAGGCCGACTTGATAAATATCAAATGGGGTGGTGCGCGTACGAGAAAAAGCTCGGCTGATCGGGTTCTATGCCGGTCACCGAAAGCCGCTTGTCGTGGACCCCTCGCGAAAGCGTTATTGGTCGGGCAGGATTACGGTCGTTTTAGCCAGTTTCGCGCCCTTGTCGGCGACCAGCTTGAAATCGGTAAAAGCAATCCGAATATAGTCGAAGTTCTGTAATTGCTGGCGCCTTACCGGCGCATGATTGACATAGGTCCCGTTGGTACTACCCAGGTCCTCGATGAAGATGTCGATTAATCCATCCATCATCTGGTTCGGGATCAAATCGACGCGCGCGTGCTCGGTACTGACCGAATCCTCGTCAATAACAATGTCGTTATCAGGGGAGCGGCCTATGGTTATGGTTGCCTTGTTGAGTGGGAAGCTCGTCATTACCACGTCGTCTACCAGCAAATGCAATTCTGCCAAAATGTCATTCTCTTTTTAATATTGACTCAGTGAGTATAAACCGGGACTGGCCGGTTTCAAGGTAAGCGGTTAATCGATTAGACCCGCGGTCGCTGGTCGGCGACGATCGGAATGCTTATCAGCTTACCGATTCAGCGGTCTCTCGTGATAAAGTTGGCGGCCGCAGGAAGCGACCTCGACGCCTCGGAGGATTCGCCACGAGCTGCGGGACGATATTGGAAACCGCATGAAAGACCGACCGCTTCTAATGTTGGCTGTTGCGCAGACGCTGATCTGGGCCTGCATTTATTACAGTTTCCCGGCATTGTTGCTGCACTGGGAACAGGCGCTCGGCTGGAGTCGCGCCGATTTGACCGCCGCTATTACGCTTGCCGTATTTGTCTCGGCGTTTTGCTCGCCGTTGTATGGACGCCTAATCGATGCCGGCCGGGGCGCATCGATGATGACCGCCGCCTCGGTGCTCGGCGGCTGTTGCCTGATGTTGCTGACCCAAGTCGAGTACCGCTGGCAGTTTTACTTGATCTGGGGATTGATCGGGGGTTTGCATGTCGGGCAGCCTGTACGAACCCTGTTTCGCGCTGCTAACCCGAGCGCGCGGCGAGCGGGCCAAGCGCTCGATTATTTTCGTCACGCTAATGGCCGGGTTTGCCGGCACCGTCAGTTTTCCGGTAGCGCATAGCATTGCCGGCGCTCTGGGTTGGCGCGCCGCGGTCATGTTTTTCGGCGCCACCGCAATCCTGGTGGTCGCGCCTTTGATGTGGGTGGGCGCCAACGCCATCGAGCAGGCGGGCGCGCATCGGCATAGCGCAAACCCGCATTTGTCGCTGGCGGAAAGCTCATTCCTGCGCGGCCCGGTATTCTGGTGTCTGGCCCTCAGTTTCGGATTGGGCGCGATAGCGCACGGCATCGCACTGCATCATTTGTTGCCCATCCTCGATGAACGCGCGCTTCATCCCGAGGTCGCGGTTATCGTTATTTCATTTATCGGGCCGATGCAGGTGGCCGGTCGGCTCGCGATGATGGCGTCCGAGCCGCATGTTTCCAACCACGGCATCGCGATTGCCTGTTTTGTGCTGATTCTGTTGAAAAACTCGGTTATTAAATGGCCGATTTCCGCGCACCAAATCACGGCGATGATTGGATCACTTCGGTAATCCACATTTTTCGTGGATTTTGTTCTGGTTTAGTTGCTTTTGATCGGA
>Ga0209679_1000071_pt1 | contig 50090 bp, 57 predicted proteins | sample WorMetHEROISLAND_4_FD_187408 | JGI IMG/M metagenome (GOLD analysis project Ga0209679, IMG submission 187408) | Marine gutless worms symbiont microbial communities from Max Planck institute for Marine Microbiology, Germany - Olavius sp. 2 HERON... ...
ACGAATATGTCATGGATGATACCAAGGGCAACGAGCTCATCCGTGAGCATGGTCAATTCGACAAAGACAGCACCATCGAGCACGACCTGCGCGAGCACGTACTGAATGATCGCAGTCGGGATGTCACCAACGACGAGAGCATTAGTATCGGCCACGACCGAACTACGGTGATCGGGAACAACGAGAACCTCAGAGTGACACAGAACCGGGAAGTGCATATCGACAAGGGCAATGAAACCGTCGTCATACACACCGGGAACCACAAGATGGACGTCAATTCCGGAAGCCACACGCTAAACGTAAAGGAAGACCAGGTGGTTGATGTGACCTCCGGTGCGGCAAAGCTGACTGTAAAGAGCAAAAACCGCGAAGTGGACGTACCAACGGCAACCTATCAACTGACGGCCAAGGAAATAAAGCTCACTGCCAACAGTTCGGTCGAAATCGTGTGTGGCGGTGGCAGCATCAAACTAACCGCCGATGGGCAGATCATTATCAATGGAGTCAACTTGCAGTCCATTGCCACCGCACTCAACGACATCAAGGGCAGCCCCGTAAAAATCAATACCTGAATCTAAGGAGAAGCATTATGTCCCCTGCCGCACGCGTAGGTGACATGCACACCTGCCCCATGTCCGACGGACCCAAGCCACATGTGGGGGGTCCGATCACCACTCGCGCCCCCACGGTCATTATTTGCGGTCAGCCCGCTGCCCGAGTTGGAGACATGGTCGCTTGCGCGGGACCACCAGACAGCATCATACAAGGCGAGCCGAGCGTTCTCATCGCCGGGATGCCGGCAGCGAGGCTGAGTGACATGACAGCACACGGCGGTGTTATCACCAGTGGTTGTCCAACGGTCTTGATCGGAGTACCCGCCGGTGGAACCTGCTTGGCCAATGCCTCCAAGACCGGAGCACCCTATGTGGACTTGTAACCTTCAATTCTCCTTGTGATTGTCAGTGATACCGATGCTCAGTGACACGATCACCCGTTCACCTCCGGTCCCTCCGGGCGATACGCTGCTGCGTTTCTTCCGCTCGCTCGACCATTTGTATGTGCTAATCGACACGGCGCGTGATTCACGGATTATTTCACTCCTGAAATCGACCACCTGTAAGGCCCATACGCTTTTCTCCGACCATCGAGCGGAAACGCTTGCTGACTATGCACCCTATCTGGTCGAAATTCTGCCTGATGAGCCTTTTCTCGAACAGGTGGTCACGCATTGGGGCGACAGCTGGGGAATCTACGCTACCTCCGATGCGACAGTTGAGCGGCTCGTCGAATACTTCCGCTCGCTACTTTGGGCGGAAACACCGGACGGTCGGATGTTGTTCCGCTTCTATGACCCTCGTGTCTTGCACAGGTTTCTACCGGCCTACAACCCCGAATAAGCGAGCCGGTTCTTCGGTCCCGTAGATGCGTTTTACGCCGAGCAGTCGGACCCGGAATGGGTCGCAAGCTACTCGCTGATCGATCAGGGTATTCGCTACCAAACGGCCACGCGCCGGCAGCTTGCGGTAGCCTCCGGATCAACTTAGCGGATGCCGGAAACGGCGGCGAATCAGATTCACTATGTTCCAGATCGAAGCCGAGCAATATGCCGCACTGCGCAAGCACACGCTCGCCCTCGCGCTGGCTCGGACCTTCGACGAGACCGAATACGATGCGGTAATAGACAGTCCACCGGCGACGTGCTCGCCACTGACCCGCGCGGCCATACTACACGCTTCGGCTTCGATGCCTCGGGCTTCGTCGGCACCGTCACCACCCCTCTCGGTCGCACCCGGCACCTGGACAATGACCCGCGGGGCTGGCTCCAAGGCATGACCAATCCCGCCGGTCTGCGCGTGGGTCTTGAGTACGACCAGCAAGGCAGAATCTGCGCCCTCAGGCAAGACGAGCATTCTCCGCTGCGCCTCGCTTACGATGGGCAAGGCAATCTCGCCCAAATCACCCACCCGGACGGCTCGGCCACCCGATTCGGCTATGCAGCCCCGAATCGCCTGAGCGAAAAGATCGGCCGCTTGGGCCAGATCGAGCGCTATCGGTACGATGACACAGGCAACCTGATCGCCATCACCGATGCCAACGGCCAGACCACCGAATTCACCTATGGTGCCTGGAACCGCCCCGACCAGGCCCACTTTCCCGATGGCCGCATCGAGACCTATGCCTACGACGATCAAGGCCGCGTGGTGCAGCTGGGCGACGGTGCCGGCGTCGTCGCCCGGCTGAGCTACCAGGACAGCTCCGCGCAACCGACCGAGATCGCCTATGCCGACGGCGAACGCCTCAGTTTCCGCTACGATGACCAAGGGCGCATCATCGAGGCCACCAATGCTGAGGCCACGGCCACCTTTGCCTACAACTCGGATGGCCGGTTGGTCCGCGAGACCCTGGACAAGACCGCCGTCGAATACCACTATGACGACGCCGGTAACCTCATCGGCTAGACCACCCCCAGCGGCGACACCCTGGGTTTCGGCTACGACCCCGATCAACGGCTGGAAACCCTCACCGACTGGAACGGTGGGACCACCCACTGGCACTATGCCAACGCCGAGGGTGGCTTTACCCAGCGCTATCCGAGTCACCTCGTCAGCCTGACGCGGCACGACGCCAAGGGTAAGCCGACCGCGCTCAAGGTCGAGCGACAAGACCAATCCCGCCCATTCGCGCTCGGTTTCGCCTACGATGCCGAGGACCGCCTCCACACCAGCTTCGATTCCCAGTTCGGGACCCGGCGCTACCACTATGATCGCGAAAGCCGTCTGCTTGCGGTCGACGCTGATCATTCCCAACACCGTGAGCGATTCGCTTACGACCCCGCCGGGAACCGCATCTTCGGCAACGGTAAGCAAGCTGGCTTCGATGCCGGCGACCGCATCACCCACTAAGGAGACTTGCGCTGCGGCTACGACGCCCAAGGCAACCTGACGACACTGCGAGCTCGTGACCGGGCCCGGACCCTGGCCTGGAACCGCCGTGGCCTGTTGGTGAGTGCCGTGAGCGCCGATGGAACCCAGGTTACCTTCGGCTACGACGCCTTCGGCCGCCGCATCCGCAAGCGCACCATCGGCACTGGCAACCCCACGCCGACGGAAACCCGCTACTGGTGGGCCGGGGAACAGCTCATCGCCGAGGCCCAATGGGAAGGCCAACGCCTCATCCGCCGTCAGGAATACGGCTACCTACCAGGGACCACCATCCCGTTCGCCACCCGCATCGACGGGCAGGTGTATTACTACCACTGCGACCACCTGGGCACCCCCCGGCATCTGACCAACGCCTTCGGAGAAGTAGTCTGGGCCGTGGACTACGACGCCTTCGGACAGGCGCGGATCGCGCGCGACCTGATCCACAATCCCCTGCGATTTGCAGGGCAGTACCATGACCCAGAGACCGGCTGGCACTACAACCGGTTTCGCTACTACTCACCCGAGCTGGGGAGGTATCTGAGTCGGGATCCGATCGGTCTCCTGGGGGGAACAAATCTCTATGCTTACGTCGACGCCAATCCGCTAAACCGCCTCGATCCCCAAGGACTCTGGTGGAAGGCCGTTGTCTCCGCAGTCGCGGCCGTAGCGGTCGGCGTTGCCGTCGTTGCCTTAGCCCCCGTCGCCCTTCCGACCACGATCATTCTCGGTGGGGCCGCCGCCGGTGCCGTAGGATTCGGTCTCATCAACCACTATGGACTGAAAGTCCATAGTCTGGAGGGCGAAAGTCCTCATCCGTGGACAAGCCACGGACTGAAAGTGAAGGGACTTAACGTCCATAGTTTCAACTATGATGCGCTTCGCGCACTAAAGTTATTGAAGCAATGAAGGGCTGAACCAGAAAGAATTCTGGCTCTCCTGTATTCTGAAAAAGGCGGCTCGGGGAGCCTTGGTTGGTGCCCTCAGTGCTTTACCCTTCGCGGCTCTTCCAGCTACCGCAAGTGTTGCGGCCTTTACTGGTGTTGGTGCGCTCAGCGGTGCTGTGAGCTATACTGCTGATGTCGTAACCGGACCGAACGAATGGAGTTGGGGAGGGTTCGCTCTTGCTGTTGGCGGTGGCGGCTTTACTGCTGGATCGGGGCGGTTCTTAGGGCTGCACATTTCCAAAGCATGGGCGAGATTAAGAAGTCCCACCGCCGGTGCCACAAAAAGACCAGTGGCGGGGAAAATTACGGGTTATACGAAATATGGACTAAATCAGGCGATAGGACGCAATGGCGGTAGGGGAGTAAATGCCAAAGCTATGCTGGATGCTGTTCGTAATCCAAAGAAGGTTATTCAAGGATCAGGTGCTGCTACGGTTTACCGAGGGAAAGAAGCAACTGTAATCCTCAATTCAAAAGGCAAAGTCATTACAACCTATGGTAAACCAAGAGGCCCTCGAATTTGGTCACAAGGAACAGGTAGGACATCCGGGAGTGGTCCAGCACAGAGAAAAGCAAACCGACTAGATTTTAGTTACAACCTACGGGCAATTAGGTAGAGAAAATCAACCACTATGGACTGAAAGTCCATAGTCTGGAGGACTAACGTCCTCATCCGTGGACAAGCCACGGACTGAAAGTGAAGGGACTTAACGTCCATAGTTTCAACTCTGATGCGCTTCGCGCACTAAAGTTATTGAAGCAATGAATTTTTTGCTTAGTTCTTTAGAATTGGAGTTCTTATTGGAAAGGTTGCACCGAGTGGAGTTGATAGAACGTTTGGAAGAGGCGAAACGCAAAGGAGTGTATTTGGCTAAAGGACAGTATGCGACTGATAAATATTGTTTTAAGGTACCAAAGGAACAAGTAAATGAGATTCGGGAAGAATTGTCAGTGTTGTTAACTGTAAAAGGTCTTGAGATTGATGGAGAACTAAATGCAATTGGATTTCTAATTGAGAATCTGATTGATATTTTCGAAAGTGAGACTTAGCCAGTAGGTATACAAATCGGAGAATCTTCCGCGAAGACGATTTCGTACATTCACCCCGAACGAAGGTTGGACACCGCAAGTCACATATCGATAGTAAAGGCAACCTTCGCCCTGCCAATCCCAACGGGAAAACTACTATTCGTCAACACATAAGAGGCAGACATGATGTTAAGACCAATAGTCCTTATACGTCCATGAAAGGGCAGAAAGGAATTGGAAACAAATACGGAGACAAAACCGTTAGCGTCGACAAAGCAAAACTTCAGAAGGATATTAAGAGCGGGAAGGTGAAGGATGTTGAGATAGTTGATAATAAACGAATTATGGCCGAGCATGACGCGGCCATAGCTAAAGCACGACAGCGATACAATAAGCACCCTAGCGACGAAAATCAGCAACGACTAGAAAATGCAAAAAGAGACCGCGCACACTCCAAACGCGACCAAGAGGCACTTATGAAGGGTAGCGTTCCCAAGGAATACGTTCGCATAGAGTCTCCGGGGCCATCCACTGCCCATAAGGCAGCGATCGGTGGTGCTGTTGGAGCGTCGGTTGCGCCTAAGAACTATGATTGATTCGATTTTTTCCTTGAACTGGATTTTGTTTCAGTATGAAAAAGAATTAGAAATATTCCGAGCATGGTGGCATACTATATTTACGGTTGGTTCAAGGTTTCGAAATAGGGTAAAAGAATGGATAATATACAGTACCTACTTTACGAAGATGATAATGGCGAGGCAGTTGGATTAAGGGAAGTTCAATTATTAGACCTGCCCCCATTATCTCGTGTGCCGGCTTTGCATAACCTCCTAAATCATGAGGACCTTATTGTTGTTTTTGATGCTGCATTAGTCTTAACAGCGTGGGGAGATCGATTGGGGCTTGATAAGCTGGAAGAATTTATTAATAGCAGAATCCATGAGTCAATCGAACTCGTACCACACCCCATCGAAGACTACGACAATGTCTATGATGCGATTGCTGAAGCTGTCGATATATATGGACTTTCAAGGCAAGATCCTGATAGACAAGTGGAATTGTATCGTAAACTGCTAAAGCTATATGGCGTTTGTCGGTTTAGGGGGGCGTTGAAATATGCGCTGATCGACAGCAACTTCCGTGAGTTACTGCCCTGGGTTAAAGAAGCAATAGGACGTGCCCTGGTACATGATGAGGAATATCTAGCACGTCAATTACTCCCAGTGTTGGCAAAATGGGACGCGGATGAAGCCGAAAGGCAGCTGCCGCGTTCATCGCTATGCTAACTCAGACTCCGGATCCTGCATGTAACGTTGCGGAGGCACTTGGTTGGATCAATACGCCGCAAAGCCGGCGGAAATTAGAGGCCCTGCGTAAACATTCAGATTCAGCAGTTGTGGAAGAGGCTGAATTATCCATTAAGAGATTGAACGGGAAAGCCATCTGATAGGAGGAGGTAACCGTTCAGCCCTTCCCCTTGATAGCCCATAGGCTGGGGTGACGGAGGAACTTCAACTAAGCTCCCTCCTGCGTCAGGACAAGGGTGCTCTCACGTCAGCCTCCGATTGTTGGGGTTCGTCCCTCACCCCAACCTACGATGCCGGTAATTTCGATGTGTTAACCACTACCACCGCCCGGCGTTGCCTGAGCGAACGATGAACCCGCAACCGATATCCCGGCGCAATCGCTCCGACACTTCCGGGAACAACACATCGGCGGTATCCTCAGAGACAACACCTGCTCACCGTTCCGCATTTACGGCGCTTGGATTCCAGGGCACGATTGCTGATCTTCGGCAGGAGATCCGTGCGCTCTATGCCGCGGACGAGATACCCTGGATCGTCGGCTACTCCGGCGGTAAGGATTCCACTGCTACGTTGCAGCTGATCTGGAGCGCCATCGCCGAGCTGCCACTGGATCGGCGTCGGAAGACCATCCATGTCATCTCCACCGATACCCTGGTCGAAAACCCCATCGTTTCCGCCTGGGTCGAGAATTCGCTCCAGGTCATGGCGCGCAACGCCGAGCAGATCGCAATGCCGGTCGTACCCCGGTTACTGCGGCCCAGGCTGGAGGAGGCGTTCTGGGTCAACCTGATCGGACGCGGTTATCCGGCACCGCGGCACAAGTTTCGCTGGTGCACGGAACGGTTGAAGATCGCGCCCTCCAATGCCTTTATCACCAATATCGTCTCTGCCAGCGGGGAGGCGATCCTGGTCTTGGGCACCCGCAAAGCGGAGAGCCTGCGCCGGGCCGCGAATATGGCAAAGCACGAGAAGGGCCGCGTGCGCCATCGCCTCAGTCCGAACTCCAGACTGCCCGGGTCCTTGATCTATACCCCGATCGAGGACTGGACCAATGATGATGTCTGGCTGTTTCTGATGGAACAGCCCAACCCCTGGGGCTACGACAACCGAGATCTACTCGACATGTATGCGGGCGCATCGGCGGACGGCGAATGCCCACTGGTCGTGGACGATTCGACGCCGAGCTGTGGCGACTCGAGATTCGGCTGCTGGGTCTGCACACTGGTGGAACAGGACAGATCCATGGCCGCAATGATCCAGAACGACGAGGAAAAGGGATGGATGCTGCCCTTGCTGGAAATCCGCAATGCACTCGATTTTCGCACCGGCAAGCCGGACGCCCAGGACCAGAGCGAGACGGACCGTCATCTGCGCGACTTCCGCCGCATGAACGGCGCGGTGCAGCTCATGAAATCCGGACGCGAGATCCCCGGACCCTACACCCAACAGGCAAGGGCGGACTGGCTATCCAGGCTGCTCACGGCACAAACCCGGATCCGCACAAACGGCCCCCAAGAAGTGCGGGACAGCGAAATCCGGGACATCCGGCTGATTTCCCTGGAAGAATTGCAGGAGATCCGCCGCATCTGGGTGGTCGATAAACACGAGCTGGAGGACCTCCTCCCCGGCATCTACCGAGACGCCACCGGTGAGAACTATCCCGGCTGCCCGCTGGACGACAACCCAATGCTGGGGGCCTCGGAAATGCAGCTGCTCAAGGACCTGTGCGGCGCCGACCGGCTCCACTATGAGCTGACCCGGGAGCTGCTCAGTATCACCCGTCAACAGCACAGCAGCGGACGGCGCACCGGGCTGCACCGGCGATTCGAGCAGGCCTTCAAGCGCCACTTCTTCGACGACCGTGAAGACGCCATCGACCGGGCCCGGCAACTCGCATCCGAGCGTGAGGTCATCAAGGGGCAACGTAAGCAACTAAGCAACGCCGGTAGTAGTTAACTTCAAGTGGCGTATGCGATTCAACCCCCTACTGTTGTTGCCATCCCTGGCACTTATCCCTGGCGCTTGGGATTCCGGGCAACCCCTGCCGGAATGACGCGGTAGGGGCTGGCAGATTTCACCATCTAAGAGGCTGTCTAAAAACTAAACCTATTGATTTTTAGTTAAAAAACTACAGATTTCCTCTAGCTCCCACGCTCCGGCGTGGGAGCAAGCTTGTCCCGACGGAGGAGGGATCTTAACGCTCCAGCATCACCGAGCCTGGCCGCTGGAGCGGCCAAGGTGGTGTTCCCACGCCGGAGCGTGGGAACGAGCAAAATCAATAAATTAGTTCTTAGACACTCTCTTAGCCACTACCGATCTTGGCATGATGGAAGGGTTCCGACAGCTACGCCCAAAACCGGAAACACGCAACCCGCATGTTGCCGTCGGCATGAACAGCCCCTCTCCCGCCGGGAGAGAGCCTGCGCCGAGCGCAGCGAGGGGGCTTGGGGAGAGGGGATCGAATCGGTTCCCATTTAAGGCGATTTCTGTCAAATGACAGACCAGCCTGCTTGTCTTTGCGTCCGTCTCCTGGGTCGCGACAACAGTTACATCGCACAACGATGCGCCTGTTGTCGTTCCTTGAAGACGAACGAATAGCCGACGCATCCTGGTCTATCATTTTCCGGCAATCGCCTAAGAAGCTGTCTGGCTAAAAGTGGTATCGGCTGCAAATGTCCCAAAATGGTCCCTTTTCCCGCTCTTTCTCGTTAAATAGGCCAGCTATTCGCCTCGAAAGCGCGAAAAAACGTCCTCATTTTGGACCATTTTCGCTACGATCCATTTTAACCAGACAGCTTCTAAAACTTACCCGCCACCCGGCAACCCAAGCCCATGATCCTGGATGACATCGTCATCGAGAACTTCGGCGTCTATGCCGGTTGCCAACAGGCTGTTCTGACCCCTGAACCCGGCCGGCCGATCATCCTGTTCGGCGGCATGAATGGCGGCGGCAAGACTACCTTGCTGGACGCGATCAAGCTGGCCCTCTACGGCCCCAAGGCCCGCCTCTCCAACCGGGGCCGTCAGGGCTATCGAGACTACCTACGCGCCGCTATCCACCGCCATGCGGACCCCGGCGCAGGCGCCGGCATCACCTTGCGATTTCGCCGCGTCATTGAAGGCAAGACCCGCTCGTTCGCGCTCCAACGCCGCTGGCGTGTCGGCAACAAAGGGATCCAAGAGTCGCTGCAGGTTCTGCTCGACGGGTCGCCCGACGACCTGCTGAGCGAACACTGGGACGAGGCCATTGCCGCCTTTCTGCCCGTTGGGATCGCTCATCTGTTCTTCTTCGATGGCGAGCAAATTGCAGATTTGGCCGATGGCGGCCATGCCGCCAAGCCCATCGGCACCGCGATAAATACTCTACTTGGCCTGGACTTGTTGGAGCGCCTCACCGCAGATCTCAAGGTATTCGAGCGCAAACAGCGCGGGGGGACCCTCGATGATACCGTCCTTGCGGCACTCGCCGAAGCCGAGGCTGAGGTCGCACACCTAGATCAAGAAATCGAGCAAATAGCTACGGACGAGGAGGCCCTGGTCAAGGAAGCCGAGGGCCTAGCCGAAGAAGTCGACAAACAGCGGGAGGCCTTTGAGGCCGCAGGAGGTAATCTCTATCAAAGACGCAACACCTTGCAGGCCACTCATGGAGAATTACTGAAGGAGAAGGTCCAATGTGAAGATGCCCTACGCGATCTGGTCGCCGGCCCCCTACCCTTGGCCCTGGTGGAGGATCTACTTGCCGAGATCGAGGCCCAGGCCCGTCACGAGATCGGGATCCGACATGCCAAGGTACTCGCAGCGGCCCTGGAGGAACGCGACCGAACGGTACTCGCTACTCTGGACGACGCGGCGGTGGGTGGCGATGCCCTGAGCAAGATCCGGCGCATCCTGGCGGCCGATCGGGCCGAGCGGACCGGGCTGGCACACCGGTCCCTCTTGTTCAATACGGATGACCAGCTGGCGGCGCAGGTCGCGTATCTGCGCGCCACCCGGATCCCGAGTGCCGAGCACGCAGCGAGCCGGTTGACCCAACACCTGGAGCGGCTGGAAGAACGCCTGGCCCGCACGGAGGCCCAGCTGGCACGTATCCCGAGCGAAGACAGCATCCAAGTCGCTCAAAACGCCCTCAAGGTCGCGGAACAGAACCACCGCACTAAGCTCCAGGCGCTGGATCGGCTCCGCGAACAGCGGGCCCTGCTGCAGCGACAGTACGCAGAAGCTGGTGCCAGGCTGGAACAGCTGAGCGCCGCACACCTGGAGGCCCGTATCGCGGCCGACGACCGAACGCGCATCCTGACCCACTCCGCACGGGTCCGCAAAACCCTCAAGGCCCTTCATCACCAAGCCGTCGCCCGCCACGCAGACAATATCCAGGCCCACATGCTGGAATCCTTCTGTAAACTATTAGGCAAGACCGACCTGGTTGGTAGTCTGAGCATCGACCCCCAAAGCTTCGAGCCCAACCTCAGGGATCCCGGTGGTCGTTGCCTGCCCTTCGAGCGCCTCTCCGCAGGCGAACGACAGCTGCTCGCAACCGCGCTGCTCTGGGGCCTGGCGCGGGCTTCCGGTCGCCCGATCCCGACCATCATCGACACCCCGCTCGGTCGTCTCGATTCATCTCATCGCCGCAACCTGGTGGAGCGTTACTTCCCTGCGGCCTCCCATCAGGTACTCCTCCTGTCCACCGACGAAGAGATCATCGGGCACTCCTATCAAACACTCGATCCCTATATCAGTCGACGCTATTTGCTCGAATACAACTGCGAAGCGCATGCAACTGCCGTCCGGGCCGGATACTTCGCCACTCATGAAGCCACCAGTCGACCACATCCGCATCAGCTCCAAAGGGAAGGAAACCCTGATCAAGCTGAAGAAGCGAACCGGGATCGCACACTGGAACCAGCTCTGCCGATTAGCGCTCTGTAGATCACTGCATCTCGCAACCAAGCCGACCCTCTCCGGCCCCCTGGATACGGCAATAGAAATCGATTGGAAGACCTTTGCCGGACAGTACGACAGCGTCTTTTCAGCACTGCTCCTCATACGCGCAAGCCGGGACGGCATCAGGGTCGATGCACCCGAGGAGCTTATGAGCTATGTTCGCGCACACCTGGAACGTGGTATATCGACCTTGAACAGCATCAAAGCACTCGGGGATGTGGTGGTACGACAAGTTCGGTAGCAGTGCCATTAAGTTAAGCGTCACCGGCGCCGTTTGTGATTGATTCCTGTTTTTTGTTCGCCCTCTCCCCAACCCAATGCCATTAAGTTACGGCGATTGCCGGAAACTGATAGACCAAGATGGGTCGGCTATTCGTTCGTCTTCAAGGAGCGACAACAGGCGCATCGTTGTGCGATGTAACTGTTGTCGCGACACAGAGGACGGACGAAAAGACAAGCAGGTTGGTCTGTCATTTGACAGAAATCGCCTAAGTCTTGTAGGTCGGGTTAGGCGCGCCTTGCGATGCGAGAGTGGGCAACCGAGATTGAACGCGCCGTAACCCGACATTCAAGGCTGGACTGCGGCATCGTGTGTCGGGTTACGGCGCATCTGAATCCTGCCGCCTAACCGAACACACCGAAGCACGCGTCTAACCCGACCTACCACGATAATCGACAGGCAACACGGGTGGAAGCTAACGATCATGGCAAGGTACATAGCCACCTTGGACGATAACAATCCATAGGCGCTTGGCTTTCGCCTGCACCAGACGCCTTCCATGGTCGGCGGGTCGAGGTCGGAAGGTATCTTCACGGTAACGGCCCGGAGTCCATAAAGAGCTATGTCACGCGCGATATTCGCCATTCCCAGCTATCTGAAATATGAGGACGGCCCTTTCAAGCATCAGGGCAAGGCCGTCTCGGCATGGTGCGAATCAGGATATCGCTGGGTACTCGAGATGGCGACCGGATCGGGAAAGACGGTCACGTCGATGCTCGGCGCACATCGGTTGTATGAAGAACGGAAACCGCTCCTGATCATCGTCGCCGCACCCTATGTGCCACTTATCGAACAGTGGTGTGAGGAGATCGTGCCCTTTGGATTGAAGCCCTTCAATCTGACAACCGCCGGAAACGCTGCTAAGCGCGCGAGCGAGCTACAGAAACTCAAGCGTCGATTCCGTATGGGAGTCTCTGATGTCGAAGCCGTGATTGTTAGTCACGATACATTGTGTACACCGGAATTTCTCGAAGCTGTTCAGTCGTTCGACTGCGCACGGCTTCTGATCGCGGATGAGGCACACAACCTGGGACATACCTCTTTCATCAGCAACCCGTCCGAGTGTTTCAAGTATCGTCTTGGACTGTCGGCAACACCCATACGCCAGTACGACGAGGAAGGAACGGAGGCTCTGTTTAGTTTCTTCGGTCCCGTGGTTTTCCGGTTTACGCTGAACGAAGCAATAGGCCGCTGCCTCGTGGAATACGATTATTATGTGCATCCCGTTTATCTCTCCGAGAGTGAGATGGATGAATGGTATGATTTGACCCACAGGATCAAACGGAACGCCTGGCGAAACAAAGAAGGAAGGCCCGACGACTACTTGACGAGGCTTCTGCGTGACCGGCGCGCACTGCTGGAAATGGCGTCAGGTAAAATTTCCACACTGGGAAGGCTCCTCGAAGAAGATGTCGGCGGCTTGCACTACACGCTAGTCTACATATCCGACAAGGGACCGGGGCAGCTTGATGCGGTCAACAAGCTTCTGCGCGATAGAAACATTCTGTTTCACCAACTCACGGCCGACGAGACGGTTAGTCGCGCGCAGACGAAGCGGATCATCAGATCGTTTCAGGACGGCGAGATTCAGGTCCTGACCGCCAAGCGCGTACTCGACGAGGGCGTGAACATCCCACAGATCCGTAAAGCCCTCATCCTTGCGAGCACGACCGTTGAACGCCAATGGATACAGAGACGCGGTCGCCTGTTGCGCACATGTCGCGCCATAGATAAGACGCACAGCGTCATTCATGACCTGCTGGCCTTGCCACCGGGGATGGACGAAGGGTTCGACCCTGACGCACGCGCCCTTGTGTGCTCGGAGCTTCGCCGTGCGCAGGAGTTTGCGCGGCTTGCCAGGAACGCGGGCCGACTTGACGGACCGCTGGCGATGATAGACAGGATGGTGGACGCCGCATACCTGTAACGGCTGGGAGAGAAGAAAAATGCCGCTGAATGACAGAAAAATAATCTCGATTATCCTTGATCAATGCAACGAAATAGAAGAGCGTTGCGATGGTTACAGGGACGAGATAATTGAAGTCATCTCCGAGATACTCTCACTTGAAAGAGCCCATCGCGTCGTGCGACGAGTATTCAGAAGAAAATAAATGACAAATGCTTATTGAAGCGGATGTCGCCTTGTCAACCAAGCGAGATCGCATACAACGCGCCATCCGCTCTCTTCTCGAGCTAGGGGTTATCGACGATGCCATCAAACATGTGCGCAGATCGGCGGCAGAGATAAACAAGAAGGCAAAACAGGTTGGCAGCGGCAGCAAGCTGAACCAGATCACCTCACGCCTCGAAACGATCGATGACGATTTGACCAAGTGGGAAACTGACCTGGAAGATGCAAAAGAACAGTTCGCCGCCTTCGATGAGAAGGTCGATGAAACCGACCGCAAGATTGCGGTGGCGCTCCAGAAAGGCGACAAAGAGAAGCTGCAAAGGGACCTTGATAGCGCAAGACGGGAAATCAAGCAACTCGATGATCAGCTTACGGCGGCTATCAAGGAACATTCAGCACTGTTCCGCAGTCGTGCCATTGCGCTAGATCTGCTTTCGCCTCTCGTTGAGCGAGCCTACGAGCGGCTCGAAGAATCGCACGATCAGGGCAAGATTCCGAACATGACGATTCCAGTCCTCCAGGAACGACTCTCGGCACAAGTGTGCATCTGCGGTGAGATGCTCGCACCTGGAGATCCTGATGGGGAGAAGCGCCGCAAGCGTATCCGGAAGTCGATTGATGACAACGAGCAGGCCGATGAACTCCAGGAGATTGTCACAGATCTGTATTACGGTACGAAGGCGTTACGGACCGCCGGCGAAATTGAAGCAAACGGTTGGCTCGAAGATTACAGGGAAGTCGTTGAACGCCGTGACGGTATTCAAACCTCGCGCGATGAGGTAGGCCGTAAGTTGCGTGCTCTAGAGCAACAGTTGGATTCACTCTCCGTACAGATATCCGTGGCTTACGCAAAACTAGTCGCCAGTATAAGGATCAACGCGACCGCTACCTATCGAAGCGTTCCACTCTCGAAACGCAGATCGCAAACCTGAGATGCGAACGCGATGGCCTGACTGCTCTATGAGGACAACGGACGCGGCGTAGCTCCGGACAACCAGGAAAAGATTTTCCGTGCCTTCTATTCCCTCAAAGAGAAATCAAAGAGACGCGGGCCCGGATTGTTCATCGCGCGTGAATGTGCGGAGTATCACGATGGCTCGCTAACACTCGACAAACATCTCAACCAGGAAACAGGCCGGTTGCACCGCTTTGTTCTGCAACTGCCAGACAAGTTGGTGGTGTCATGGTAGATATTGCAGAACTACTACTAAAGAGTGGGATAAGAAAGGCAGTAGTTATAGATGACGCGTTTGACGAAGCCCCGAGGGCTGATGATCTGGACGTAGAATCCTGGACAGTTTTCTTCGATGACATAGCCCCGCATGAGCAGGAAATTCGCAAAATCTACCCACCTTACCCTGATACTGAACGTGAAGAGATCGAAAATTCAGACGAATTTGTTTCAGTACTGTGGAAAAATTGTAACTTACTGCCTTCAAAGATCTGGAATACCCTTTTCGAAGAATATGAGCATAAAAATCCGGGTGAGCGCCAATGGCTGAATGGGCTTGTGACTTCGCTGAAGCAGTTAGGGATCGAGTGCACAACATTGGGGCGGGATTTTACAGAGGGTGCAGGCGATGCGGACCTCGTTTTTATCGACTTGTTTCTGGGCTTTGGGGAATCCGAGAATAGCGTGAAACAGGCGATAGAAGGGGTAGACAAACTAGTACGGGGACGCGAATCTGCCCCTCCGCTTGTGATCTTGATGTCTCGTAGCACACGGCTAGCAGAAAAGAGGAACGAATTTAGAGACAGAGCGGGTCTTCTCGGTTCTACTTTTCGGGTAGTTAGCAAGTTAGACCTTTCAAAGGACGGAAAGCTGGAGAGCATGTTAGTAAGATTAGCAAGCCACTATGAAGATGCGAAGCATGTCGCTGCGTTTGTCCATGCTTGGGACAGTGGTCTGGAACAGGCCCGGAAGCGCTTTGTTCGGGTCCTACGTCGCCTTGACTTGTCCGACTTGGCTCAAATACGGGCTTTGTTATTAGATCCCGAAGTAGAGAGTCTGGGTGATTACCTTTTAGATGTTGCTGATCGTGTCTTGCAGCACAAAATCGAATCCGACGCCGGTACAATCGCAGCAGCGCGTGAGTTGAACAAGATCGATTTGGGCAAGTATCCCGCACCGCATCCAGCTGGCTTACCCGATCTACAGGATTTGGTGAACCGTATGGTCTTTCTCCATCCAGATCGGCTCCGTCTGTCAGATAACGAGGGCAAGGTTCAATTACAGTTCGGCGATGTATTGCGGTGGAAAACCAAAGACGGTTCGGTGTATAGCAACAATGTTTCTCTCGTAATAACCCTGCGTGCGATCTAGTGCGCAAAGAGGTTGAGCGGGTAATGCTTCTTTCCGGAAAACCAGAAACACTTGAACCGAGAGATTGGTCCTACCGAGCCGATCCTGCGAGAACAGCTATTGCGATCCTCCCCGAGGAGGGACGCAGCTGGATCAAGTGGAACCTTAAGGATATCAAGGCCCTGAGTTGGGGAGAACTCGATAATCTCCTCGAACATGGGCAATGGGCAAAGCGGATTGGGCGACTCCGTGAGATCTATGCCACTGAGATTCAGCAACGGCTGCTTACCTATTTGGGACGTGTCGGTCAGCCTGCGAATTTACCCGTCCCATTTCCCGCAGATGTTTCGTTGTTCTATGTTGATAGGGGTTCCAAGACCCGAAAACTTGACATCGAATCAATTGACGCTGCTGCATGTTATGTAGGAAAAGGTGCTGACTCAAAGCCAGTGCATAGGCTCGTTCTCACGGAGCAGGCATGCGATCATATTGAACAGGCGTTGCAATCTCTCAATGATAACAATGTACTCGCATCGGCTAAACCCAACCTCATGGTAGTGAAGACTGATCGTAATTTCTTGATGAAGTTTGAGCGCGGAGAGATAGAGGTTCCACCGGATACTGGACAAAAACCGATACGAGGCCTTGACAACAAGGTATATGCTGTGGTAACCTGAGGCAGTGGTTTTGGCCAAAGGGGTCAAAAAAAGGCAGCTCTGATCGTCAAGGTAACGGACATCCCTCAACACAATGACAGTTTGCTCCAGCGATTCGTCTCGGCTCCAAGTAAGCGGTGATCCATATTTCTTATCCATTGGGCCATGAAAAACTGGGTATAAAAAATAACCGAATCTGGTCAAAATAGAGTCTACAATCTCACGAGACCTGGAAAAAATCAAAGAGAACAGATCAGGCAAGCCTGCTCTTCCAGGTCATCGTCTTCGCAGTCTTGGCGAAGAATTTCCTGCCATGTTCGATTCTGAGCATGTTTATCAAAATCTTTTGTGTCAAATCGTTCCGCTCGCGCGACGAGCTCATCCAGAGTCAACCCCCGGACCCAGGTGTAGCCATCCTTTTCGCTCTCGTAGCCTTTGGCTGCTTCAAAAAGGTGTGGGTGCTCTCGTCGGAGGCCCAACCACTCTTGCCGCTGCTGAAAAAAGCAGAAGTAGCATCCGGATCGCTTGCGCCACCGGTAGTACTCGGGCATACCTACCGACTCTTCCAGGATGCGGAAAACGTCGTCCCGGACGATGCCGTCGTGGATGAAGGGGAATGCGGGCTTGATATTCTTTTTGGTGCTTAAATAGCCTTCGCGGTTTTCGTCCGCGCGAATCCCGATATAGGAAATCGCCTCGTCTTTGCCGATGAACCGCTCGAACGGCTCGATCTTCATCTCACGTGTGCACCAGCGTTGCTGCGAAGAGGGGAGATAACCGCCGAAGCGTTTCAGGTGATGATCGAAATCTTGGCCACTGTTAAGGCGTTCGACCTCTTTCCCCAGGTAATCCTCAAGCCGGTCGATGAAACTGTAGACTTCGGGTAACTCGGCGCCCGTGTCGCAGAAGAAATACTCCATTTCCGGCACCCGCCCCTGCTCCTTAAGATAGATGGCCAAGGCAGCACTATCCTTGCCACCAGAGAGGCCAAGAACACGCCGGACCGGTTTTGCTGTGTCAGCCATGGTCACCTCCAAAAGTGTAATTCGATATCCTCATCACCAAACCCGCTCGACCCGGTAGTGATCGAAGGCCGTATCATTGCCGACGACCGGAATGCCCTGGACTTCTGGCCTGAGCATGGCATGTAGTCCCGGAAATCGTTCAGGTGCTCGTCATCCTCGGACAACACCTTGAGGATGCCTTTTGCGCTTCCGGGACGACGCCTTCTATCAGGTGGTTCCGTAGGCTCCGGGAGAAGAATCACCAGGTGGGCCAGTCTACCGTAAGCGTGGTGAAATTCTTCCAGCAGCCGAACCTGGCCCTCTTCGCCGATTCGGGTTTCAAATTCGATGGCCTGCATCTCAATGGTTCCTATTGCGTTCCGAGTAACGTATTAGCGGTGCAAAAAACGATTACCCGATGGCGAGCTTTAGAGGCTGTCTAAAAACTAAACCGTTGATTTTCATAGAACCGTACCCGTAGGGTGGGCTGTGCCCACCGGTCAGGCGTCGTATTTGGTGGGCACAGCCCACCCTACAGGTTAGTTAGTTCTTATACAGTCTCTTAGCCCCGAATCCTCGCGTTCTTCGCGATTCGGGGGCTCGACCGCGAGCTTGTTGCCCAAGAGTTCATCGACCAGTTCCGCAAGCAGCGCCAGTTTGATCTCCCGATCGTGAAGCCCCGAGAGGTCTTTCTCGACGGCGGTCTTGGCGCTCTTGAATGCCGCCTGTGTCTTGCCATCGATGCACACCACTTGGTCGCGCTCTGACATCCCTTTACGCACCGCGCGCAGGAGAACCACATCGAAATCCACCCTGTGCCTGTGCCGCTTACCGTCGTAATGTACACGCAGTTTCTCCAGATCGTGAATCCGGCGGGCAAACTCCGCGAGCTGGTATTCTGCTGCCTCGGCTTCGCTGTCGGTCCGTTTACGGGACGGCTTTCGGCCGAGGAATAGCAGGAGGTTGGAGAACCATTCCTCATCGTCACCTATAAGTCTTGGTAATGCGGCGGATAAAAGCGCGCAGGCCGTCGATGTCGATGGTGTAGCTGTCGAGCCCTTCCAACCGCCCCCGGAGAACAGCACGTAGATCGGCCAGGTTCGTAGTCCGATCCAGGTTGAATGCCTGGGCAACCAGTTTTTGAAAGTAGGCGAGCAGCTCAGAGTAGGCATCCTTCAGCTCCCGCAGGACCTCCTTGAGCTGTTCCGAGAAGGCTCTGAGCTTGCTGCTCGTCCGTCTGCGACCTTTGGATGTGGGGAGTCCACAGGCAGCTGGAAGCTGCTCAAACAGCAAGACCTGGGGGGACTTGGCAAGTGTGAAGGCGCTGCGTACCTCCTGGGCAGTGGGCGAGCCCCGCTTCGTCGTCTTCGAAAACTCGGGCAGGTCGTCCATAAACTTGGCGAGGGGGCGGGCTATCGCCAAAACGCTGGTTTCGCGATCCAGATTTCCGAATAGGAGCCTTGCGTATTCCTTGTAGAGCGAAGCGCATAATCCCTCGATGCGGAAGCTTTGCACCGCAAAATCTTCCGGTCGGCGCACGAAGCGCTCAAGCCGGTCGGGGGTCAAATAGGGTATATAGCGGCCTTCTTCGAAGAGGGCGATCTCGTCTTCATCGGATAGGCAAGCCGCAATATAGAGGATCGGCAACACCCCTCGCTTGAGGCCAAAAGGCGGGGCCTGTAGGTCCTCGTCCAAGGTCGTAAAGGGTTGCGGGGTATCCTGTGCGTCGGTAACAAATCGCTCGATACGACGCCAGACCGGCTCCAAGTTGAACTTGTCATCACTCGTGGGCCGACCGAATTGCCAACTGCCGTCAACAAAACGGTGAATACCGGGGGCCTGCAGAAGGGCCATGTGGATGGTCCGCTCCGGCGGGTATTTATCGATTCCCAGTCCCGGCTTTGACCGATTGCCGAGCATAGCCGCGAGGAGCTTGTTTCGGGCCGCGGCGGCCTGTGAAGAGAGCTTGTCCCGATTGATCAGCTCGTTTTGGATGATGGGGCTGGCGTGGTAGACGCGCCCGAGTATCCTAGATAGGGTGGATTGCAGCTCGCGCTTGGTCCTGACCCCTAGTGTTTCGCCCTTCCAGTACCAAGTCCCCGTATTTGGGTTTTCGGCGATACCCCGGAGTAGGTCTTGCTCGTTGCCTCGGGCGATGGCATAGTGGTCTTTGAACTCCCGCTGAGCGACGGGATCGGTGTTGAGCGCCTGGGCCTCTCGGCGCACGGCTTCCAGTGCCATTACTTCGGCTATCACTTGACGTAGCCGATCCGTATCCGGGCACTCGACCACGACATCGGTCTCGCTGAAATATTCGAGTACCTCGTCAGAGAAACGATCTCGGTCGGCTTGGTTGTAGACTAGAAAGAAGATGATGCGCGGGTCCTTCTCCTGTTCCGGCAAGCGACGAAAGGAAGTGACGTCCGCGAAGTTAGGCACGAAGTAGCGCAGGGTGCCGGTTCGGATCGTGTGCCGGCGTGCGACGATAGGCTCTAGGACTCGGCGCGATTAAAACGCCCAAGGTGCTCTATCTGCTCGTCGACCGCGGCGTCGAGATCAAAATCGCTCCTCTCCCACACCCGATATTCGCTGCTGAACTTACGGTACTGCAACACGGACTTCGCTTGGAGGTTGCGGGCAGTGTTAGCCGCGGTTCCCGGCGGGTCAGCACAAAGATCCACGATCCCCCGCGACGCCTTGAATCCGCCTTGGGCACCGATGATATTCAGGAGCCCGATGGATTTGAGGAGCAGGACTTCGTTCATCGGGGCATCGCCGAGTCGCTCGACCGCGGTGACTACCTCCATCCAACGGCGGCGGGTGTAGGGGTCGGCGACGGCGGATTGGTTGAGGATAAAGTATTCGTAGATCTCCCAGGGCGGGACCCACTCGCTGACGTTGGACAGGCGTCGTAGGCTATCGACAAATCCGTGAGGTTCCCGGCTGCCGAGATAGCTGAAGAGGGTGCGCTCGTTTTGAGCAACCTTTTGGCACAGGGTCGGCAGCAAGAGGGCGCTCAGGGGATGGAGGGGGTAACAACGCTCAAAGAGCGCAGCAGCGGTTTTCTCGTCCAGGGCCTTGGGCAGGGCGTCGGCTTTAGCGAGCTAGGCCGCGATTTGTGCTGCCTGTTCCGAGACCTTGGTCCGTTCATCGTCGTTCAAGTCATGGGAGAAGGCGGCGGCTAGGGATGCGTAAGACTTGCTCTGCGGTCTCGATGAAGGGCACTGTCTCGAAGCGGCCCTGGACCTTCATCCATTCATTGCGCAGGGTCTCGCTCAGCCCGCGGGCATACTGATCCATTGCTTGGCGAAGCAGCACGATCAAGGTGAGCTTGGCGGTATGTGCGACGTTGGCCCGCTCGGCCAGCGCTTGGAGTAGAAAGATGTCGTTGGCTCCATAGTACCGCGCCTCATACTCCAGGAATTTGCCAAGCTCTTCGATCACGACCAGGAGGCCGTTGGCACCGCTTTGGGCAGGGGCCGCCTGCAGGGCACCGACGGCCGTTAGCAGGTCGCTCGCTTGCAAGCGCTCTTGACCGGCAAGGCACTGAAGTTGTCCCACGACCCGAGGCCGGCGTCCTGACCGGTTGGCCCAACAGTCGACAGCACCTCCGGCAAGCGCCTGAGCCAGCCTCCGGCCCATCGGTTCCGGGCTACCGATCAGCACAACCACACAGTGTCCGTTGGTATCGGCTTGCAGCTCGCGGTAGCGGTCGGCCAGTGCGATTTCGGCACGTTGCAGAACGCCCATCGCGGTTTGGGCACGCTCTGTTTCAGGCCCGCAGAGGAGGCAGGTGAGGAAGGCGGCGAAAGACGATTTGTCGGCCCCGTAAGGCCCAATGAGGGACCAGGCGCGGGGCATGGCATCCGCAGTCAGGGTATCGGCCATCCGGCCGAGCGTTTGGACAGCCCTTGTGGTCGGGATGTAACTCCGCACCAGCTCCGGAGACTGAAAGTCACGCTCCAGATTGACCGAGCGCGTGTAGTGCGCCTTGACTGTGACCTTATCAGCGAGACTCATACCCCGGCCTCCTGAGTCATCTCCGGATAGTGGTAGTCAAGCAACCCGGTCGGCACCGCTTTGCGCAAGAGGTAAAGTTGGTGGATTCCCGCGGACTCTCGCAGGGAAAAGAGATCGGGGATCTCCGCTGCCAATTCTTCGAGCTTGCCGAGCAACCCGGACTCGGACAGGCGAAATGCGCCCCCGATCGCGGGGTATCCCGCGCGTCCATAGATGAGATCTTCAATAGGGATCTGTTGCTCATCCAATGCCGACAATAATTCAACGACGGCAAAGCCGAGAATGCCCGGTGGCAGGCCCTTGCGCACGGCGGGACGTGATTCGAAGGTCTGGGACCCCGACAAGTTTGAGACCAGTCCCAGGACCGCCAAGGGGGAATCCAACGCCTCCTCGGCAAGCACTCTGCCGCCAGCCGCGGAGCGGACATACATACGCAATAACATGGCCGCATCCGATTTGAGGGTCGAGCTTGCATATCGGCCTTTGACTTCCGCTGATGCGAAATCCTGAAGGGCCACGGCCAGCTCCTCTGCTGTAAACTCAGGCTTGTGGAAGCGGTTGAAGAACCACCACCAAGATGTGGCGAGTTCAGGGTTGGATGCGATCAGCCAGTGGATCAGCCAGATGGTCGCTTCGTCTTCGAGGTAGGGATCACAACCGGCGGCGTCGAAAATGTAGGCCCCCGTAGCGGTCAGTTGCCAGCCATCATCCGCCTTGACGATCAGGCGGGCCGCTTGGAGCCAGTAGTGGATCGAGGTGACCATGTTCTTGCCAACGCCGAGCCTGACCGTCGCGTCTTCGGCCTCGAAGACCGGATCACCACTCATCAGGGCCTGTGCCCCCTTGGTGAGCCAACCATAGCGCAGGGCGAAGGTCTCATGGCGTCCGAAGACCGCCTTTTCGCCCGTGAATCTCATCCGTGTCCCCTATCGTCTTCATCGTCGTCGGCTGCTATGAGCCGCAGGGATAGCTATCTTCGGTCCCGTAGATACGCATCGACCCGTTCGAGAAACCACTGCTTTAGGCTCGATCCGTCTCTGTTCAAGGCGGAGTAAAGCTCTTGTTTCTGTTCCGGGTCGATCTCAATAACGATCCGACCGCTCCTACCTACGGACACGATGCGTTCTTCGTTGGGCCTCAATGTCATGTAACATAGATGATGTTATGTGATATATCAAGCCTCCAAAATCCATACTCGGGCTGTCGTTGGGACACAACATTTTAAGAGGCTGACTAAAAACTAACCTATTGATTTTTAATTGGAGAAACTACAGATTTCCTCTGGCTCCCACGCTCCGGCGTGGGAGCAAGCTGGTCCCGATGGAGGAGGGATCTTGACGCTCCAGCGTCACCAAGCCCGACCGCTGGAACGGCCAAGGTGGTGTTCCCACGCTGGAGCGTGGGAACAAGCCAAATCAATAAGTTAGTTCTTAGGCAGTCTCTTAAGTATCGAGCGATCGCTCTAGTGATTCGATCAACCACTATGGACTGAAAGTCCATAGTCTGGAGGACTAAAGTTCTCATCCGTGGACAAGCCACGGACTGAAAGTGAAGGGACTTAACGTTCATAGTTTCAACTATGATGCGCTTCGCGCACTAAAGTTATTGAAGCAATGAAATCTCTAGGATCCCTGTCTACCTACCGGCAGAGTCGTGCAAACCGTTACCAGGTATCGGGTTCCGTTCTGTTTTAGGTGGGTGGAAAAGGAAGCCACCGCGCAATAACTGCGTCCTTGACAGACTAGACGGGTGCACTTCTGCGCTCATCCAGCCTGTCAAGGATGGTTCCCTTCCCCATCTACCGACACAATCTGTTAAGAGGATCGCTTTTAGATCCTATGTAATCATCCGGGACCCGACATTTAACTTACTCTGACAGGAATTACAGGTGCAAAGATGGTGGAAACCATGGAATACTGCGATGTAACTCACATCAAACCGATGGGAGAAGGGTTAAGGGTCTGCATCGACTTCGTCGATGCACTCGCCCCGACGGAAGGCGTATTCGTCGGTAATACCGGCTACGGCTATCTGTTAGCCTTATCTGAAAGTGTGCCTACTGCGACTTACCCTGCCAGACCATTCAGAGTCAATGCAGGAGCATTTCATCAGTATCTGTTACTGGAGAAAGAAGAGACATGCTATTTGAGTGAATTGAAGGCAGGTGATAGAGTCCCTGTCTATTCTCGTGAAGGAATGAGAGTGATCTCGGCAGGAAGGGTCAAAATTGAACGTCGTGAGCTGCTGCGGGTCCGGTGCACATGCGGTGATCGGGTGCTTTCGAGTACCGTGCAATTTTCCGATAGCGTGCGCTTCCTCGGCAAGGAAAATCCGGTTGATGCAAAAACTACCAAAGTAGGCGACAGGCTTGTGTGCCGTCATGACACCCCTGGGCGACACTTGGGGAAGCGCAAGGAGGAATATATAGTAGAGATTTAGCGATCCTGAATTATCTGGCGCTGTCCGGAGGATTTGACGTACCAAGAACCACGCAAAACACGAAAGAACACGAGAAGATCCCTCCTTCGTAGGGACGACAATTTCGTGTCTCTCGCGGTTAACGGCAATCCTGAATTATTGGGCGTCGTCCGATGGGAAAAGATCCTCACCTAGCGTCGGCACAAGGAAAAGATCCCTCCTACGTGGGGACAAGGTTTGATGTGTTGCGTTCGACACACCAAGGCTCGCTGATGTTTGCCGGGTCAGTGCCGGTATCTTAATGCAACCTACACCCCAATGACCCTCGGCGTGGCCTGCCCGTGCGGACCTCGCGTCAAGTGTAGGTTGGGTTAGGCGCGTTATCCGACCCCGAAAGTACAGTGACAGGACCGAACGCGCCCTAACCCAACACGCCGGACCTGACCAAACGACAGGATATCCGACATGGCCTCGTTCGACTGGACAATCGTCATCCTCTACGCCGCTGCCATGATCGGTCTGAGCCTGTTCCTGAGCAGGGGCCAGAGGTCCCAGGAAGACTACTATGTGGGCGGGCGTAACCTGCCCTGGTGGGCCATCGGTCTGTCTACCATGGCGACCCAGACCTCGGCCATCAGCTTCATCTCGATCCCGGCCTTCGTTGCGCTAAAGCCCGGCGGCGGGCTCACCTGGCTGCAATACGAGCTCGCGGTGCCCCTGGCCATGATCGGCGTGGCCATGCTGCTGCTCCCCTTCTTCCGCCGGCTCGGGCTGATCAGCGTCTATGAATACCTGGAGCATCGCTTCGGGTCCTCCGTCCGCTATCTCCTCAGTGCCGTCTTCCTCCTCAGCCGCGCCCTTGGCACCGGTGTGGGTCTGTACGCCAGCGGCCTGGTGCTGGCCGTGATTCTGGATCTGGAGCTATGGATCACTATCCTGACCATGGGGCTGATCACCCTGATCTATGACACCATCGGCGGCATCAAGGGAGTCGTCTACTCGGACGTGGTCCAGAGCGTCATCCTGCTCGCCGGGATCTTCATCACCATCGGCTTTGCCCTGGAGCACCTGGACGGCATGGGCTCGGTGCTTGCGCTCATCCCCGCGGAACGCTGGCAGGCCCTCGACCCGGCCTGGGGCTTGTTCGGGGAGTCCGCGGCGCCCTTCTGGGGCTTTCTGGTGGGCGGGCTCTTTCTCTATATGTCTTACTACGGCGCCGATCAGAGCCAGGTCCAACGCGAGCTCTCGGCATCCAGTGTCGCCGACACCCGCCGCTCCCTGTATCTCAACGGCTTCGCCCGCTTTCCCCTGACCCTCGGCTACGTCATCATGGGGCTCACGCTGGGGGCGGCCCTCATGGCCTCGCCGGATCTCCAGCAGCATCTGGAGGGACAGAAATACGATTTTCTGGTTCCCTCGTTCGTTCTCCACGAGCTCCCTGCCGGCCTTCGCGGGCTGCTCATCTCCGCCCTGTTGGCCGCCTCCATGTCCAGCCTCGACTCGGCACTCAACTCCCTGTCCGCCGCCACCATGCGCGATTTCGTCGAGCGGGGTCGCACCTTCACTGAGCGACGCGTCCTGTTGCTCAGCAAGGTCACGACCGTCTGCTGGGGCCTGGTCATCACCGGCTTTGCATTCGTGGTCGGCGGCATCTCGGATACCATCATCGAGAGCATCAACAAGATCGGCTCGGCCTTCTACGGACCCATCCTCGCTGCCTTCCTGGTCGGTGTGCTCTCGCGCAAGGCGACGGCAGTCGGCATGTTCGCAGGCATCATCAGCGGCGTCGCCTTTAATCTCTACTTGTGGATTTTTCTCCCGGATGTGTTCTGGATGTGGTGGAACTTCACCGGCTTACTGGTTGCGGTCGTGGTGACCTTCGTCATCAGCCTGATTCGGGTCCGCACCGGAAGCGCCGAGGGTCCGACGGGTTCCCGCTTTTCCATTCGCTGCGGTGGGAGCAACTCAGATCCGGACGGGGAGATCATACGCAGGTACACCCTGGGCAGCAGCGGCTTTTTCAGGCGCGAGCCCCTGTGGCTTCCGGCTTACAGCCTGCTGATCCTCTATTTCCTGCTGCTGCTCGGCATACTGTTGTTCCTCAACTACGCCGCCGAGAATCTGATCCCGACCCTTGGGTAGGATCATTGATCTTGACGCCCCTAAGAGGCTGTCTAAAAACTAATCCATTGATTTTAATAGAATCGTGCCCGTAGGGTGGGCTGTGCCCACCTCTCAGGCGTCGTATGTGGTGGGCACAGCCCACCCTACAGTTTGGTTAGTTTTTATACAGCCTCTAAAGGATGTCGAAGCCTGCACAAGCATGGCAAGGGTTCGGGACCTATGAGGAAACGGTAGTGATTAAATTCAAGTGGCGGTAGTGGTTAAATTTAAAGTGGCATAGTTATGCAAGGTAATGATTCAAACCTCCACCGTTTTTGCCATCCCTGGCGCCTATTCCTTGTATTTGGGATTCCGGCCATCCCTGCCGGAATGACGAGGTAGGGGCTGATTGTAACGGTGAAGAAAAAGAACCAAGCAGACTTCACCACTTAAAATTCAGCCACTACCGAGGAAACAACGCATGAGAGACGAGGAGTTATTGCAGCGTATCACCGTTGATTCCCGGATCTTGGGCGGAAAACCGATTATCCGGGGTCGGCGCTTGGCCGTGGAGCATGTCCTGAGAATGCTCGCCGCCGGAGATTCCCCGTCCACCATCCTTGAAGGTTACCCCTGGCTGGAGCCCGAGGACATCCGGGCCTGTATCGCTTACGCTCACCAGTTGATGGAACATGAACGTATCGAGCCGCTGATTACCGGCTCGGTCGCATAAAGCTGCTGTTGGACACCTGCGTCTGGGGTGGTGCAAAAACAGATCTGATGGCTGCCGGTTACGATGTCGTCTGGTGTGGAGATTGGCAGCACGATCCGGGAGACGAGGAGATCATAGCCCTTGCCTGCCGAGAGCAACGGATCTTGATTACTTTAGGACGTTGTGCCGGTATTCGCTATCGGAAGCTCGCCTTAGTTTGACCTGAGCCGTCCGATGGGACACCCAATCATCCAGCTCATAATCGCCGCGCTGATTGTCGGCTGCGCCTCACCGCAGCGGCAGGAATCCGCCGACGTATCAGGCCACACCCGCCTCGGCGTCGAGGCGGCGCTCATGGCCGACGGCTACCGACTGCCCGTGCGGCATTGGGGCAACGCCGAACGGCCACGGGCCCTGATGCTCGCGCTCCATGGCTTCAAGGACTACAGCAACGCCTTCGCGACCTTGGGCCCCTACTTGGCAACCCAGGGCATACTGACCTTCGCCTATGACCAGCGCGGTTTTGGCGCCACCGCCCGACGCGGGCGCTGGGGCGGAGAGGAACGCCTGATCGCCGATCTGAAGACACTGACCAGGCTGCTGCGGAAGCGCCATCCGGGGCTCCCCTTGTTCCTGCTCGGGGAGAGCATGGGCGGCGCGGTGATCATGGCCTCCGCAACGCAGGCGGATACGGGAGCGGACGGCATCGTCCTGGTCGCGCCGGCAGTCTGGTCCCGCGACACCATGCACCCGATTCAGCGCTGGGCGCTCAAAGTGGTAGCCCACACCCTTCCTTTCCTCGAGCTGACCGGCAGTGGACTCGAGATCCGGCCATCGGACAACCTCGACATGCTCCGCGCCTATCGGGCCGATCCGCTCGTCATCAAAGGGACCCGGGTCGATGCCCTATGGGGGGTCACGAACCTCATGGATCTGGCGATGACCAGGGCCGGGCGATTACCTGGACCGACCCTCGTACTTTACGGGGAGCATGACGAGATCATCCCGGACGGCGCCTTCTGCGCCCTGCTGGACCGGATACCGGCAGATCGGCGGGACATCCGCGTCGTCCTCTACCGGGAGGGCTGGCACATGTTGACCCGTGACCTGCAAGGCAAGCGCGTGATGGCCGACATCGCGGCCTGGTTGCAAAGACAGGACGGGCGCCTCCCTTCCGGTGAGGAGGTCCAAACCGGCTCCCGCCGGCTGGAGCGCTTCTGCCGGAAGTGACTGCCCTAGATCGATTTTCCCATACTCAATCCAAGCTTGGCTATCCCGCAGCCAATTGCCGGTTTCGGCGCTGCGGTTTGTTTCCCTTTGGTAACATATATATTACTATAATTTATGATTGAGGTTGTCCAGTACGAAACCGAAGCTGGAATCTGCCCGTTCGCGGGCTGGTTCGAGAACCTCGATGCCCGTGCTGCAGCGAAAGTCCGTACCGCGATTGCCCGGATCGAAACCGGAAACCTGGGCGACGTGAAGCCGGTCGGCGCCGGCGTTGCCGAACGACGGATCAACTTCGGCCCTGGATACCGGGTGTATTTCGGCCAGGATGGCCGGCAACTCGTGATCCTACTTGTCGGTGGAACGAAGCAGCGCCAACAGCACGATATCGCCCAGGCCAAGGCGTACTGAAGAGACTACAAACAGCGTAAGGAAAGAGGGTGAGGCCATGCCACTCACTAGAGCTTTCAAAGACACCATCAAGGCACGGACCGAACGGGACCCGAGGTTTCGTATCGCTCTGCTGGAAGAAGCCATCGAGGCATTCCTGAACGCCGACCTGGAAACCGGCAAGCTACTCCTGCGCGATTACGTGAACGCGACCATCAGCTTCGAGGCCCTGGGCACCCAGCTGCACAAAAGCCCTAAAAGCCTAATGCGCATGTTGAGTGCAGCGGGCAATCCGCGCGTGGATAACCTCTTTGCCGTGGTCTCCCATCTGCAAGCCCACGCGGGCGTGTCCTTCCGTGTGCACTGCTCCGCCGGACCACAGTAAGTATGCGGTTTTCAGCTGTGAAAATCTGCGGGTAGTGGTTAAACTTCAAGTGGTATGGTTGTGCGACCTAATATTTAGGCGATTGCCGGAAAATGATAGACCAGGATGGGTCGGCTATTCGTTCGTCTTCAAGGAGCGACAACAGGCGCATCGTTGTGCGATGTAACTGTTGTCGCGACCCCGAAGACGGACGCAAAGACAAGCAGGCTGGTCTGTCATTTGACAGAAATCGCCTTAATCCCCCCACTGTTTTTGCCATCCCTGGCACCTATTCCATGGTATTTGGGATTCCGGCAATCCCTGCCGGAATGACGAGGTCGGGGCTGGCAGATTTCACCACTTGAAATTTATCCACTACTAATTTGCGTAATCTGCGAAAAGAACAACGCATCAACCCTTAGAGACTGTCTAAAAACTAACCTATTGATTATAAAGATCTATCCTTTAACAGATAGCGCATAAGATGGAGTGAGCCGACGGGCAGGAACGCCGGCGGCGAACGGCACCCGCCGTCGATTGGAGGTAACCGCCAATGGTACAGGATTAACAGGATTATTTTTATTAACACAAGAACTTATAAAAAAATCCTGTTAATCCTGTTAACCCTGTTAACCCTGTTAACCCTGTCCGATTAGCGGCTGTCACCGAGCCCGCAGACTCTCTGTATCCTACGTAATCCGTTCCTGGTTTTTATACAGCCTCTTAGGGATCCCACGCCTGGCGAGTCGGTCCGCCCGTTCGTTCCGGGGATATCCGGCGTGCCCCCGTACCCAGCGCCACTCGAGCCGGTGGTGCCGCGCGACCGCCTGATCCAGGCGTTCCCACAGATCCCGGTTCTTGACCGGTTTGCGGTCCGCCGTGCGCCAACCGTTGCGCTTCCAACGGGCCACCCAGACCATGACGCCCTGCTTCACATATTGGGAGTCGGTGGTGACCCGCACCTGGCTGGGACGCTTCAGGGTCTCCAAGGCCCGGATCACGGCCATCAGCTCCATGCGGTTGTTGGTGGTGTCGGCCTCCCCACCCCAAAGCTCCTTCTCATGCGCGCCGTAGCACAGCAAGGCACCCCAACCGCCGGGGCCCGGATTGCCCTGACAGGCCCCGTCGCTGAAGACCTCCACCTGTTCAGACACAGGCTCAGACACAAGTCCCCTCCCCCGCTCTACCGGGTCCGACACCGCGGGTGGCGGTCCCCCGCGTGGTGGGCTCCACCGCCCCGGCAGCCAGCACCGGCCGCCGGCTCTTCCAGGAGGTCCGCAGCGGCGTCAGGGTGGATACCCGTTTGACGGCCCGCAGGGCATAGACGCCGCCCAGCACCGGCCAGAATCGCCGCCCCAGGGTGTCCAGAAACGAAAACTGCTGCAACAGGGCGCGGCGCCAGGGAGGACGGAACATCAGTGTCTCCTGCTGCTCGATATCGAAGCCGAGCAGCGACAACCAGTCACCGATGCGGAAGGAGGTCAGAAACCTGCCGCACCAGGGTACGCCGCCCTGTCCCCGTCGCACCAGACGCCACAGGCCCCACAGGCTCAGGGCGTTGAAACCGAACACCACCAACCGCCCCCCGGGGATCAGCACCCGCTCCGCCTCCCGCAGCACCTGACGGGCATCGTGCGCGAACTCCAGCGTATGGGGCAGCACTACCAGATCCACACTATCGGCGGCGATGGGGAGCCGCTCAGGGGCGGCAATCAGCTGTAATCCGAGAGAATAGGGGGCAGCGGTCGGCAGGAGCAAGATGCGCCGCTGGACGCGGCTGACCTGGATCGCCTCCGAGAGGGCCGTGCCCCCGCCGACCTGGAGCAGATAGTAGCCGAAGGTGTCCCGCAGCATACGCTCCAGACACCGCACCTCCTGCCCAGCCAGCTCCCGGCCCAGGGTCGAGCCATACCAGACATCCAGGGGCGAAAGCGACGCCGGCCCGTCGAGCTCGGGACAATCGATCATGTCATTCCCTCTCCGGAAGGCCGGAACCGGCAAGCACGGCAAGAAAATCCACGGTGATGCGTGCGCTCACTCCCCATAGCAGCTCCTGATCGAACTGGTCGTAGAAGACCACCTCCCTGGCCTCAGGGTGATCCGGTGCCGGCCAGGTGAGTATCCGCCGGTTAGCGGCATCCCCCAGCCAGGCCAGGGGGATACCGAATACCCGCGCGACCTCGCTCGGATCCGGCCTCAGCGCCAGGGGCCATGGGATCTCGCCCACCACAGGGGTGATCAGGTAGTCACTTGCCGTATGCAGTGGTTGCAGCTCGCCCAACACCACCACCCGCTCGGGATCCAGCCCGATTTCCTCCCGTGCCTCGCGCAGCGCCGTCGCAGCGGCATCCGCATCCCCCAGCTCCGATTGACCACCGGGAAAGGCAACCTCGCCGCTGTGATGGTCCCCCGGATACTCGGTACGGCGGATGAAGAGCAGATGCCACGCCTCCAGATGTCGAAACATGGGCACCAGCACCGCTGCCGGTCGGGGCTCCCGGCACGCTACCCCCGGCAGCTCCTGGGCGTGGGGACGGGATACCCGACCGGATTTCAGCCGATCGGAGATTGCACCGCGGTCGAGCCGATCCAGCATTGCACCCACTCCATGCGTCTCCTGTCCAATCATACGCTTGTTGGAGTTATTTGGCGTCGCCTGCGAAGGCATCGTGTTCGGGTTACGGCGCGTTCGACGGTTTTTGTGTTCTTCGAGATCGGGCAGCACGCCTAACCCAACCTGCGCCCAAAGCGAGATCCGCGTAGGCCGGCAGCGCAGGCGGTAACAGGGGGTAGGCTGCGTTAAGACGCCGGCACCGCCCTAGTACTCCATTTCACCTTATTTTTCGCTCTCAGAGCTTCCCAAACGCGTCAAGGCAAGGCACAGCGCAGGGATAGCTCCCTCTCTTGCCAAGCGCTGTAACGCCGCCTTGGCGCGTTTGGGAGGCTCCCTTCGGGCGCGACGAGAGGTGTCCAGCTGCGGTGTTGCGCGAGCTTGAAAGAGGACTCACTATTCCGGCGCTCGCGCGCCTCGCAGCTGGCCGCCTCTCGCCGTACTGAGAACCAAAAATAAGGTGAAATGGGGTACTAGCCGTCGATCAACGAACCTCGGTGCGTCGCAACGCAACACGTCCGGTCCCCCAAACTGCGCCAAATCATCCGGAAGAACCACGAATGGACACAAATAAAGGGCACCTTGAAAAATAGGTATTTTCACCAATCAAGCGACTCTAAGCCATTGATTATTGATGTATTCCGTAGACGAAAATCGCATTTTTCAAAGTGCCCTAAACACGAATCCGATTTCGCTCGTTCCCACGCTCCGGAGGGAGACTGTGGAAAGTATTACTGGATTCTCAGAGCGTCAGGGACAAGGCAACATATATTTTCAATCGGTTGCAGTAGTTAAATCGGGTGGTCGATCTTCGGATTGTAACGGGCACTGCCTTCTGCGACACCCTCCTTGGGGAGGGTGTCGCAAAAGCCCGTCGCCGGGAGCGCCGCCTTTCAGGCGGCAGGCGTCAGTAAGAAGCTGATCCGGGGGTATCTCCTTCCCCTCCAAGTAGCCCGTACCCACGGATGCCGGCACTCCCAGGGGGGCTGCCAGTTTAAGAGGCTGACTAAAAACTAACCTATTGATTTCTAGTTAGAAAAACTACAGATTTATCTGGCTCCCACGCTCCGGCGTGGGAGTAAGTCTTGACGCTCCAGCGTCACCAAACCTAGTCGCTGGAGCGGCCAAGGCGACGTTCCCATGCTGGAGCGTGGGAACGAGCAATGGAATACTGTAGCCGTGGTACTTGCGCTGGAATTCGGTGACCGTGCTTCAATGAAGTTGTGGCGATTAGCCACGGAATACCGCATCTTCGCTGTAGGCGCGGGCTTGCCCGCGCGCTTCAATGAGGCCGCGGCGGTGTGCCGCGGAATAGTCCACGAACAACAGCTCTGGTAACCGTTTAGCCCTCACCGCGTCATTCCGGCAGAGATTACCGGAATCCAGAGCCAGGGATGGTAAAAACAGTGGAGGGCTGAACGGTTACCAGCTCTGTATAACTAATGACCCGACGTCCAATGAGGCCGCGGCGAGTGGCCGCGGAATACGTCGTCCACACAGGTAAAAGGCTTGGCGTTCACCGGTGCTTCAATGAGGCCACGGCAGTATGCCGCGGAAGACAGCCCGCTCGGCAATCCTTTTTTGTCGCGCCTTGCCGGGTCGTTTTCGAAGACTCGTGGCGAAGTGCCATGAGCAAGTTCCAGGACTTACCCAACGGACTTTTGAATTATAGGACAATTACCTGATTTTCAAAGAGCGATTTTCTGCGAGCGCTGTCCGGGGTTGGGGGTACTACCGGAGTGCTCGCAGCGGTTCGGCAGTCCGGTGGGGCCCGGAAAGTCCCATGCCCTCTGGTCCTTTCACCCCAACCCTTCTCCCGCCGGGAACAGGGCCTTGAGGCTTAACCGAATAGGGGGTAGTAGCTGAGGTATCCCCACAAATCTCTCTGGCTCCCACGCTCCAGCGTGGGAGGCAAATCCGGACGCTCCAGCGTCATGAAACCTTTTGGCCGCTGGAGCGGCCACACTGCGTTCCCATGCTGGAGTGCGGGAACGAGCCAAAAGGACATCCTGGCAGCCAATGCGCGCTATAACTCGTTATTTTAGGCTGTAATCAAGTGGGGATATATCAGGGGTAGTGGTTAAATTTAAAGTGGCATGGTTGTGCGAAGTAATGATTTGACCCCCCACTGTTGTTGCCATCCCTGGCACCTATTCCATGGTATTTAGGATTCCGGCACTCCCTGCCGGAATGACGGGATGGAGGCTGGTAGACCTCACTACTTGAAGTCTCAGATCACGCAGCCGGAACGGTGGGCAGGGCCCACCCTGAAGCCGGTGGTCTCAAACGATAACCGGCTCGTGCTCGATCGGGTGAAATCCGCTTTTCCGAGGCTGACGACTCGGGGCACGACCTGGTCCGCTACCCCGAGGTCGAGCAGGATCACGTGGTCTTCGGAATGGTGGATCATGGCGTCGAGCAGGACAATCAATTCGGCGTGTTGAAGGGGGGTCAGCCGACACTGAAAGACCGAGAGCTGGAGCCATTCGCCGTAGCCCTTCATGAGCTTGAAGATCCGGCGCCAGCGGCCTTGATCCGAGATGTCGTAGGTGACGATGTAGAGCCTCTGATCCATGTTCTACCTCGGTGTGAAGTTGGGGTAGGCGTTGAGCTCGCCGTGCAGAAAACGCCCGAATAGACGGGCCTGGAGTTCCAGCAGTCGCCGATAGCTGACCCGATACTGGAACAATGGGTGGATCACTTCGTGGCTCAGGCGCCGCTCGAAGGTGCCGATGAAGCGTTTGCGACCGTCGTTGGTGAGATTGACGCTGCCGGCGGCCTACACGAAGTCGGTGGGCCGCACCTCACCATTGTTGATGGCCTGGAGCACGACCGAATCGGCGATCAGGGGCCGGAACGGTTCCATCAGATCGAGGACCAATGCGGGCCGTCCGTATCTGGACTGGTGGTAGGAGCCGTGGTAAGGGTCGAAGCCGACCGCCGACAGGGTGACTACCCAGGTGCGTACCAGCAGTGCGTAGGCGTAGGAGAGCATGGCGTTGACCGGGGCTGTCGGAGGACGGCGGTTGCGGGCCCTGAAATCGAATCCGAACGCCCCGTTGCGGTACTGGTCCCGAATCAGGTAGCGGAAGGAGCTGAAGTAGCGGGAGGCGGCGGAGCCTTCGATCCCGAGTAGGTCCGGGAGGTCTTTGACCCGTTGCAGACGCCGGATATCGCCCCGGAGGTCTGCGAGCAGGGCATCCGGGGCGCCGGGTCCCTTCCAATTGCGGCGCAACAGGGTACGGGCGCTGCGGATCTTGGCCTCTACCAGGCCCTTGGCGAGCCGCAGGCACAGGGCCGGATCGAAGCTCGCGGTGTACTGGGCGGTGCACAGCTCGACGTTCTTGTGCCCGGTGCCAATGGTATGCCCCATGAGCCAGCCGCCGAAGCTGTGCCAGCTCACGGGGATGTTGCGTCTCATCAGCTCGTGCAGGGCGGGCGGTAGTAATGTAGACATTGCCGAAGACGGCGACCTGGGAGACCTCGATAAGCCGCACGCTTTGGGCCTTGTCATCGCTGATATGGATCTCCAGGCGCTCACCATTCTTACTGGTTTTGCCGTGGTGGGTCTGGACATAGACCGGCAAGGCGGTGTTCCGAGCGACCGCGAGGGGGCGTGGTGGGAGCTCGGAACCGCGGAAGAAGTTGACCTCGTCCGGCAGACAGATGCCAACCAGGGAACAGCGGGGACACTTGGGGCTGTCCGCCAGCGGCGATCAGGCGCAGACCGTCGATGGCTTGGTGTGTGGTGCGGCGCAGCTCCTCGTCGAACAGGACGGGCACCCGCTCACGGCTGGCGGCATAGTAGAGCACACCCTGTTCGCAGCGATAGCCGTGCTCGCTCAGGATCATGCCCTGGACACAGAGCTGGACGCGCTCCGGCTTGTAGGCACCGCGCGGTACATGCGGGCGCTTGCCGCGCTTGTAGTCGACCGGGGTCACCTGATCGCCTTCGCCCTCGACCAGATCCATCTTGGCGATGAGCCCGAGCCGGTTGGAGGACAGGGTAATGGAGCGGGCGTGGATCCGTTCCTGTGCTTCCGTTTCCTGGGGTGCGGGCAGTTTGCCTCCGGGCTTGTCCACCCGCCGGTGGATGTAACGCCCCTCCACCGTGTCGCGGGAGTCTTCCCATTCTCCTTGCACCCACTCCAGATAGGCCAGGCGCGGGCAATACTGGTACTCATTGACCATGCGCCCTTGCAGCAGCGGCAGGTCCCGGCTGAGCTCCGGGAACGGCAGGGGGAGCTCGGTCTGCTCCGGGGGGTCTTGGTGCACGTCGTCCATCTGGTGCCAGCTTCCGCAATCGGATTCTACTATAAAAATCAATTCCATGGGCACAATGGGCTTAGAGGCTGTCTAAAAACTAAGCCATTGATTTTCATAGAACCGTACCCGTAGGGTGGGCTGTGCCCACCGGTCAGGCATAGTATTTGATGGGCACAGCCCACCCTACGGGTTAGTTAGTTTTTAGACAGTCTCTTACGTTCGACCGACGATTTAGAAGTTCGACCGGCGAAGCTCTAAAATCCATACGGTAATCCGGTACGGAGCAAGTCATGAATTTTGTTACTGTCAGTGAGTTGGGGTCGAAATCGGCCCAGGTGTGGGAAAAGTTCGAAGCAGGTGAAGAAATGGTGGTGACCCGCAACGGCAAGCCTTTCGCCATCCTGGTTCATACCGATCCATCTGAGCTGGAGGCAACACTGCGCGCTTTACGCTGGGCGCGCTTCGACCGTCTGTTGGCACAGCAACACCGAAGGGCCGCTGAGCGAGGATTAGACAAGACGAGCATGGAAGAAATCGACGCCGTGATCGCTACGGCCCGGCGGCAACGTAGGGAAGGCAATGCTTGCGGTCGTTGATACGAATGTCCGGGTATCGGCCTTCCTCACTCCGGCGGGCACAGCCGCTAAGCTGATGGTTGCATTCAGGGATGCACGTTTGCGCTTGGTATACAACAATGCCGTCGAGACTGAATACCGGCACGTGTTGGGGCGCCCGAAATTTGCGATCGACCGACGCCTCCTCGTAGCGTTTCTCGACCGGCTTCGCGTCGAAGGTCGGCGAGTTGACGGGGTCCCACCGGTAACAATCGACCTACCTGACCCGGACGATGCGCCCTTCATTGCGTTGGCGCGACATCTGTAGTGTCCTATCGCGACCGGAAATGTGCGACATTTCCCACCGGAGGCGGGGGTGGCGGTGCTGACACCGAGCGAGTGTTTGACGCAGCTTTCGCTCACGGCGGCGCCCACACGCAAACAGGCGCGGCTGCGAATTCCACCAGGACGGCAATTTCCAAAGCTAGGCAGGCCAGTGAGATATGCGGGCTAGTTATCTTCCATGGTGTGCTACATTATGTACCACAATCCGTGTTATGAGGTCTAGGCTATGGGTTCGATGAGTTTGCGATTGACCGAAGGGTTGGAACAACGCCTGGCGGAGCAGGCCAAGATCGAGCGCAAGTCGCGGTCCGAGCTGGTGCGCGAGGCGGTGCGCGAGTTCCTGCACCGGCGCGAGCGGGAACGGTTCATGGCAGCCATGGTCGCCGAGGCGAAGCAGGCGTACGGCGATCCCGAAATCCGACGGGAAGCGATGGCAATCGCTGAAGAATTCCTGCCCCTCGACAATGCGGCGTTGGACCTTGCAGAGGGGCGTCGTCCCGGCGAACCTTGGACGGAGGAGGCATCCGGCGACAAGTGGTGGAAGTGATGCGCCGGGGAGAAGTTTGGACGGCGAATCTCAACCCTCCGCGCGGACAGGAGATCGGCAAGATCCGACCTGTCGTCATCATGCAAACCGATAAGCTGGGTGGAGCACTCACGCCGCTGGTTGTGGTGCTGCCGATGACCACCAGGGTTTATCCGACCTTCAAAATCTGGCGTGTGCAGAACCGGCCCGGGAGCGACTGCTCAAACCCTGTCAGGTAGTAACGGACCAACCCCGGGCCCTGGACCGTGCCCGTATTGGAGAGGGGCCCCTGACGACCCTCACACCGGCTGAAATGGCCGCGGTGGAAAAGGACCTGAAGGCGGTGTTGGGAATCCTGTGAGATGTTGCCGCAAACCGTCGGAAAACAAGATACCCTCTTTACCTGGACCGACTACCGTACTTGGCCGGACGACGAGCGTTGGGAACTCATCGCAGGCGTGGCCTATACCATGGCGCCGGCGCCATCTACCAAGCACCAAAGTATAGGTGCACGCTTGTACAGCCGCCCTGAGCGCGGACTGGAAGGCAAATCCTGCAAACCCTTCATCGCTCCCACGGATGTCAAGCTCTCGGACCTGGATGTAGTGCAGCCGGATATCCTGGTGGTCTGCGACTCCGCCCGCATCACGCCTACCCACATCGAAGGCGCCCTGGAGGTGGTGATCGAAGTCCTCCCCCCGCCACTGCCGCCAAAGATCCGCGGCAGAAGAAAACACTCTACGAACGGGCCGGGGTACGCGAGTATCTGGTGATCGACCCCCTGGAAGAGTACGCCATCCACTTCCTGCTCGGCACCGGCGGCTTCGACAAAGGCACCGTCTTCGCCACCGACGAGCTATTGGTCATCGTCACCCTGGAGGATCTGGAGATACCCCTGTGGGAAGTGTTCGAAGTGGAAGGGCTGCACGGCAAGGCAGGCGCGGAATAGGTCGAACCGCAAAGGTGCAAAAGACGAAAGGTAGGATGTGGTGAACCGCATCTTTGGATGGCGGCGTGCCCAACACTTAGGTATTGTCATAACTTGAGAATCATCCAAAGCGACGCGAATGTTCCCATGGGCACAGACAACCCGACTCGCGCGACTCGTAGTTTTCTCCCGGTCAGGACTATGCAGGAGAGAAAAAATGCAACCAGCACCTCAACCTACCCTCTATGAACTCCTGGAGGCTTTGCCCGAGAGGTTGACCGGGGAGATCCTGAACGGACAACTCGAGACCTACCCACGGCCTTCTATTCGGCATATAAATGTAGGCTCTGCACTCGGCGGCGAGTTGTTCGGTCCCTTCCATAAGGGTAGCGGGGGCCCTGGTGGTTGGTGGATTTTCAATGAGCCTGAGATCCACTTCATACGGAACGTGGAGGTAGCGGTACCGGACTTGGCCGGCTTGCGGCGTGAGCGAATGCCCCACTTTCCGGAAGACCATCGTCTCGAGGTGGTTCCCGACTGGATCTGCGAGATCCGGTCTCCCTCCACGGCAAGTAGGGATCGTGAGGTCAAGATGCCGCTCTACGCCCATTATGGAGTGCAGTACGTATGGCTGATCAATCCGATCAAGCATACGCTAGAAGCGTATCGGCTCGACGCCGGCGCTTGGGTTGAAATCGGCCGATTTGCCGATGCTGATCGGGTTGCCGTACCACCGTTTGAGGCTATAAGCCTCGATCTGGAAGTCCTCTGGGGACCTCGGCGGCCGACTCTCGTGTGAACTTTGGGTAACGCTTGGGTACTGTTTCAACCGCGAGTCACGCGAATTGACGCGAATGTTCCCATGAGCACAAACAACCCGATTCGCACCGATTCGCGTGATTCGTCGTTTTCCTTTTGTTTTCCCTTCGGCGACCACAGCGCATAGGCTGGGCAATGGATGGCTGTATTTGGTCCTGTTCCCCGGAGATCATTCACGCCTACCCACATCGAAGGCGCTCCGGAGGTGGTGATCGAGGTCCTCTCCCCCACCACCGCCGCCAAGGATCTGCGGCAGAAGAAATCACTCTACGAAGGGGCCAGGGTGCGCGAGTATCTGGTGATCGACCCCCTGGAAGAATACGCCATCCGCTTTCTGCTCGGGGCCGACGACTTCGACAAAGGCACCGTCTTCGCCGCCGATGAGCTATTGGTCATTGCCACCCTGGAGGAACTGGAAATACCCCTGTGGGAAGTGTTCGAAGTGGAAGGGCCGCACGACAAGACAGGCGCGGAATAGGTCGAACCGCAAAGGCCCGAAGGACAAGGGTAGGATGTGGTGAGCCGCCGGGTGCGGGACGCGCCCGGCGGCGAACCGCATCTTTGGACGGCGGCGTGCCCAACACTGAGGTATTGTCATAACTTAAGAGGCTGTGTAAAAAGGGTCGTAGGCCAGAGTCGGGAGTAAGCTGGGTCTCGTCCTTTGACCCAGCCTATCGGATTAAAATCAGTGACTCAGTTTTTAGGCAGCCTCTTAAAGTGGTTCGGTTATGCAACCTAGGGGGTATTCTCAATCAACAACCTGAATCCGTGAGGTCAACGCCAGGGTTGAACTTAACTATATGGTTTTGCTGCTATTAGAAATTGGCCACGGCATCCGCCGGATGACCCGGGCAAGCTTAGTCTATCGAGTAAAATCATCGTGTTACCTCTAATTGAGAACACCCCCTAGTGATGCGAACCCCCGCTGTTTTTGCCATCCATGGCACCTTTCCACGGCACTTGGGATTCCGGCAATCCCTGCCGGAATGACGAGGTAGAGGCTGAGAGCCTGTCTAAGAACTAACTTATTGATTTTACTTGTTCCTACGCTCCAGCGTGGGAACACCGGCTTGGCTGCTCCAGCGGCCAGACTTAGTGACGCCGGAGCGTCAAGACCTGCTCCCACGCCGGAGCGTGGGAGCCAGATGAAGCAGTGAGCGTAGCTTGCCGCATGTAGACAAGCGAATCGCGGTGATCGGTATTTCCTGCGGGCAAGATGCCCACGCTCCAATGGTCAGGCAGTTGGCGACAAGCAAATCTGTTTGGAAACCTGAGTCTCCTACTCCTGACATGTGAACAGGCCCAGGCCGAAGTGACTACCATAGCCCAGGCAGATCGGACCTTGTACCGGCTGGTCGAATTGCATCTCTACGGCGAAGCCGATGTCTACCGGAAGGGAAGGTCCCCGCCTGCGCGCGCGAACGAAATGACGTATACGCAGCGACTCCAGAGGGTCGAGGCGTCTTACCATAGTGGGGGCTGGCCGGTTGCGCGAAGAGAGCTCCGCGGCGATCTGGCCTTCGAGTGAATTTCTACCACGTGGTTTCAAGTAGCGTGGTGGGACGAAAGGGGTGCGAGAAATCTATCTGGACGGGCCTTCGGCAGGACCGAGCAACGCACGTATTTCTTCCCTGTAACGTTCGTCCAAGCAACGCAAGTCCTCGAGATCGCCCACTACTTCGAGTGCCAGCTTGAGTGGATCGACTCCGCCTTTGGTGAAGGTCTGGCGAGCCGCGCGAATTGCGTTCTGGGCATTGCCGTCCAGGCCCATCGGCGCCCAGATCAGGATGTGTTCCAGATGGTCGTCCCGATCCAAGTCTAATGGCAGGATATGGGCATGGCGATGAGGACCCGTGAGGGGTTGTCTCCGTTCAGCACACCCCGATAGAACCTCGGAATGACCGCTCTTGCGTGCTGCTTTGCCTACCAGTTCGGTGTGCAACAATTCCGCCTGCGGCAACGTCCGGGTAATGTGGGGTAACGCATGGTCGTTGCCGCTGGCGGTGGCTATGGACAGAAGCATAGCTTCGACCGTAGGGATCGTGCGCCGACGCGGTCTGGGTGCACTCACATCCAGCGCATCGGTCTTTCGCCGGTAGAATACCCGCCGGCTGCCAGGCGGCTGGCTCCAACCGTGACGGCGGAGCTCCGTGGTATCCGTCTGCAAACAGGCGATAAGATCTGCGGGATAGGAGCCCTGGACCTCAGCACGTTCCAATTCACGGGTTTCCGTGGGCTTACGATCTTTCTTGGTAAGCCTTTTCTTTTCGGAATGATACGTTATGGGCTTAACATTTCCGCTTGACGGGTGCACAATGCTCTCAAGTCGAGAGGAAATGCCATGAACCTGCTAACCGTCTTCCAACGCTTCTCCGATCAAGACGCCTGTATCGCGCATCTTGAACACATTCGCTTCGGCGATGAGCCATTCTGCCCGTTATGCGGGAGCCTGCATGTAGCTCGCAAGGCGGATGGCGACCGCATTGGCCGCTGGAACTGCCATGCCTGCTTCTGAATTTCATCCAAACCGCGAAGGAAAACACTGCTCACCGGGGTTAGCAAGGAGACACAGCTAGCCGTGGCTAGTCAGGTATATAGGTCCCCAAATTTGTGGCTCGCCATGGAGGGCGACCAAAGGAGAAACCACCAGAGTTATGCCTCAAGTTGAGCCCATAACTTATCATTCCGTTTCTTTTCGGGCAAGGGGATGGGGGGCAGTTGGTCCAGCAGTGCCTTAACCTGCCGCTCGCGCCAAGTCAGGTACTCAGGGTCCGGGGCAAGCAGGGAAACCTGCTCCCATCCTGACCCTGGATTCACATGCCCCTCCTCGGGAAAGCAGTCGGTGCCTTCTGAGGGTGTCTCGTCCGACTGCGCCAGATGCGCATCCACCCAGCTTTCCGAACGCCCCAGATAGCCCATCTGCTCAGCGAGCTGGGCCAGGAGTCGGGTTTCCTCGGCGGTTAGCGATACGTCCCAGGTGATGCCCAGTATCCCGTCTCCGACCTTGGCCCAGGTATCGAAGACTAGGGTGGTCTCCTCGCGTCCCTTGTCCAGCACGCCCAACGGCATATAGTGTCTGGTGTGTGAGCCCATTGCGCGGTAGGTGGGCAGCGTGCTTGCCAGCTTTAGTATCAGGATGCGTGCTTCCTCGGGCGGCGCGCTGTGCATGGGCTGGCTCAGCTCACCTTCCCAGTTTAAGGCCGTGTAGCCGGTGGCGAGCAACGCTCGCAACAAGCGCCAGGGCGAGGGGGGCCATTCGATCAGTCCCTCATTAACATGATGGCCCCAGGGGGTGGCGTGGTAACGCCCGCCGGGGAACCGCAGCAATAGGGTAGGCATGGTCAATCCTCGCCGGATTCCGTTTCTTCGTCGCTTCCGGTATCCGATGCCTTCTCGTTCGTCTGTTGTGGCTCGATCTTTGAAAGATATTGAACTTCCGTGCTGGTCATTTCTTTCGAGCAGGTCTGAATCGCCGTTTTCAGTGCATTGGTAAGTGCCTCTATGGGAGACAGCTCGAAATCCGACGGTGCAGTAGCCGTGACTCGCTCCGTGGCAAGACGCAGATCACAGGCGGTACGCAGGCGCAGATTTCCGTCGAGTAAGACGCGGAGCTTGTAAAGTGCCAGCAGAATGAGCATCCGTTCGGCATCGACCCTAAGGCCGTAGCCGCGGATCTGGGCCAGGTCGAGATTGACGTATAGGGTGATGCTATCGGCAGTGAACTCATCGCGGGCGAAGGGAACGTTTCCGAAACCGCTTTTGGTATCACCCTGGGGATTGATGTGGTCGTTCTTCACGCCACCGGAGGCGGCTACCCGGTCTCCATCGGCCTCGATGAAGGCCGAAAGCGCACGGGCGACCCGTAGCCGTCCTCCCGCAAGTGTTTTCTTGCTGATCTTACCAGCGAGAAACAGTCCGTGAATCAGGCTCGATACGTCCAGCTCAAAAAGCACCTTTGCCAAGGCTTTGCGGTCAATGGGGCCGGTTTCGAAGGAATTCAGACGGGTACCCAAAATCTCGAAGAACAGTTCTCCGTCCTTCATCGCATTGAGGATGTAAGGGCTGTTGAGCCGATGGGATTCCAGAATGGTATCGGTAAGGAAGCTGCCGTCTTTGCGCATTACGGTTACGTGGGAGAGTCCTTCCAGGTCCGGCTTCAGGCGGTTGGCAGCCTCGTCCCAAACAGTGAGTTCCAGGCGGTTTGCCATACTCTGGGCGGATTCGACCAAAAGGCAGTGGCGGTTATCCTTAATCTGAAAGGTGGCCGCACCGAGGCCAGGGAAGCCGGTAGGCTGGAAGCGACTGCCCTGAATCGGCACCAATGGGATGGCAAACAGTAGGCGTTTAGCGTTATCGAGCTCAGACAGGTCGAGGCTCATTGTGTGGTCTCCTGATTTTCAGTGGAATCGAGCCGACGAAGAAAGTACTTTGCCGTTCCTTTATGAATGGGGAATGCGAGTGCGGCGGCCCATAGGCGGGCGGTTCCCGGCGGGAGGGCCACGGTACGGACCGCGGTTCGGATGCCGGCGACACGCAGGTGACGCAGAGCGAGATCGACGGCAGTTGTGGCGTCGCCATTCGCCAGGCGGCGGAAGATCACGGGGTCAGCGCCGATAACACGACCGTCGGGAAGGGACCACGGCAAAAGGGCGAGGCGTATTACAAGCCAGGCATCGTCCGGATAGTAGTAGACGCCCTCATTACCAGCCTCTTTTCTACTAACGGGTGCAGGGGGCAAGGGGTGTTGCGCCCATGCCTTTCGATCAAGCGCCATCAAGGCGCGGGCCAATGCCAGGGTGCGGTCGGGATCGACTTCGCCGGCAAGCCAGGCGGCCAAATCCGCGGGGTGGGCCGCGGCTCTCTTGGCGGCGACCAAGGGCAAGCGCCTTTCTCCATGCTGGCTGACTTCGATCAGCTGGCGTTCCACCACCGCGATGGCGTCGGTGACGCCACTGCGTCCGTGCAGCACCACTTCCGGCTTTGCAGCAAGCCGTGTTTGGCTCCTGGTTCCGCTGGTGGCAAAACGCGACGGATTATTCTCTGACAGGGGCAACTAATGGCGGCGTATCCGGTTCAGCCAAGAAGCCTTTTCTCCCCGGAATCCACCACCACCCTGCAAGGCAAAGGCCAATGCTAAGCGAAACTCCGGGGTCTCATCGTCGGCCGCCTGGACCCATTGGGGACGCAGTTTGGGAATGGGTTGAGCCCTGTATCCGCTACCGCTGACCATGATCTCTTCCACCTCTGCCAAGGACAGGAGGATCTCTTGCCACCGATGCGGTTCGGGATGCTGGGTAAGCGAAAAGACCGAACCGGCAAGGTTTCTTTCTTTGATGCGGAGGCGCGTAGGGACCCGTTTTTTCTCTTCTTCACGGGCGGGGCGAGCGACGCTGCCCAAACGGTGCAGCCAAGCTTCCAGGTCATCCAGGCAAGGTAGGTGATCCACCTGACGATCTATCTGAGTTCGTTCGCGTACCCGGAATCGGCCGAGTGGTACGGCTTAGATTGCTCTGACCCTGGCGTTCAATGTAACCATAACGCTGGAATCGGTGGTGCCTCGTGAGGTGCCGAAGCGGGCAACGGCACGAGCGAGATCAAGTGGTTCTTGAGCGGGCCTTGGACCGATCTGAGCGCGCTCTTCCGCGAACAAGTGATTAATCTCAAACAGGGTCATCGGTAGCGACCACATGGGCATCCATTACTCGCCCCGAGCGCTCTCGTCCGCATCGGCAGCACTCGCATAGCCTGCTCCTTGCGCGCTGACGGTGAAAGGCGCAGTGGCGCGGCTCTGTTCACGAGTACCCAAGCGACGAATCGCGTTAGCGGTGAAGATCGGCGTACCTTCCATCATCAGGATGAAGTCAAACGGGTTGAGCAGGCTATCTCCCTCCGGGCCGTTGGTACTGTTGGCCCCACCGGCCATGCCGGGCAAAATACTAGCCGACTGCTTTATCTGATTGACACCCCGATATTGCCGTCCCCCACAGCGCCCCTACAATCCATCGTTCGGCAGCCGGCGTTGCTGTTCCCTCAGGGGATAGGAGGTCATAGACTTCGGCGAGCCTCTGCATGAAGTTGTTGGTGAAATCGAGTCGACCATCCGCTCCGCCGGTTCCCAGAAGCGAAGGCCAGCGTGCTTTTCCTTCCCCGTCAAGCACAAGGGCAGCGTTGAGCCATTCTTGATGGGCGCCCCGCCATTCGAGCCGGAGCCTTGGAATCAGGTCCGCCTTTAGTCGCTTGAAGCATCGTTCCGCTTCGGCTAGCCGTGTCTTGTATTCACTACTTTCCCTAACCGCTTTCTTTGCCGCACGTAGCTCCTTCTCGCGGCTTCGAAGCTGGTCCCTTTGCTTGACCGTAAGCTTTGCCTTAGGATCTGTAGGGATGCCGAGATCCTCTCGCATGAACAGCCTGTCCTTTTGGGTAATCTTTGTTTCGTCCTTATGCCGAGTGCCTTGAGATAGTGCGCCAGCGGAGCAGGTGCGCAGCCGCCTAAGTCGTGGATGTGGATCATGCTTGGGCCTCCTGGTCGAAGCGGGCTAGCCAGAATGCGATCAGGGGTTGCCAATCGGCGCGGTCTGCAGATTTGAGCGCCTGCAGGTAACGTTCGGTTTCGGGACCAGGCTGCGGGGTGGGATCGAGAGCCGGTTGGTCCAGGCGTCGTAGTAGCTCGGCCAGCAGCACGCGGGTGGTTCGACCGTTGAAGTCCGTGAAGGGATGGATCCAAAGCAGTCGTCCTTCCGCGAAGGCGAGCAGCTCGGGAATGCGGTCGTCGTAAGATCCGTCTAACGAAGCGGTGCGTGTTTGCAGATCGAGGCAGTACTCCCGCATCAGGAGGGGAATGTGGAAGTATGCCGGTGCCTCGTGATCGCTGACCCGGACGTTCACTTGCCGCCACCGGCCCGCGATGTCCGGCACCAGATCGCCACAGATGTGGTGGTGGAATTCCCGGATCAGGTCTTCGTCGATGGTCCGACCCGCAAAGCGCCCGTAGGTGACGTCGGCTTCCAGATCCTGGACGCGGCGAGAAAGGTGTGGTGCCACCTCCGTGAAGCTCAGTATGCCCAGGTGGTTGTCAGTAGCGGATGGCCTAATGCGGCGCTTGAGTTCGGCTTCCAGCATCTTCTCGTCCACCGGCTCCCCCTCGAAGGCCATGCTGCGGGCCACTCTGCGGGGTATCCGGGACAGTCGGATGTGTAGCTGTTCTTCCGGGATCAGCTGCTGCTAGCGTGCGCTCACTTGCTTCCAGTTCATGGTTGCCATTAGGGTCCTCCAGCAAGGGATCGGCAGAGTTCAGGCGCGAGGCGCGCTGATCGGCGGCGCGCAGAATGGCCTCCAACCAAGCGAGTGTGAAGGGTCCGCATTGTCGTAACAAGCCTAAGACCCGCTCGGTCCAACCTCGGCCCGTGCACGGGTTGAGTCCGGCCGCGGCGGGAGCGAGATCGGGGCGGGTGGCGGGGAGTTCGTGGCGCGTCCCATCGGCAGCGGTAAGCAGAAGGGGGGGTAGCTCGTCGCCTGCGCAGACGCCACGGATACGCATCCTGTTTCCCTTTTCCCCCATCCTCTCTCCTACCGCGGGAGGGGAGATAACTTGTTGGTCGGGCGGACAGGCGTGCCAGGTCAGTCTCAGCTTGCCGTGGTGGGCGCAGACCAGATAGGCGAGCAGGTCGAACTGCGCGGCGTCGAGGGTGAGGATTTCGTTCTCCAGAATATTCGGGGTCTTCGCCGCGGGGGGCTGGGTTTCCGGCGAAGGAGAGGATATGAATCCGGCTTTGGTAAGTAGCTCACGCCAGGGACCGAGCAAGGCTAGGTGGTCGAGTCGGTGCCGTTGCAGGACCGCGAACAAGGCGAGGGTACTGGCCAGCTCATGGCAGAAGCCAGGGCGACGTTGGCCTGGGCCTATGCGGTACATCTGCTTGGGGCTGCATGGCCGTGCAGCGTCCGGTGCCTTGGCCAAATCGTCGCGGACTGGCCGTTTCCCGTCCAGACGCATGGAGACCTGGAATGCCTCATGGGACTTGCCAGCATCGTGTCAACGCCCTGCCAGGTCGAAGAGTCCGGCGAGGTCGGGGGCAACCGCGGAGGCGATGCGATGGGCGAGTTCGCCCGTCTCCTGCCCATGCACGGCGATGGTTTTCCACTTGGCTTGGCTCAGATTCTCGCTGTCTTGAGCCGCATCGGCCATTTCGGTATTGGGGTCCCATCCTCGTTTTGGGTCGTACCCACCACAGTCGGCGGCAACCAGTATTGTCTGCCCTGGGTAGAGGTCTTGTCGCTCCGCAGGCACCACTGGCCGTCGAGCCAATTCCAGATCCACGCGCGTTTGTCCGGCTTCAGGTGTGGGGCCTTGGTCGTACTCGACTCCTTACCGCATAGCCAGTCACGGGCCTTGAGGAACGGAACCGGGCACAGGGTTTCCCGTATCGGTTTGAGGTCGGGCAGTGGGTCAGTCTTGGGGGCAATATCCGCCCAGAATACATGCAGATCCCGTTCTTCCCCGGAGCGGATAAAGCGGCTGATGTCGATGTCCACGCCCGTCAAATCGGGTGTCGTGTCGAACAGCTCATCCAGCTCGTGGCGCAGCAACAAGTGAGCCGGTTCGTAAGGATAGAGCCGGGGTAATAGTTCAGCATGATCTTCCTCGAACAGTCTCCAGATGGAGGGGAGCGACATCGGACAAATAGGCCAATACATCACGAGCAGCAACCAGCGCTTCCTCCTCGTAAGGTTTGGCCTTGTCGCCTTTGAGGCCCAGGCCAGCGACGATCACTTTCGCCTGTCCGCCCCAGCGTGCGCAGCGTCCGAATCTTTGTACCAGACTGGACCAGGGCGCCAGTTCCGTGACCAACAATCCGGCGGAAATATCTACTCCCGCCTCGACGACCTGGGTTGCAACGATGATGTGGTCAGTGCCAGATGCGCAGGCGTCCTTATTGAGAAACTCGTTTCTCCATTTATCCCGCTCGATTGGTCGGAAGCGGCTGTGAATCAATCGGATGTCGGTATTGGTCAACCGGCTCTTCGACCGTTTCTTCTCTTTCTCTTTTTCGACCGCGTTGAAAACTTCGATCGTGCGTTCGACGGTATTGAGCACAACCAGTGTTGGTCCATTAGCGCCCATGGCCCGTATCGATGTGCTCGTCAATTAATCGCTTAGCCAAGGCTGTGGTTGTATTGAAACGCTCGACGACCAATGGCTTCGATACCTGGTCCGGGTCCCACAAGGGGCCAGCACGCGCCTGGGGAGAGATGCGTGTTACCGGCAAGTCACGGGTCAGCTCCTTTGTATCCGGGCTCTTTTGCAACCAATCCGGTTGCAGGGTGGCGCTCATCCACCAAGTGAAGCTGGGCCACAGGCTCTTATCGTACGCCGTGTCGTTTTTTCGGAATGTTTGTAACTGCGCGGATGTGGTCAGTCCTACGTCCATGAGCTGGATTTCGTCCATGATCTACAGGCAATCCTGATTCAAGAGGCCGAACTCCATGGGCCAGCGGGCGCGGGGGGAGGCATAGCCCCGATTAAGGGCACGGGAGAAAAGCATGTCCTGGGTGCCGATGAGCACGGCATTTTCGTCGGGATACAGATGCCAATCGCCGCTGTCCGTGCCGCCCATCAAATAGGTGAACTCCGACCTTGTTCTTATGCTCACCCTTTTCCCACAGCCAATTCATCCCGTCTAATGCTCCTGCGGCCACGTCTCTCGTTTGTTCCACAAGTACCCGCATGGGTAGGCACCAAACCAGACCTCGAGGCCAGGATTCATCCCGGAGATACAGACGGTGCCACATCCAGGTCAAGAGCACCCCGAGGGTTTTGCCGAAACCGGTTGGAATCCGAATCGTTCGGTTCGTGCATTCGGTCGGTTCGGCGAGCGCTCGCTGCCAGGCCATGGGTTCGGATAGCTTCGTTGCAGTCTTGAAAAAATCCTCGAAGTTCAACGTGAATCTCCTTTATTTCCAACCCGTGGTCGCCATCGAGTCCTTCGGCAAAGGATAGGCGTGGTGCAGGTGCGCCGATCGGCAATGAGGCCGCGGCTTTTGGCCGCGGAAAATTTCGTCGGAAATTCCGGCGAACCGTGGAACACCACTGCTTCAATGAGGCCGGCCATATTTATGGCAGGAGGCGATCCCTGGTTTTGGGAAGAAAACCATTCATAATAGCTCGAAGAAATGGAACCACAGTATTTACGAGCACCTTGAAAATCCAAGGTGCCTGCATGGAGAGCAAAAACATCCTCTCATATTCATGCGCATAAGCGCATGGATATGAAGGCACCCGGAAATCGCGCTGTGCAAGCATCGTCTTGAAGAATCCCAAAGATGGGATTTTTCAAGATTCCCTTGCTTCGCTCAGCGGCTAGAACTATGATAGCCGACCATCTTTTTAATTTTCAATCGATAAACTCCACTAATCAACCACTATGGACTGAAAGTCCATAGCCTGGAGGACTAACGTCCTCATCCGTGGACAAGCCACGGACTGAAAGTGAAGGGACTTAACGTCCATAGTTTCAACTATGATGCGCTTCGCGCACTAAAGTTATTGAAGCAATGAAGATTGATCTCTCCCCTTTTTTCGAGCATCTCATGAAAATCGACTTTCACCAGATGGTCATGTTTGTTCTTGTCTTGGTACTTTTGGTACTCCTCGTGGCTGTTTTGAAACATCCCTAAAAGACCAACGACGCGATTCGAATCATCCATGCCCGCAAAGCCAGCAAAGCAACCGCCAAACGTTGGTTCGCTACCTTCGGAGACCGATTGGGAGTATCTCCGCAATCTTTCTGACGCGGACATCGGTCGATCCGATATCCCCGAGCCGACGCCGGAGCAGTTCGCCCGCGTGGTGATACGCAAGGGGTTGCGGCCCGTCGTGCCGAAACAATAGGTGTAGGTTGCGTCCGGACGCGGATGTCCTCGAGCAGTTCCGTATCCAGAGCAAGGGGTATCAAACCCGCATCAACCGCTTGCTGCGGGCCCATATGGAAGAGATCCGATGGGAAGGTGAACGGCAAACCTGACAGAAGCCTACAAGTTCAAGACCTTCGATTTCGCCGACTCATAATCCATACTTATCGACAAGGCGTCTTTTGTAGCTTTCCTCATGGGAATTAGTAGTTATAGGCTTATTGGTAAAGCCAAAGCATGCTGCCGGTCACCATGATCTACCGCCCCTGGCGTATCGAATCGCTTACCCTCAAAGATTTCCGGCACAGACAGGATCTGCATTCTCGGATAAAGCCGCCCCATAACGTCCAAGCCTCCGGCTTCCGCTATCAGCTTCTTAAAGTT
>Ga0209679_1000072_pt1 | contig 49773 bp, 51 predicted proteins | sample WorMetHEROISLAND_4_FD_187408 | JGI IMG/M metagenome (GOLD analysis project Ga0209679, IMG submission 187408) | Marine gutless worms symbiont microbial communities from Max Planck institute for Marine Microbiology, Germany - Olavius sp. 2 HERON... ...
CAGTGGGGACAACCCACACCATCGGGCCAACGGCGCCCTTCGAGATAGAGTCGCGCCGACTCCTGATCGGGGAAAATCTCGAAGAGAGGGAAGGTACTGATCGTGGATTTGCTCATGACGCACTCCCTCCTGCCACTCAGGATACAGTGACGAAATTGGTGGAGTCAAGTATATAAATCCCCTTGAAAACGCGGCATGTTGCGGCGTAGATCCTTCGCCTCCAGGTCTGCTGGATCGGTAAGCGTGCCGGTAAGATAGGCACGCGCCAATGGGCTGAAGGCGACGAAAGCGATATCCAGTTCCCGGCACGCATCCAATACCGCGATCTCAGGATTGCGGGGCCACAGCGAATACTCGCTTTGCACCGCAGTGATGGGATGAACGGAGTGGGCCTTGCGTAGCGTGACGGCGGAGACTTCGGAGAGTCCGATGGTCTTTACCTTGCCTTCAGCGATCAGTTCAGCGAGCGCCCCCACGCTCTCTTCGATGGGGATACGTTTGTCCCAACGATGCAGGTAGTAGAGATCGATGACATCGGTCTGCAGCCTTCGCAGGCTATCTTCACAGGTCTGTTTCAGGATTTCGGGGCGGCCGTCTATCTCGCGTACGCCGGCGGCGTTTTTGAACATGCCGCATTTACTGGCGAGCACGTATTCGTCGCGGCGATGGCGGATCGAGTTCTCCAACAGGGTTTCGTTGGCGCCGAAGCCGTAGAGCGCGGCGGTATCCAGGTGCGTATAGCCGAGGTCTAGGGCTAGATTGAGCAGGCGGCCCGCCTCCTCGGTCGAGGGTGGTGTGCCGTAAGCATGAGAGAGGTTCATGCATCCCAACCCCTGCGACGACACGGTAAACGGTCCCAGTTGGCGCGTCTGCATGCGCGTTACTCCGTGATTGTCGACGCTAACATCGACCCTTCAATGACTGTTAAAACAGTGCTCGATTCTGTCGAGGGTCTGCATGGCGGGGAGGCACTGCGCAACGCTGGCATTGGGTTCCCGGCCTTCCTGGATCGCGGCAAAAAACTCGCGGTCCTGCAACTCGATACCGTTAGTCGATACGGCGACGCCACTTAGATCAACGGCGTTTTCGTAACCGTCCACCAAGTCATCGTAACGCGCGATGTAGGTACCGTTGTCGCAGATGTAGCGAAAGAACGTGCCCAGCGGGCCATCGTTGTTGAACGACAGCGATAAGGTGCAGACCGCGCCGGACGGAACCTTCATTCCGACACTCATATCCATAGCGATCCCGAGTTCCGGGTGCAGAGGTCCTTGCAAGCCCTGAACTTGCGCAGCGGTCTCGCCGGTTTGGTACTGAAAAAGATCGACGGTGTGGCAGGCGTGGTGCCACAGCAGGTGGTTGGTCCATGTGCGGGGTTGGCCCAGTGCGTTTAAATTGCTGCGGCGGAAGAAGTAGGTCTGTACGTCCATCTGTTGAATCTTCAACTCACCCGCCGTGATGCGGTTGTGAATCCACTGATGGCTCGGATTGAAGCGCCGCGTGTGACCCGCCATCGTCACCAATCCGGTCGCTTTCTGTACCTCCACCAGGCGTTCGGCATCGGCAAGATTGTCCGCCATGGGTATTTCGACCATGACGTGTTTACCTGCTTCCAGGCAGTGAATCGCTTGAGCGGCATGGAGCTGCGTCGGTGTGGCAAGGATGACCGCTTCCACCTCGGGTAGCTTCAGGCTCTCGGCCAGATCGGTAGTCCAGTGTGCGATTCCGCGCTTCTCCGCCACTGCGCGGGTCGACGCCTCCTGATGTCCGACAACCGATGCGAGACCTCGATACCTTCGATCGCGGCGATGGCATCGAGATGCTTGGTACCGAAGGCACCGGGAGCGCCCGCTACGCAAATTTTCATGGTGCTGTTTCTCCCCACTAAGGCTTGTCTTCCAGAACGAGATGGCCCACCGCCGTGTTGGACGCAGGAACATGATAGTGGCGATGCAGCTCGTTGACTTCATCGCTCAGGGCACCGCGCATGACCAGCCACATCACCAGTTCTATCCCTTCCGATCCCGCTTCGCGCAGATAGTCGATGTGCGGGATCTGCGCCGCCGCCTGAGGATTCGTCACGAGATCGTCCACGAAGCGGGTATCGAACTCCTTGTTGATCAGCCCCGCGCGTTCTGCCTGGAGTTGGTGCGACATTCCCCCGATACCAAAGATGACGACACGCAAATCCTGGTCAAAGGATTCCACCGCTTTGCGGATCGCTGTACCGAGATTCAGGCAACGGTTGCCGGTGGGTATTGAACGACATTGACGCACAACGGAATGACCGGGCAGGGCCAGGCCTCGGGCTGTCCGAACAACAGCGACATTGGCACGGTGAGCCCGTGGTCGACCTCCATCTTGTTGACGATGGTGAGATCAAACTCGTCAAGAATGGCGGACTGCGCGATGTGCCATGCCAACTCGGGGTGCCCCTGCACGGGCGGTACTGGACGTTTTCCCCAGCCTTCGTCCGCAACCGGAAACTCGGCAGCGCAGCCCAGTGCGAAAGTGGGGATCAGCTCCAGCGAAAACGCCGTGGCGTGATCGTTATAGACCACGATGGCGACGTCCGGGTTAAGCGCTTCCATCCACTCTTTGGACTTTTGGTAACCCTGAAACAGGGGTTTCCAGTAGTCATCATCGGTGTTGCCCTGGTCGACTGCGACGCCGATGGCGGGAACGTGCGAGGTTGAGACACCGGCGATAATCTTGGCCATGTTATTTCCACTCCGATTTGCTGCGGTTGCCTTCGATCGAACGGCCACCGTTTATCATCATCTGCCGATACTCTTCGCTACTGACTCCCGTCATAATCGCAGCGAGCTCCTGAAAGGTGATCTCATCGGTCGCCGCCAGTTTGGCAGTGTAATAGACGTTTCCACCGAGTCGCAGCATGTCGTTCCATTGACGTTTCAGAACCGCTTCGCGCTGCTCGGGCGTCATGGGGAATCGATCCAGGTAGGCGGCTTCATCGGCTCTGAATGCCTCGCGGTTTTCCGCCTGACGCAGGGACATGCAGAACATGTTCAGGTGATAACCCTTGCGCGATTGTTCGGCATCGAAGACATAGGTGCCTGGTATATCGTGGTAGTCCGCTGAATCACTCATCTCGTTATTCCTCACTTACCCCTCGGTTCAATCCGTTCAAAATCTGATCGGCCAACTGTTGGTAATCATCGCTGTCGGACGTTAGCGCTAGATCTCCGATACGTTGTTGCCACTCTCCACTGGCGTGGGTCATATCGGCGGTCAATCCGAGCGCTTCGACGCTCTTCGCGACTTCGCGCATTTCGGCCGCGCGGCGCTCCCCGTGGGTCATCATGCGCTCCAACATATGACTCGCACGCTCGCGCCAGCCGAAGCCCGGAAACGAGCGGTCCAATGTGGCGAAAACCGTCTCCTCCACGCCCGCTCTTCGCCCGGCAAGCGTGCATTCGGCGACCAGCGATTCCAGCCCTTTGACCATAGTGCTGCGAATCATCTTGACCGAAGAGGAGGCGCCGACATCGCCCGGCGAAATCTCCGCGTGCATCTCCAGCTGCGCTAACCTCTTGTGGGCCCCGGTGCTCGACGAACCACTCAACAGCAGTGGCGTCTTGTGCAACGCCGGGTGGACAGGAGCCATGACGGCAACGTCAACGTAGCGCTCGCCTGCTCGCTCTATCTGCTCCGCCGCCAGGCGTTTGGTACCGGGTGCACACGAGTTGCAGTCCAGGTAGAGCGTATTCGGTTCGATGCCTTTGGCCGCGTTCTCTGCGGCGGCCAGCGCCTGGTCCGCGGTGACCAACGAGAAGACCAACGGTGCACCTTCCAGAGCCGCTTCGAGGGTCGCACACCCCGACGCCTGGGCGGCGGCGTAATCGTTCCACTTACGCGAGCGCACTGCCTCGTCGCGGTTGTCCGTTTTGATGTCGTATGCCCTGATCGTCCGGTCGAGGTGCTGGCCCCAGCCGATAGCGAACGCGGCGGCGGCCTCGCCGAAACCGATAAAGGGAATCGTCTCGTTCTCGGGCATGGGCCTAATCATCTCTTCGCAACAGTGTGGTGGATATCCACCCTGACGACGCTCCGCCTAGTGTCTAAAACCTATCATTCAAAACGGGGCGGAGAAAATTGAAACCTATCCATTGTTATTCATTTTTCGAATAGCGAGACCCGAGGGCAATCAGGTGCGGGCTGCCGATGTTCCCGCCTCTCGCAGACAGGCGAGAAAACGATCCTGCGTGGTGGTGGGGTGCCAGTTGCTGCGCGACGTGAGGCCGATGGGGCGTTCGTTACCACTCAGCTCGACGGGGAGAGGTGCGCGGAGCCCCAACTGTTGCTCATGGCGAATCTGGTGGGTGGAGATGAGCGTGAGTCGATCGCTGTCCAGCAACAGGCCGCGTATCAGCATCAACGAACTGCTCTCGATAGGCGTGGTTGGGAGCGGGAGATGATCCTCCATGATGTGATCGAAATAGTCGCGCGTCGGCGTGCTTTGCCGTGGAACCACCCAGGGGAAGTGGAGTAATTCGTCGACCGTAATACGTTTTGCGCGGCTTAGAGAATGATCCTTACGCGCCACGACCGCCAGGGGGTCCGAGAATAGCGTCTCCTGGACCACATCGTCGCTGGGAACAGGATTGCGTAAGGCGCCGATGAGCAGATCCAGTTCGCCGTGCCGTAAACCATGGAGCAGGTCGGCGTAGGGGCCGTCGACCACGCTGATGCGCACCTCGGGGTGTGTTCGCAGCAGGGCGTTGATCGCTGTCGGTAAGATATAGGTTCTGGCCAAGGGCATTGTTCCGACGACGATGCTGCCGCTATCCCGCCCCTGCAGCATCTCGACTTCGGAGAATCCCTGCTCCAACTCGGCAAAGGTCAGTTTCGCGTGCTGGGCCAGGGTCTGCCCCGCACGTGTCAGTACGATGCCGTGGCTGGTTTTGTCGAACAGCGCAATCTCCAGCAGGCGCTCGAGGTCCCGGGCGGCCCGGTGGAGCGAGGGTTGAGAGATACCGATGGTCCGTGCGGCCAGACTGAAGTTCTTTGCATTGGCGACGGCTACAAGGGCGCGCAGTTGCGTCGTCGTAAGCACTTGATCGAAGTTGCCGGAGCGTCGAGCGCCGTTTTTCAGGCCGATGCGCGCCACTTCCCGGGCGCCGGTCTGCAGTTGGGAAAGCGCACGTTCCACCCGCCTCAGAAACAGTTCCCCGGCTTCAGTGGTGAACATCCCATCGCTGCGACGTTCGAACAATTCGATGTTGAGAGTGGCCTCCAGTTTCGCAATCGCCTGGGTGATGGCCGGTTGGGATAGGTAGACCTTCTTGGCCGCGCCGCTGATGCTTCTAGTGGCCGCTACCTCACGGAATACCCGCAGGTGCCGCAAGTTGGGAATCGTACGGTTCATACCCCTACCAAGAGGATGTGCAAGGAAACCTTATAGCAAATTCTTATACAAAGGAAATGAAAATGGAATGGTATTCCGGCACCTGCGGTGGATACTAGAAACAACCTCAGCGTCCCGCGTGGTTCATGCGGGATGTTGAGACAGGTTCCCAAAGCGCCATGAGACCCATTCACCCAGGCTGGAGTCCCACACCATGACAGACCGTAAGTCCGCCCTTGTTATCAGCGCGCACGCCGCCGATTTTGTGTGGCGCGCGGGTGGCGCAATCGCACTGCACCAGATGCGTGGTTACGAGGTCACTATCGTCTGTCTCTCTTATGGAGAGCGGGGGGAGTCAGCGAAGCTTTGGAAGCAGGAGGATTGCACGCTCGATCACGTCAAATCCGCACGACGCAAAGAGGCCGAGGCGGCGGCGCAGGCGTTGAGCGCGCACGACATCCAGTTTTTTGATCTCGGCGACTATCCGCTGGAGCTGGACCGCGAGGCTAAATATCGGTTGGTGGATCTGATACGCAAGGTTCAGCCCGACTTCATGATGAGCCACTCGCTCTACGATCCCTACAACACCGACCACTCCTACGCGACGAAGGTGACCATGGAGTGCCGCATGATCGCACAGGCCTGGGGGCACAATCCGGGTGAGAAGGTAGTGGGTGCGCCGCAGCTCTATCTTTTCGAGCCACACCAGACCGAGCAGATGGGCTGGAAGCCCGACGTGTTTCTCGACATCAGTGAGGTGTGGGAGCAAAAACGTGCGGCTATCGAGTGCATGGCGGGTCAGGAGCACCTTTGGAACTACTACACGAACGTGGCCGAAAACCGCGCGAACCATTTCCGCCGCAATTCCGGTGGACAGGCCGGAGGCAGGGCGGCGCGTTACGCGGAGGGATTTCAGTCCATCTACCCGCGTACGGTGGATGAACTCTGATGAGTGTGGTCGTTCAACAGATCGAGCGCGCTGATCCCGACGTTGTCGCGGGGTTAGGTGAATGCGGTGTCGCGACGGTTCACGAAGCGCAGGGGAGAAGAGGGCTACTGGCCTCTTATATGCGACCGATCTATCCCGGTGCGCGTGTGGCGGCATCGGCACTCACCATCTCAGCGCCACCGGCGGATAACTGGATGGTGCATGTCGCCATCGAGCAGGTGCAGGCCGGGGATATCCTGGTGCTCGCACCGACCTCGCCCTCGGATGCGGGTTACTTCGGTGACCTGTTGGCGACCTCCATGCAGGCGCGCGGAGGCGTTGGATTGATTATCGATGCCGGCGTGCGCGATATCCGCGATCTTACCCGAATGAAATTCCCGGTCTGGTCGAAGGCAGTATCGGCTCAGGGTACGGTGAAAGAGACGCTGGGCTCGGTCAACGTACCGATCGTGTGCGCAGGCGAGTTGGTCAATCCCGGTGATGTGATCGTTGCCGACGACGATGGCGTCTGTGTGGTACGCCGCGACGAAGCGCAGGCGGTGCTGGAGCAGGCCCTTGCCCGCATAGCAAAGGAAGAGGAGAAGCGCGCCCGTTTGGCCGCTGGTGAGTTGGGCCTGGATATCTACGACATGCGCGGCCAGTTGGCGGAAAAAGGTCTGAAGTATGGGTGACGGCGTGCGCTGCATGTGGATGCGCGGCGGGACCTCGAAAGGGGGGTACTTTCTCGCCGACGATCTACCGCAAGATGCCGAGGCGCGTGACGCTTTTCTGCTGCGTGCCATGGGTTCGCCCGATCCGTTGACCTCCAAAGTGGCAGTGGTGAGGCGGTCGGCTCGTGAGGGGGTGGATGTGGACTATCTGTTCCTCCAGGTCTTTGTCGATCAAGCCATCGTTACGGACGCACAGAACTGCGGCAACATTCTGGCCGGGGTCGCTCCCTTCGCGATCGAGCGTGGTCTGGTGGAGGCCGGGGAGCGACAGACCTCCGTCGTCATCTATATGGAAAACACCGGGCAGATCGCCGTGGCGCATGTGGACACCCCCGCTGGTGTGGTGAGCTACGAAGGGAGCGCGAGCCCTGTCCCGATAACGTTCAATGAGACCGCCGGATCGAGCTGTGGTGAGCTGCTGCCCACGGGTCATGAGGTCGACGTCATCGATGGCGTGGATGTGACCTGCATCGATAACGGCATGCCGGTTGTTGTCATGCGTGCGTCCGATCTGGGTATCGCAGGCGATGAAAGTCGGGAAGCCCTGGATGCTGACGGTGCGTTAAAGACGAAACTGGAATCGATCCGGTTGCAGGCCGGTCCGCGCATGAATTTGGGTGATGTCGCGGAGAAGAGCGTACCCAAAATGACCCTAGTAAGCGCACCGCAAGCGGGAGGCGCGATTAATACCCGGACGTTCATTCCGCACCGGTGTCACGCCTCCATTGGTGTGTTGGGTGCGGTCAGCGTGGCGACGGCTTGTCTACTGCCCGACTCTAGTGCTGCCGGACTCGCAGAGATTCCCGGCGGATCTCTCAAGGAGTTACGCATCGAGCATCCCAGCGGGACAACGACGACACTGCTCGAAGTGGACGAAGCGGGAGGCGTCGAAAGCGCCGCTATCTTACGCACGGCGCGAAAGCTGTTCGACGGAACGATTTTCGCCCACGCGAACCATTGGGGGGAGACGAGCGCCATGGATACCGACTATCTGCCGTTTCACCCCAATCCCTCGCAACCCGAATTCGTACCGCCTGCCGGTGCGGTGGACGCCCACTGTCACGTCTTCGGTCCCGCCGCTCAGTTTCCTTACGCCCCTGAACGTAAATACACGCCGTGCGATGCGCCCAAGGAGAAACTGTTTGAGTTGCGGGACTATCTGGGGTTTGAGCGCAACGTGATCGTACAGGCCTCCTGTCACGGGCGGGACAACAGCGCGCTTCTCAATGCCTTACGCAGTGCCGGAGAGCGGGCACGTGGTGTGGCGGTGGTAGACCCGAATATCGGTTCCGACGAACTGCGCGAAATGGACGAAGCGGGTGTGCGCGCTGTTCGCTTCAATTTCGTCAAACGCCTGGTGGATGCGATACCCCAAGAGACGCTTCTAGAAATAGCGGAGAAAATCGCCGGATTGGGGTGGCATATCGTGGTCTATTTCGAAGCGTCCGATCTGCACGAGCTGTTGCCCTTTCTGCAGCAGTTGCCGACCGTTGTCGTCGTGGATCATATGGGGCGTCCCGATGTATCCAAAGGGATCGATCATCCCGACTTCCAACGTCTTGTCGGTCTGCTGGCCGAGAACGAGAACTTCTGGACGAAAGTGAGTTGTCCCGAGCGGTTGTCGAGTTCGATCCCCGATTATGAAGACGTCATTCCTTACGCCAGCTATTTGGTCGAACGGTTTCCCCAGCGTGTGTTGTGGGGCACCGATTGGCCGCACCCCAATATGAAATCGCACATGCCGGATGATGGTCGGCTGGTGGATCTTATTCCCCGTATAGCGGCCGCTTCCGAGCAACAGCAGTCGCTATTGGTCGACAGCCCCGGGAGGCTCTATTGGCCTTAACGAATCACTCGGTTCGGGGCGTCGCCGGGTATTGAAGAGTGCGAGTTCGGTCCGAATGTTGCGCTGATCGCGGCACGGGTGTTTGAGAGCAGATACGAAATTGGAATACAACAGAAAGAGGTAGAGGTCTCACGCAATGAAAACACAAGTCGTCATTATCGGTTCGGGCCCATCGGGGCTCCTGCTCTCGCAGTTGCTGCACCGTCGGGGAATCGACGCCGTCATTTTGGAACAACGTAGCCGCGACTACGTACTAGGGCGCATACGCGCGGGTGTCTTGGAACAGGGTTTTGTCGATTTGATGCGCGAAGCAGAAGTTTCCGAGCGCATGGATAAGGAAGGTCTGATTCACGAAGGTTTCGGTATCGCCTTCGAAGGGGAACGCTATCGCATCGATCTACGGGAACTCACCGGTGGTTCGACGATGATGGTCTACGGGCAGACCGAAGTGACGCGCGACCTATTTGATGCACGCGATGCCATGGGTGGAGTGATTATCGACGAAGCGGAACAGGTGATGCCGCACGGTGTCGATGGTGATTCTCCTTACGTGACCTACCGCAAGGGAGGCGAAACTCATCGCATCGACTGTCAGTTCGTCGCGGGGTGTGATGGATATCATGGCGTCAGCCGCACCGTCATACCGGCGGAGATCCTCAAGACCTTTGAACGCGTCTATCCCTTCGGATGGATGGGTCTCCTTTCCGATACTTCCCCCGTCTCGGAAGAGGTGCTCTACGTCAATCACGAGCGGGGTTTCGCTCTCTGTTCGCAACGTTCTACCACGCGCAGTCGCTACTACGTTCAGTGCCGGCTCGATGAGGATGTCGATGAGTGGTCCGATGAGAGGTTCTGGGATGAATTGAAAATGATATTGCCCGAGGATACCGCAGCGTCTCTGGTGACTGGGCCTTCGATAGAAAAAAGCATCGCTCCGTTGCGTAGTTTCGTTGCCGAACCGTTGCGCTACGGGCGTCTGTTCCTGGCGGGCGACGCGGCGCATATAGTGCCGCCTACCGGCGCAAAAGGATTGAATCTCGCTGCGTCGGATATCTACTTTCTGTCGCGCGGGTTGATCAGTTACTTCAAGGAGGGTGACGAGAGCGGTTTGGATAACTACTCACAAAAGGCGTTGAGTCGTATCTGGAAAGCAGAGCGTTTTTCCTGGTGGATGACGATGTTGCTGCATCGATTCCCGGATGACTCTCCCTTCGACAGACGCATTCAACGAACCGACCTGGAGTACCTGTTCTCTTCACGCGCGGCACTGTTCAGTTTGGCCGAGAACTACGTGGGCCTTCCCTACGAATAGCGCGACGCGGACAGCCATTTTCCGTCGCTAGTGCAATGAGGATACCGTCGACTATTCCCAATGAGTCGACGGTGAATTTCGTAGGACTGCTATTCTAGACGCGCGCCGCAAATCGCCGCGCGGGATGGAGGTGCATCTGCTGATCTCCAGCGAATTGTCCGACCCGAAACCGGTAAGTTGGGTGGAGTACGCCGACATTGATACCGCTCCCGACTACGCTGTTTTCGTCGTTCCGGTTCGGCCGTCAACACCGCACTTTTTGAACTAAACGCACGATAAATGCACATCCGGGAAAAAGCGGGTTTTCACTGGCCTCCAGCAATGCGGGCGTTGTCCCACCGTAACTTTCGCCTCTACTTTTTTGGTCAGGCGATATCGATTATCGGCAGCTGGGTACAACAGGTCGCCCTCTCCTGGCTGGTCTATCGATTGACAGGATCCGCGGCGCTACTGGGTATTACCGCCTTCGCCGCTTTCGCACCTCAATTGGTTATCGCTCTGCTCGCCGGTGCCTGGATCGATCGACACGACAAGCGTCGCTTACTCATCGCGGTGCAGGGGCCGTTGGCACTGCAGGCCATAACGCTCTCTGTTCTAACGGCAACCGAAAGTATCGGTCCGACCCTGATTGTTGTCATGTCGATGACACTGGGTGTACTGAATGCGTTCGATACGCCGTTACGTCAATCACTGATACGAAGCTTCGTCGGTAGTGTGGGCGACTTGCCCAATGCGTTGGCGCTGAACGCCATGTTGTTCAACTCGGGACGATTCATCGGGCCGCCGGTTGCCGGAGTGCTGGTAGGACTCACCTCCGAGGCGTTCTGCTTTGCCGTTAACGCCGTCTCTTTCTTTGCGCTGATGTTGGGCGTTGCGCTGGTGCGAGCACCGGCTCCGCCGCGTGCCAAGGGTTCTGTCGGTGAAGTGTTTCGCGAAGGGCTGCACTACGCATGGTCTTCGCTCCCCATACGCACGCTGATCATTACTTTGGCAGTGTAAACGTCACCGCTTCGAGTTACGCGGTGCTCCTGCCCATCTATGCCAAAGATATATTCGCCGGAGATGCGCAAACCTTGGGGTGGTTGTGGGGTGCTGCGGGTTGCGGAGCGTTTGTCTCCACCCTGTTTCTCGCCAGTCGTAAAGAGCTCCCCGGTTTGGTCAAGGTACTGGCTTGGGGGATTGCGTTGTGCGCGGTCGCCATGATCGTGTTTGCGACCAACCGCACGGTGCCAGTTGCCATTGCGGCTATGGTAGGGCTCGGTTTCGGTATCTCGGTCTGTAACTTGGGCATTAACATCTTGCTGCAGAGCTTAACGCCGGATCAGTTGCGTGGACGTGTGGTCTCATTCTTTACCTCCACCCGTTTTGGATTGGATGCTGTGGGTGGGCTAATCGCCGGACTCATCGCCACCAAGCTCGGCGCACCCACTACGATGCTTATCGAGGGATTGCTCCTGATGGGATTTGCGGGAGGTTTTCTGTTGTGGCGAAGCAAGGTGAACCAGGGAGTGGCTACCGCAGCGATGGTGTTAGAGGAGACGGACAGATCCACGGATTCCTCGGGGTGAAAAGGAAGCGAGCGCTCTGCCGTCGACATCGAACGGGGCGGAGTTCGTGCTCGGAATCGCTTAAATGCGCTGGCTACTCTCGCTTACCGACGATGAAATCCCGATACTTCATGTCTTCGGTCTGTTCCGTCAACCAATTGGCCATGAACTCATTGACCGTATCACCGACCAAGAGCGAACTGGCCGTCGCCTGGCGGTAAGCAAGCTTGATTCTCTCGATCCAATCGACGAAGGCTTGATGTTCTTTGATGTGTTCCTCGTACCCTGGGAACCCGACGCTACGCATCAACTCCTCTTCGCGGGCAAAATGGTGTTCGGCGTAATCGCCAAGACGTTTGATGGTTTCCTCCGGATTGAAAACGGTCTGATCGGCTTCGTGCAGCTCCTGGATTAAGGCGAAAATGTCCTGGTGGTCTTTGTCGATCGCCGCATCGCCGATGCTGAATTTTTCGGACCAGTGGTAATCGGCCATGACCTTTCCTTTGCGTGTGGCTCCAGCAACGGCTGGACGAGAAGCTGTGAGCAGCCTTGTCCTATCCGGACAGGGCTTGGGGTAACCAGAGCGTCAGGGAGGGAAACAGGAGCAACACGGCAACCCTGACGATCTCCGCTCCGAAAAACGGCAGAACACCCCGGAAAGTCTGGCGCATCGGTACGCCGGGCGCCAGTGCTGAAATGATGAATACGTTCATGCCGACAGGTGGTGTTATCAACCCGAGTTCTACCACTATCAACGCTAGTATTCCGAACCATATTTTCAGATCTTCGGTGTTCATGCCGAAGGGTGAGTTTTCGGCGGTGACGTAATCGCCGCCGTTGATAGCCACGAGCACCGGCCAGAAGAAGGGGATAGCCAGGAGGATCATCGAAAGGCTGTCCATCAGGCAACCCAGCAGGATAAGTGCTACCAACAGAATGAGCAGGGTTGCCATGGGCGGCATGCTGGATGTCGCCATCCATTCGGCCATTGCCTGTGGTACGCCGCCACGCGCCATGAAGATTTTCAGCAGCTCGGCGCCTAGGAGGATCAGGTAGATCATCCCACCGGTTGTTGCGGTCTCCAATAGCGCCTCGCGGCAATCCTTCACGCTCAGCCGACGCCGGATCAGACCGAACAGCGCCACCATGACCACACCGACCGACGCGGCCGGCGTTGGATTGAAGAAGCCGAAGTAGATGCCACCGATAACGACACCAAACACGAGCCCGACCGGCAAGATATTGAGTGTCGCTGAAATCAACTCCGAGCGACTGGCGGGTTCCGCGCGCGGGCCGGACGAGGGTACGAACGACACGTAGATGAAAATGGTGATGATAAAGAACAGCACGGCGATCAGGCCTGGGATGAGCGCGGCCATGAACATGGTGACGACGTTGGCTTCGACGATAATGGCGTAAATAATCAGAACGACCGAGGGGGGAATTAAAATACCCAACACGCCACCGGCAGCGATGGTGCCGGTGGCCAGGGTACCGGAGTAGTTGTACCGCTTGAGTTCGGGTAACGCCACGCGACCCATCGTTGAGGCTGTCGCCAGAGAACTGCCGCACACCGCACCGAATCCCGCACACGCGGCAATGGCCGACATGGCCACCCCTCCGCGCATTCTCCCCATCCAGGCGTTCGCGGCCCGAAACAGGTCGCGGCTCAGGCCGGTGCGCGACGCTATTGCGCCCATCAGTATGAAGAGCGGTACAACGGAAAGGTCGTAGATCGAGAACTGGCCGTAGGCCAAATCCTTCAATTGGCTCAGTACGATCTTCGGATCGTTCAGAATCGCAATACCGACCGCACCCACCGTGATCATGGCATAGGCGATGGGAATACGGATGGCGATGAGAACGACGAGGGCGCCGAGACCCAGCAGCCCAACGGTAATGCTATCCATCTTTTAGCATCTTTGTTTTCGTTATTTTGACGATCGATTCTCGTAACGCGATCAATGCGGCGCAGAGCAGCAACACGAGTGAAATAATCGCCGGCACAAATGCCCACCAGATCGGTATTTCCAGAATGCCGGTGAACTCCTCGTACTCCCGGTAATCCAGCAGCCCTGCGCTCATCCGCCAAATCAGCACCCCTGCGAACAGCGTGGCGACAATCGCTGCAAGGGTAGACATCACTACCACCGCACGCGGCCCGGCACGCATGGTAAAAATATCGGCCGAGACATTCGCGCCGCGAAGTTGGCAATAGGGGAGGAAACAGAATGCGGCGATAGCCGCACCCATCTCGGTTAACTCGAAATCGCCCGGAAAAGGTTTATTGGCGACGGTGCCGGAAATAATGGAGTAGGCATTGATCAATACCACCGCGATCAGAACGAATCCACCCACCAGCGCCCAACCGGTGATTGCACGGCGGGCGAGGCCGATCAGCCCCGCCCTTTGGTCGTTTGCGTGTTATATCACCGATTACTTTTTCGGCGTGTACTTTGTCGTCAACTGAACGGCGCGATCGTAAAGCGCCTTTCCGTCGATTCCCTTCTTGTTCATTTCCGCAATCCAGCGATCCACCACCGGTGCGATGGTGCCTTCAAACGCGGCCCACTCGTCCTTGCTCAGCTGAATGTGCTTGTTGCCACTCTTCACCGCCATCCCGATACCGAACGCTTCGGATCCATCCCAGATCGCCCCGACCTGATCGTGCCATTCGGGACCGGACTCGTTCGCGAATATCTGCTGGATGTCCGCGGGTAAGCTGTTCCAGCGGGCCTTGTTCATGACCACCGAGAACGACGTCGTTCCCAATCGTTTGCCGCCAGGGCCTTCGATCTGGTATTTGGTCTGCTGGTGGATCTTAAGCGGGGGGATGATCTCGAACGGGATCAGCGCTCCGTCGATCACTTTTTTCGATAGGGCAACCGGAATCTCGCCGACCGAGGTCTTCACAGGATTGACACCCAATGCCTCTAACACCCACGATCCGGTCCGCGATGGAATACGGATCTTCTTACCGGCCAGGTCGGCCGGTTTACGGATTTCGGTATCCGCCATGTGGATAACCTGGCCACCATGCACATGCTGAAACAGTGCCACCAGTCCCTTGAAGTCCTTGCTGAGCTCATCGGCGTACATCTCGTGCATGGCCCTGTTCACGGCACCGCTGTCGCCCTGGTGGACGCCAGGAAGTTCGAAGACCTCGGTGCGCGGGAAGGAACCGGCGGCATAGGCATTGACCATCCAGACCATGTCCACCACGCCGTCGCGCGCCTGGCGCGGTAGCTGTGGTGGTTTGCCGCCCAACGTCATGGCGGGGAAAATCTCGATCGCGATACGCCCGTTGGACGCCTGTTCGATCTTTTTGGCCCACGGTACCAGCATCTTGGTGTGCGTCGGCGCCTTGGGGCTCAGAAAGTGGTGCAGTTTGAATTCGTACTCGGCGGCGAGTGCCTGCGTCGACACCAATGCCGTTATCATCGCTCCCAGGGCAAACGCCCCGGCTCTTCTGTAGATACCCATCTTGTTTCCTCCTCTGTGTCACGCTCTATTCGTTGGCCCTTTAAGGTTATGGCGATTGGTGGAGATTCACCAATTCAGACTGGGCCCACTGTTATTGAAAAAAACAATAAGCGTTGTAGTGATATTCAAGGGATTAATGCTAATATGTTAATGATAATAGTCGATAACTGATTACCTCGCATCGGGCTGTTGGGATGGGTGGGCGCGCTGAAAAGCTGCTAGGGTTTCGCACGCCTCGGATACTCGAAGGATGTTCAGGAACGCCGCGAGATCGCACTCGAAGCGTCGTGCATTGAACAGCTGGGGAACGAGGTAGACGTCGGCGAGCGTGGGCGTATCGCCATGACAGAACCGACCGGTTTGGGGGTGGTTGAGCTGAGCTTCGATGGCGCTCAGCCCCTTGGCTATCCAGTGCCGATACCAGCTCAGCTTCGCCTCTTCACCGACGTTCAAGGTACCGGTCAGGTATTGCAGGACACCCAAATTGTTCAGCGGATGAATTTCGCAGGCCACCACTTGCGCGAGCGCGCGCACACGGGCGCGACCCGCCGCATCGTCGGGCAGAAGTGGGGGCTCGGGATGGCACTCCTCCAGGTATTCGCAGATCGCCAGCGATTGATAGAGTTTGCTGCCGTCATCCAGTTCCAGGGTGGGCACCACACCTTGCGGATTCACCGACAGGTAACTCGCCTCGCGCTCTTCCCCCTGTAACAGATTGATGGGTTGAGCTTGGTAACTCACTCCCTTGAGATTCAGCGCTATGCGAACCCGATAGGAGGCAGAGGAGCGAAAATAGTCATAGAGAATCACGTCGCGGTCTCTCCCGATTCAGGGCCGTGCGGGTAGCACGGTCGCGGCAGCTTCGCCAAACCCGATGCGCGGGCCTCCCGGACTTCCACACCAGCCGCGTATCACCACCTTGTCACCATCTTCGAGAAAGGTTCGCGTCTCCCCGTTGCTGAACCGAACGGGCGCTTTACCGCCGCGAGTGGTCTCGATCAATGCTGCCTCGCTCCCGGGTTCGGGGCCGGACATGGTGCCGCTGCCGAAAAAATCGCCGGGCTGCAGATTGCACCCGTTGATCGTGTGGTGGGCCACCATCTGCGCCACGGTCCAATAGGAGTAATCGAAATTGGTCAGGGTCAGGCGTTCGGCGGCCTGACCGGAATGCCGCATCTGTTCCGATTCAATCAACAGTTCGAGCCGGATATCGAATCCGCCTTCGGCCCGGTTCTGTTCCGACTCCAGGTAGGGCAGGGGTTGCGGGTGATCGTCCGGCCGAGTCCAGTGGGTTCGATAGGGTGCCAACGCTTCGAGTGTCACAATCCAAGGCGAGACTGTAGAGGCAAAACTCTTGGATAGAAACGGTCCCAGGGGTTGATACTCCCAGGCCTGGATATCGCGGGCCGACCAGTCGTTGAACAGGCACAAACCGAACACGTGCGCCTCGGCGTCGTCGAGCGCAATCGGTTCGCCCAGCGAGTTACCCTGTCCGATGAAGATGCCCACTTCCAGTTCGTAGTCCAGACGTCGGCAGGGACCGAAGGAGGGTGTGGTGGCATCGGGTGCCTTGGTCTGTCCCCTCGGGCGGTGTAGTTCCTGCCCCGAGATTCCGATCGACGAGCTGCGGCTGTGATAGCCGATGGGGATCCATTGGTAGTTGGGTAGTAAGGGGTTGTCGGGACGGAACAACCGGCCGATATTGGTAGCGTGATGAATGGAGGTGTAGAAGTCGGTGTAGTCGCCGATGCGTGCCGGTACGTTGTATTCGGCTTCGGCCTGTGCGACCAGGCAGCGCTCCAGTGTCCGGGCCTGATTCGAACCCTGACGCAACGCACGCGACAGCGCGAGTCGCAACGCAGACCACGCCGCGGGTCCCATCGCCATGAAATCGTTCAGTTCGGGAGCGGCGCAGGCCCTGGCGGCATCGCCGGTCTCACCATCGAGCAGCCCCGAATCCGCTACCGCCGCCAGATCGATGATCTGGTCACCGATGGCGACGCCACCGCGAAAGGATTCATTGCTCCCGGCACGGCGAAATACGCCAAAGGGGAGGTTCTGGATCGGAAAATCGTTTCCTTCGCGATTGGCCGAATCCACCCAACTTCTCAGTTGCGGGTCGTGCGTTTCGTTTAGCGTTGACATGCGCGTTCTCTGTACCAAATTGTCGAGTGACCGGTTCGTGCTTTTAGGTTAGTTAAGCGGAATCCGATGATGTGTAACTGCCATCGTGCATCCAGCGCGCGTGCTCCGGCGCTTTCTTGGTTTTCGACCACTCATTGAGCATGTCCCATTTGACCTCATCGAGACGGCGATCCATTTCTGAGGTATTGGTATTGGCGGCCAACTCGAGACGATGACCGTTGGGGTCGAAAAAGTAGATGGATTGAAAGATCGTGTGATTCGTCGGACCCACTACATCGATGCCGTCGGCTTCGAGGCGCGCCTTGGTATCCAGCAACGTCTCCATACTGTCGACTTGCATCGCCAGATGCTGCACCCAGTCCGGCGTGTTGGGATCGCGACCCATTTCGGGCTTCGTCGGCAATTCAAAAAAAGCGAGGATATTGCCGGCGCCGGCATCCAGGAAGACGTGCATGTAAGGATCCGACTCCTTGGTCGACGGGACCTGGTTTTCGGCGATAGCCAGGATGAAATCCATGTTCAGATACTTGCCGTACCACTCGACCGTCTTCTTGGCATCTTTACAGCGATACGCCACGTGATGGATTTTTTCGATTTTCATAGGACTCACCTTTGCTTAATCATTGAACGGGCTAGTGACTGTCTGCATCAATCACACCGCGACGAATCTGATCCCTTTCCATGGACTCGAACAGGGCTTTGAAATTGCCTTCGCCAAATCCGTCATCGCGTTTGCGCTCGATGAACTCGAAAAACACCGGTCCGAGTAGTTTTTCGGAAAATATCTGCAGTAACAGGCGTGGATCGCCATCCCTGGTGGTGCCGTCGACGAGAATGCCGCGTGCCTTCAATTCGTCGACGGGTTCACCATGCCCCGGTAAGCGCTCTTCCAACATCTCGTAGTACGAATCGGGCGGTGCGGTCATAAAGGGGAGACGCTTCGCTTTGAGTCGATCCCAGCAGCTCACCAGGTCGTCGCACAACAGCGCGATATGCTGGATACCTTCACCGTTGAACTCCATCAAGAACTCTTCGATTTGACCGGTTCCGCTCGAGGACTCCTCGTTGAGGGGGATGCGGATTTTGCCGTCGGGAGCACCCATGGCGCGGGAGTTGAGGCCGGTGTACTCACCCTTGATGTCGAAGTAGCGAATCTCCTGAAAGTTGAACAACGTCTCGTAATAGTTCGCCCAGAAGTTCATCCGACCGCGATAGACGTTGTGGGTCAGGTGGTCGATGGTGTGAAAACCGCAGCCTTCGGGATGGCGCTCAACACCCTCGATGAATTCAAAGTCGATATCGTAGATGGACGAACCGTCCTCGTAGCGGTCGATCAGGTAGACCGGCGCACCGCCTATGCCTTTGATCGCCGGCAGGCGCAGCTCCATGGATCCGGTAGGAATCTCGATGGGTTGTGCGCCGAGTTCCAGTGCCCGATGGTAGGCGTGGTGCGAGTCTTGCACCCGGAATCCCATGCCGCATGCCGACGGGCCATGCTCTGCGGCGAAGAAAGCGGCAGGGCTATCGGGTTCGTTGTTGACGATGAAATTGATCGCTCCCTGGCGATAGAGGCTAACGTTCTTCGAACGCTGAGTAGCGACTTTGGTAAACCCGAGCATGTCGAACACGGGTTCCAGTACACCCGGTTTCGGAGAGGCGAATTCAACGAACTCGAAACCGTCTAACTGCAAAGGATTTTCGAACAGATCACTCATGATGATTCTCCTGATTACGTTTGGATACGAAGGGCTGCTTAATTCGATCCAGACCGTAAGGGAGGCGCACCGGAGATCCCACGTACGCTGTTGGCCAAGTATTGAGCGATCATGAGATACATAGTGATGACGCCGCCGCGATTAGACCTCTTTCCGGGCGATTTCCATCGCTTCGCGCAGGACGCTCAGATCGCCGATGTGGTTGGAGAGCAACAGTATCAACCGGGCGTTGAGTTTGGCGCTCTCCTCATCGGAAAGGTCGCGGTGCGTTTCGATAAGCGCCTCGTAGAAATCGTCGCCGGGGCGATACCCCCGGAAGTAACGTTCGCCAGGCGCGTGAAAGTTGGGTTCGGTAATGAGTGGCATGGCTAACTCCTCAAACGTTACGGGTCGCAACGTTAACCGCTTGCGCTACTTTCGCGGCATCCAAAGCGCGCCAACGCGCGGCAACATGCTGGTCGGGTCTGGCCAAATAGGTGGCACCTGGTTTGCCATCGTAGCGCTCGGCGATCAATCCACCGGTATCACGTATCGTTTTCAAGCCCTCCGGTGCTTCGCCTTCGTTAGCGACAACGATGGTTTCGACCGGAATGGTTTCCGCCGCCAGTGCCGTTAGCTGTTGGGTGGTTGCGGTATCCAGAGTCGATGCGTTTTCGGTGAAGTAGAGCGCGGTGAAACGGTCGCCGACGATGTTGAGCAACCATTGTTCGCTTTCACCTCCCTCGATGGGCGCATCGTCCATTACCGCACCGGGCACCATGTCGCCGCGAAAATCGTCGGCGTCGGGTGTGTTCAGCGTCGATTGGGTCAGAAATGCCGCATCGGACAATAGCCCTGAATTGACCAACGCCTGCGCGAAGGGTTGCGAGCGCGCCAGTTCCAGAGTGGCGTTGCGGAAGGCAAGTGATGTCGGCGATTTAGGGGTAATGAAATCGGTGGAGCGCGTCGAGTTCATGATGTTTTCATCCGCGGCGTAGATCCGTTCGTCGGAGTAGGAGTCCAACAAGGTGTCGGGTGCCTTACCGTCCATCACCAGTTTCAGTTTCCAGATCAGGTTGTCGGTGTCCTGGACGCCGGAGTTGGCGCCCCGCGCCCCGAACGGGGAAACCTGGTGTGCCGCATCGCCGACGAAGAGGGCGCGACCGTGGCGAAACTTTTCCATGCGGCGGCAGCGGAAGGTGTAGACGCTGCACCACTCCAACTCGATGTCGGCATCATCGCCGAGCATCGCTTTGGCGCGCGGTAAGACGTTTTCAGGCTTCTTCTCCTCTTCCGGATCGGCATCCCACCCCAACTGGAAGTCCAGGCGCCAGACATTGTCGCTCTGCCGATGCAGTAGCGTGGATTGTCCGCGGTGGTAAGAGGGATCGAAGGAGAACCAGCGCTCCGGGGGAAAGTCCGCCTTCATCACCACATCGGCGATGAGGAATCGATCCTGGAACCACTGACCGGAACTCTCCAGACCGAGGTGTTCGCGGATGGGGCTGTTGGCGCCGTCGGCGACGATCAACCAATCGCAGGTGAGATGATAACTGCCACCCGGGGTGTCGATAGTCCGCGTGACTTTGTCGGATCCGTTGTCGACCGCCGAGACACGGTTTTCCCAGCGCACCTCGATCTCGTCGACCTGGTTCATGCGCTTGACCATGTACTCTTCGAGGTAATACTGCTGCAGGTTGATGAAGGCCGGAATCTTGTGGCCCTCTTCGGGGAGGAGGTCGAAGGTCCGCACCAGCTCGTCGCAGAAGAAGATCTTACCCACCTGCCAGGTCACACCTTTGTCGATCATGGGCTGGGCGCAGTGCAGCCGATCCATGATCTCCAACGCCCGTTTCGAGTAGCAGACCGCTCGCGATCCGACGCTGACCGTGTTGTCGTTGTCCAATACCAGCGTGGGAATACCCTGCTGACCGGCGTCGATGGCGGCGGCCATGCCCACAGGGCCTGCGCCGACCACGATTACAGGATGATGCGCCGGAGTCGCTGCATCCTGATCAGGCGATTTCACATAGTTATAGACCGGATTGGTGTAGGTTAAAAACATCCGCCATCCTCCTTTAATCGGCCTGCAGGCCGTGCCACATCTCCTGGTCGCGCTCGGCGGTCCAGATGCGGGGGTCGCGAATGCCCGATGCCTCGTCGAAGGCACGGGTAACGTCGAATGGCAGGCAGTGCTCGTAGATGAAGACCTGCTCGAATTTGGGATCCATGCTCTTGCGCACATGGGCCATGGTGTCCTTGAGATTCATACCCTGTGCGTTCGCCTCTTTTGCACCGGTAAAGAGCGTGGTCACGAAATCCTTGGTATAGGCGAGACCCTGTTCGATCTGTTCAGCGGTTTCGAGTGCCGGACCACGGCCGGGAACGAGCTTGGCGGGTTGGAGGGCGGCGATGTTGTCGAGGGTCTGCGGCCAGTCGGCGAGGTACGCGTCGCCGGTGTAGCAGGCGGCGTCGAACTCCACCAGGTCGCCGGAAAAGAGCACCTTCTCCTGGGGTAGCCAGACCACCGTGTCGCCCTTGGTGTGGCCGCGACCGAGCTGCATGACCTTCACTTCGAGCTTGCCCAGCCACAGGGTCATCTCGCCCTTGAAGGTCAACGTCGGCCAGGTGAGGCCGGGAATGCTTTCGACGGATTGGAACAGGCGGGGAAAACGTCCGATTTCGGAATCCATATCCTGCTGACCGCGTTCGACGATGAGGTCGTAGGTGTCCTGGCTGGCGATCACCTGCTCCAGCCCCTCGTCCCGGTACCCGGACGCGCCGAGTACGCGCACCGCGTGGTGGTGCGACAGCACCACGTATTTGATGGGTTTGTCGGTGATTTCGCGCACTTTGGCGATCACGTCCTGCGTCATCACGGGCGTGGCGGTGGCATCGATGATCATCACCGCATCGTCCCCGACAATGATCCCGGTATTGGGATCGCCCTCCGCGGTGTATCCCCAGCAGTGGTCGGAAAGCTGGGTGAAACTCACCTGTTTCTCTTCCAGGTCGGCGACGGATGCAAGTTTCTGGCTCATAACAGATCCTATCTCAATAGAAATTACAAATAACGTAATACGAAAAAGCAGCTACAGGTGTTCAGATCGGTTCGACGTTGAAACCATCACCCTTTGGAGTCTTCGGCGATAAACCATAAAACCCCACATCCTTTAAATAGGGTAAGTAGTTTCAAGATATATTGTTTGATATCAAACTAAATTCACCCATGCAAGATAATTCATGCTCGACTTGATTAATATTATGAATTACGTAATATGCTGTTCTTCCAACGGGGTGGCGAGGCGGGATCCATGCAAAAAGTTAAAGGCGGGGTGCAGTCGGTGGATGTGGGGATGCGTCTGCTGAAGACATTGGCGGCCATCGGTGGGCGTGCAACCCTCAACGAACTCTCCGAAGCCACGCAGTTGCACTCGGCGAAAGTGCACCGCTACATGGTCAGCTTGGTCGATTCGGGATTCGTGGAGCGTACCGCCCATGGCCGCTACGACCTTGGGCCTTATGTGTTGGAGTTCGCCACCTCCTACCTGTCGCGCTTGGACCCCACCACCATCGCCAACTCCATGATCGAGCAGCTCCGTTCCGAAACCAACGAGGGAATTATTCTCTCGGTCTGGGGCGAGGCGGGCACCACTGTGATTCGATGGCTGCAATCCGGTCGTCCCATCTCCGTGGGCATTCGTCCGGGAGCGATTTTCTCCGGACTTATGTCGGCGTCCGGTCGGATATTCCTCGCCTATCTGCACAAGGCGGTGACGCGTCAAATCATCAAAGAGGAGTTCGAGATGTTGCGTCGCGACGCCAATCCGCTCGCCCCGCAATCGATGGAGGAGGTCGATGCCATCCTTGAGGAGACGCGCGAACGGGGCATGGCACGGGTAACAGGGCACAGTATCGAATACGTCTCTTCCCTGGCGGCCCCCATATTCGACTATCGATCCGAGGTGGTCCTCGCGCTTGCGCTATTCGGTTTCAAGACCGATTTCGACGTCAGTTGGGATGGCCACAATGCGCAAGTACTGGAACGTGCGGCGGGAGAGATTTCCAAGAAGCTCGGGTATGTCCCCGAGTCGCTCGTTTATTGAAGGCCTCCTATTCAGGATTGATCCTGACCTTCGGCTTAAGATCGGTGCGGCAAAGCGCGTGTAAGAAACAGGTCTGCTCGCTCATGTCGAGAATGTCGCGCGCAAAGGTTGCGTCCTCGGGAGAATCCAAATAGACATGGGTCTCAACCGCGTGGGCCGACCCCTCATTGCCGGTAGCGCCTGAGGCGCCGCCTAACGAGAAGTGGGTGTCCTGCACGATACGGTAATCCCTCATCGCCTTATTCATGATGCTCAGATAGCGCCCGAACTGAGTCATGAAACAGAACGCGATCCCTGCAGAGACGTAGGTGTTGGCGTCCGGTGCGCGGCCTTGGCCGCCAGTCGCGGGCGCCTCCTCAGAGAGAAACCGGAATACCGAACCGCGCGGGCTGAACAGTGTTTTTTCGATCACCTTGATGCCGTCGTCGCGCAACGTGCAGACCCCACGTACATGCAGTTTACGGCTCTGGTCCGACGTCAAACTCGAGCCCTTACCGGCGGTCAGTTTTGCGCCTTCGATCTTGGGGGCGGCGCCGATTTTTTCGATGAGAGTCAGTGGGGTGGACGCCGGTTGGGCCATCGAGAAGCGATCGCCAGGATCGGGGTAGATCGCGCCGTCGAGGCCTGCCACTCGCTCGGTCGTTAACTGTTCGCTATTCAACGAAAGCGCGAACAGGCTGGTGAGTTGTCCCCGGAGCAGTCCATTGATGGGTGAGGCGGCGACCGCATCGTAGATGAAGGAGCTGAGTTCGTCACCGCTGAGGTCGCAATCGATCTCCACCGCCAGATCGACGGGTAGTGCGCCACCGATCATGGTGCGACGGGGCATAGAGCCTTCCATGGTGTAGTAGTTGTCCTGGGTGAGACGTAGGTCGCGGATGCTGACATTCTTGATCTTGGCGTACGCGGTGATCTCGTTCATGTATGACGCCACCATCCCGGTGGTGAAAAAGGCCAGCGGACAGGGGGCTTCGTCAAAGCCGTTCAGATAGTCGCCCTCATCGCTCGCCAGACGCCATACCTTTCCGGTCCGCGCCGAGTGGATCAGCGCCTCTTTCTGCATCTCGGAGAGCGAGCGCACCCAGGTGGTGAGCGAGTCACCGAGACGAATGGTCGGGGCCTTGATCCTGAGCGCTTCTTGATTGGCGACGGAAAAGAACAGCGGCAGACCACATTCGACGAGGGGATTCGTGCAAACGACCTTCCAGGCGGCTATCCGCCTTATTGTTGGAACACCGGGGTTTTGTCGTTCAGTGTTGGAAAGTGCTTACGGTGTGTAAATGTGGTTTTTTGGGATTGTTATGTCGATTATTGGGGGTTACGGCCAATCCGCGTAACTGCTCTCGGAGGTGAGATCGCCCTCCTTAACCTTGGCGACGACCTTGTCACGGTAGGTGGCAGGGGGTAAACCCACCTTCGACTTAAAAAAGCGGCTGAAGTGGCTCACGTCGGTGAAACCCAGTGAGGTGGCCACCTGGTCCACGCTCAGGGCGGAGCGTTCCAGGCGCAGCTGCGCTTCATGCAGTGTGCGTTCGTGGACCAGTTGCAGCGGAGTCTTCCCCAACTCGCGCCGACAGATGTCATGTAGGCGGTCATGCGAGATGTCGATCGCGTGCGCGTAGTTCTTAATGGCCCAGCGGTCGCGAAAGTGCATTTCGACCAACTGTCGAAAGCGCTGCAGGATGCGCGGTGGTTCGCCCTGCGAGCGAATGGCCAGCTCCTCGACGCCCGATAAACGCCACAGAAACACCAGGATGGTCCTCACCTGAGCGAGCATCATGGTCCACGAGCCATTCCTGGGGCGGTGCAGCTCGCGAACAATGAGATCGAATACCTGTTCGGCATCGCTCACCATCTCGGGCTCGTCTTCGAGAGAGACTATGATGCTACGGTCCGCGAGGTAACGGAGATCAACGGACTCGGAGTTGTTGCCGATGGCGTCGACCAGGATTTCGTCGCCGACGGCCATCTGATAACCGACGCTTCCCGCCTTGATTTTCAGGGTGTTGCCCACTTTCCAAGGCAGCCATGCCAGGCACGGCGCGTGGAACGGCAGGGCTTCGTCTCCAATCACCGCCGTACCGGCACCGCTGGTGAGCAGTACCGCCCGACGATGTCGTTTCGCGGGGGCTAAAGGCCAACCCCAGGGTACGATCTTGGAGCGCGCACTGGATCGATTCCGCCCGGACATCGGGGAGTGAGGCGGTCAATGCGGATGGATTTTGTATCATGTCACGATGATTCCCAAATTTAGTCCAAAAAAAACCAAATAAGTCCATTATTGTCAACCCCTCAATTCCTTACGTTTTACTCAGCTAACGAAAAGACCCGCCGGCGAATCGCAGAATTCGCTTGGAGCGGGACGAGCGCACGCGAGCGGCCGTGGCGGGAGCAAACGCATCTCAGCGTCACTGCGGATCACGGGCGGTGCGGATTCTGGAGGAGGAAGAGAGGTCGATGTTCGAAACCGAGCTTTTCATCGGTGGGAAGTGGGTGCCTGCAGCTGCGGGAGCCGCCTACGAGCGCTTGGACCCCATCAACAATTCAGTGGCGACGCGCGTCGCTGCGGCTTCCGTCGACGACGCGGTAGCGGCCGCTAACGCTGCCGCCGCTGCCTTTCCGGAGTGGTCGGGTACTGCACCCGCCCAACGGAGCGAGCTGCTCAACCGGGCAGCGGAGCTTCTCGAAAACCATGAGCAGGAGTTTGCGGCGGTCATGGCGGACGAAATCGGTGCCTCGGGCTCCTGGGCCCACTTCAACGTCAAGATCGCCACCTCCGTGCTGTGCGATGCCGCTTCGCTCACCGATCGTCTGACAAAGACGGAAATACCCTCACACCTGACGGGTGTCACCGCGTTGGCGGTGCGTCAACCCGCGGGGGTGATACTGAGGATCGCACCCTGGAACGCCCCCGTCGTGTTGGGCGTCCGGGCGGTCGCCGTGCCGCTGGCCTGCGGGAATACCGTCATTCTCAAGGCATCGGAGCTCTGTCCGAAAACCCACTGCCTGATCGCGGAGGTGTTCGACGCGGCAGGTCTTCCCCCCGGCGCCATCAATCTCATCACCAATGCACCGGAGAAGGCACCGGAAATCGTGGAAGCGCTAGTCGCTCACGACGCGGTCCGCCGTGTCAATTTCACCGGATCGACCCGCGTGGGCCGGATCGTCGGAGAGGTCTGTGCGCGTCACCTCAAACCCAGCTTGCTGGAGCTCTCCGGCAAGGCTCCGCTGTTGATACTCGATGATGCCGACATTGACGAAGCCGTCAAGGCGGCCGCTTTCGGTGCGTTTTTCAACCAGGGACAGGTCTGTATTTCCACCGAGCGAATCGTCGTCGATCAGCGGGTGGCGGACGAATTCATTGAAAAGTTCACCGCCAAGGTGAGCGCGCTGAAGGCGGGTGATCCGCGCACCAACCACTACCCTCTGGGATCACTGATCAGCCGCGAAGCGGCCCTGCGGGTGCGCGGTTTGGTCGATGACGCGGTAGCGAAAGGCGCAACGCTGGTCGCTGGCGGGGAGCTGGACACTACCATCATGCAGGCGACGGTTCTGGATGGCGTGAACTCGGCGATGCGTCTCTACAGCGAAGAGTCTTTCGGATCCATCGCCGCCGTTATTCGCGTCGATGGCGTGGAAGAGGCGATCTCTGTCGCCAACGATACGGAGTTCGGACTGGCAGCTGCGGTGTTCAGTCGCGATACGGAACGTGCGATGGAGGTGGCGCGCCGTATCGAGTCGGGGATCTGCCACATCAACGCACCCACGATCTACGACGAACCGCAGATGCCGTTCGGCGGCATCAAGGCCAGCGGTTACGGCCGTTTTGGCGGCGAAGCCGGTGTCAACGAGTTCACCGAACTGCGTTGGATATCGATACATGAGAACAAGCACGACTATCCGATCTAGAAAAGATCGGAAAAAAACGTCCGCAAGGGCAAACAGAGGAGGCAGAAAATGAAGCATTTTTTACGAGGTAAGTTACTCGCGGTGACCGGCGTGTTGCTGGGAATGATGATGTTGGCCACGGCCAACGCGGGCGAGGTGATCAAGATTGGCGCGGTGGCACCAAAAACCGGGCCACTCGCCGGCGGTTCAGCGGTCACCCACGGGCCCAACATTAAATTGTGGGCGGAGCAGGTGAATGCGCGTGGCGGGATTCAGCTGAAGGGCGGTAAAGCGAAGGTGGAGGTTATCGAATACGACGATCAGACCAATCCCGGTGAAACCATCAAAGCGGTACAGCGTCTCGCGACACAGGACAAGGTCGACTTCATCGTCGCCCCCTACGGTACCGGATTGAACCTGGCTTCGGCGCCCATTTTCGCCAAGTACGGTTATCCGCAAATCGCCGTCAGCGCTATTACCGATCAGGTCGCTGAGCTGAGTAAGCGCTACCCGAACATGTTCTTCACGCTGGGCTCCATCACCGAGTTCACGCAATCGGTGGCCGACATTCTGGTGAAGATGCACAAGGACGGCAAAATCGGTAACAAGGTCGCCATGGTCAACGTGGCTGACGCCTTCGGTATCGAACTGGCGAATTCCGCACGGCCTATTTTCAAGAAGGCGGGTTTGGAGATCGTCTACGACAAATCCTACCCGTTGGGAACGCAGGATCTGACACCCGTGGTCAAAGGGGCGAAGAGCGTCAAGCCGGACGCCTTCGTCGCCTGGTCTTATCCGCCGGACACCTTTGGCCTGACCCAACAGGCGATCATCCAGGATCTCGACGTCAAGGCGTTCTACACGGCGGTAGCGACCTGCTTCCCGGCCTACGGCGGTAAATTCGGCAAGGCCATCGAGGGCAATTTGGGTGCCGGCGGCGTCAATCCCGACAGCCCTGATTTCAAGGCCTATCAGAAGGCACATAAGCAGATCACGGGTAAGGACGCGGACTTCTGGGCCAGCGCCACCACCTACGCCAGCCTGCAGATCCTGCAACAGGCCATCGAAGGCGTGGGCGAACCCGACCGCGCCAAGGTGATCGACCACCTGAAGAAGAACACCTATAAAACGGTCCTGGGTGACATCGCTTTCAACAATAACAACTACAACGAGAAATTCTGGACTGTGGGGCAGTGGCAGGACGGCGTCTTCCAGGGTGTCGCCTCCACCGGTCGACCCGGAGAAAAACCGGTCAAGCTGAAAGCCGGCTGGAAGTGATCCGAGCACGCTAGGGCCCTGTAACGGGCCCTAGCTCCGGTGCGGACGGTTCCGTACCGGCGTCTCCCCTTCGAAACCTGGATTTGAATCTATGGATATTGTGGTCACAGGCCTGTTGCTCGGTGGCACCTATGTGTTGATCGCCATGGGGCTGAACCTGCAGTACGGGGTTGCCCGAATCATGAATCTGGCCAATGGCGAAATGCTGGTGGCGAGGGCGTTCGCGGCGTTTTGGGTGTTTACCGCGGGGCAGATCAGTCCGCTGTTGGCGCTGGCTTTCGTCGCTCCGCTGGCGTTCGTTTTGAATTGGTTGATCTACCGATTCATGCTGCGACCGTTGGTGCGTCGCGCTAAACATCAGGGCCAGCTCGAAGTCGACAGCATTCTGGCGACATTCGGTCTCAGCTTCATCTTCGTCGGCCTCATGTTGGCCATCTTCGGTGGCGACTACTTTAGCTACTCCTACCTGGCCGAACCGTTCGTCATCCTGGGCGATACCTACGCGTTGAATCGCGTGGTGGCGTTCCCGATGGCCGCGTTGATGTGTGGCTTGCCCTATCTATGGCTCAACCGCACCCGTCCGGGTATGGCCGTCAGAGCGGTTGCGGTCAGCCCGCAAAGCGCGGGCCTGGTGGGTATCGACGTACGCCGTCTCTCCGCGGTCACCTTCGCTCTGGGCGGAGCGTTGACGGCAATGGGCGGCGCACTGCTATCGACCTTTCTTACCATGGACGCCTCGATCGGTGTGCTCTTCACCATGAAGGCACTCATCATTGTGATCATGGGGGGCGTCGGCGATGTCCGCGGCACTATCGTCGCCGCCTTGATCCTGGGTCTCGCCGAAACCTTGGTGGCGAGCGTGATCGATCCGGGCCTGACGCTTGCGGCGGCCTACCTGATGTTCATTCTGGTACTGCTGTTCCGACCCCAAGGGCTGTTCGGGAGGCAGGGCGCATGAACGAAGTGGAGATGCGCAACATACTGCTGGCGATGGCCGGTCTCGGTGTGGCAGCGATGTTGCCCCTGACCGGAAGCGGCTACCTGCTCTCCATCGGTGTCTCCATTGCCATGTACACCGTACTTGCGACGAGTTGGGCGCTCTTTTCGGGGCCCACCCATTACATCTCGCTGGCCACCGCTGCCTTTTTCGGTCTCGGCGTCGTGGCACTGGGGATAGATCACTTTCCCTATCCGCTATTGTTGCTGTTTGCGACGGTAGCGGGTGCAGTGACCGCAGGGGTGGTCGGGATCGCGACACTACGCCTGTCCGGTGTCTACTTCGTGATCTTCACCCTGGGACTGGCCGAGATGATCCGGCAAGTGGTGACCTGGGTTCAAAACAACTGGTCGGGTCACCGTGGGTTGTATGTACTCACCGATATCACCGAGGAGATCATCTACTGGGAGCTGCTGACCCTCGCCGCAGCGGTCTATCTGGTGGGTTGGCTGATCGGCCGTTCACGGCTGGGCTTCGCCATGCGCATCATCGGAAACGATGAGACGGTGGCGGCACACTGCGGCATCAACACCGCGCGTTCCAAAGTGTTGCTGTTTATGGTCCCGGGCATGGTCGCGGCTCTGTGTGGCGCTTTGCTGGCACCCCGCTGGACCTATATCGAACCTTCCCTGGCTTTTTCGCCACTGCTGTCGTTTCAGGTCGTGATCATGGCGCTGCTGGGCGGAGCGGGGAGGTTGTGGGGGCCGCTGGTAGGGGTGATTCCCTTCACGCTGCTCTGGGAGGTGATCTCGGTTCAGTTCCCCAACCAGACCAGCCTACTGCTGGGCATCGCCTTTCTGTTGATCGTCTATGTCATTCCTAATGGCGTGGTGGGGCGCGTTGAGGCGCCGACCCGCGTCATGGCGGCGCGGAGGGACTAGCCAGATGCCAGATGCCAGTACGGTCTTCTCTGTGAGCGGTGTGACGAAGCGGTTTGGCGGGCTCGTTGCCGTCAACGGTATGGATTTCAACGTCAACGAACACGAGGTGCTCGGGCTGATCGGTCCCAATGGATCGGGAAAGACGACCATGATGAACCTGATCTCCGGCGCGTTACGACTGACATCGGGACGCATCGGTTTGAAGGGTGCGCGAATCTCCGGTCTCTCCGCTCAGGAGATCAACCGCCGTGGCGTTGCCCGGACTTTCCAGCTGGTGCGTCTCCTACCGTCGTTGTCGGTACTGGAGAACGTGATTGCCGGTGCCGTCTTCGGCCATCGCCGCCGTTGGGGGTCAGAAGCGGAGGATCACGCCCATCGGATGTTGGATTGCGTCGGGCTGGAGACGATGGCCTACGCACCCATTTCATCGCTCACCTACATCGATCAGAAGCGTCTGGAGCTGGCCCGTGTGCTGGCCGGCGACCCGGAAATTCTCCTGCTTGACGAGTGGCTGGCCGGGCTGAATCCGACGGAACTGGAGACCGGCATTGAATTGATCCACGCGCTACGTGCGGATGGCCGCACCATTATTCTCGTTGAGCATGTCATGGATGCCATCCGCAGCTTGTGCGATCGCTGCGTGGTGATGAACAGCGGCAGCAAGATCGCCGAAGGAACGCCGGCCGAGGTGTGGGCCGACCAAGAAGTGATACGCGCTTATCTGGGAGACGACGATGCTTGAGGTTCGCGATCTCTCGGTCAGCTACGGGCAGCACCGAGCGCTGGAAGATGTGTCGGTCCGCGTTCAACCCGGTGAGATTGTTGTCATCCTGGGTGCCAACGGTGCCGGCAAGAGCACGCTGTTGCGCACGGTGGGCGGACTCGGTGAAGGTACCCATAGCGGCACGGTGGAGATGGATGGCCACCCCGTGTTGGGATTGCCCGCGCATAAGATAGTGGATCGTGGAATTGCCCTGGTCCCCGAAGGGCGCGGGGTTTTTCCCGATCTGACCGTCAAAGAAAACCTTCTGCTCGGCGCCCACGCGCCGCGTGCACGCGAAGATGGCCAAACCAACCTGGAGCGTATCTTCGGCCTCTTTCCCAAATTGATGGAGCGGCGCAAGCAGGCCGTAAGGACCATGAGCGGCGGCGAACAGCAGATGGTTGCCATCGGCCGCGCCATGATGTCGGCCCCTTCCATCCTGATGTTGGACGAACCGTCTTTGGGTCTCTCCCCACTGCTGTGCAAAGAGTTGTTCCACAGCCTGACGGAGGTGCGCAGCACCGGTCTCGGCATCCTGTTGGTCGAACAGAACGCGAAACAGAGCCTGGTCATCGCGGATCGGGGCTATCTGTTGGAAAACGCCCACATCGTCCACGAGGACACGGCGGCCAACCTGGCCAACGATCCCGCAGTACAGAAGGCCTATCTGGGCGCCGGAAAAGAGCGCCCCTCTGTCGTGCCACCCAGCCCGAAGGTCGCTCAGCCCGCCGAGCCGAGTCCGCCTGAGCGTGCCGGGGAGACCGAGCGATTGCCTTTCGTACCGACGCCCGCGCATCGACCGGAAACCAGGTCGGTACATAGCGCGAACGAGCTGATCGGCGGATCCATCGACGAGTTGGTGCGACGCGCTTCGACCAGTCAGGCGGTGCAGCGGCGCGGGATCCCTGTCGCTCCAATGGATCAATCCGAATACAGCGGCGCTTCCAACGGGTTGCGCACCGTATTGGCGGACATCGAACGGGCGGCTGCCGACGCACGTCGTGGCCGCGGCGTTCGTGGCAATGGAGAGGCGAATCAGGAAGTGTCGCTGGCTGGTGAAGATCGGAACCCTGTCCGCGAACGGCCTCTCGTCGAGATCTATCGCAAGCCCAGGGTGGAAATCTACAGGCGTTCCCCCGGGGGGAAAAAACTGAAACGAGTGTACGGGTGAGGCGATTATGACGAAGCAGTTAAACGGAATGTACATCGGTGGAGCGTGGGTCGGTACCGGCCAGACGTTTTCCGATCTGAACCCGGCCAACGACTCGGTCTGGGCCGAGGTGCCGGACGGCGGAATCGCGGAAGTGCGCAGAGCGATAGATGCGGCTCAGGGCGCTTTCAGCGAGTGGGCGGCACTACCCTTCAGTCACCGGACGCACTACCTGCTGAAGGTCGCCGATGTGTTGGAGAAACGGATTCCGGATGTTGCCAAGGCACTACAGGGAGAGGGCGGTGGCGCGTTTGGTAAAGGTATGTTCGAAGCCGGCTACATCCCGGAAGTGTTCCGCGCCGCGGCGGCGGGCTGCTACGACGCCATCGGCGAGGTGCTCCCCTCGGAACATGGCAAATTCTCAACGGCGGTGCGCAGACCCATGGGGGTGATATCGGTGATCAGTCCGTGGAATTTTCCCTGCCTGTTGAGTGCGCGTGGTTTCGCCTTCCCGCTGGCAGCGGGCAACACCATCGTGCTCAAACCCTCGGAAGACACCCCCCTATTGCGGCGGCCTGTTGTTTGCCGAGGTCTGCCAGGAAGCGGGTGTTCCCGAAGGTGTACTGAATGTAGTGACCTGTTCGCGCGACAACGTGGGGAGCGTCGGGGACGAACTGGTGGAGAATCCGTTGGTAAAGGGGATCTCGTTTACCGGCTCGACACCCGTGGGGAGGCAGATCGCCGCCAAGGCGGGTGCGCACCTTAAGAAGTGTTGCGTGGAGCTGGGCGGTAAGGACAGCCTGATCGTACTCGACGATGCCGAAATGGAGCGCGCCACCCAAGCGGCGAACTTCGGCAGCTTCATGCATCAAGGTCAGATCTGCATGTCGGTGGAAAAGGTATTGGTGCACGAGGGAATCTATTCGGACTTTCTACGCGGCTTCGTCGAGCGGGCGTCCAAGCTGAAAGTGGGCGATCCACTGAAGGATTCCTCCCATGTCATCGGCCCGCTGATCAACGATCGACAAGTCGCCCGCGTCAAATCGCAGATCGAGGACGCCTTGGCCAAAGGGGCAAAGGCGGTGCTCGGCGGGGGCGTGCAGGGCCGCTTCGTCGAGCCGACCATTTTGACCGGCGTCACGCCGGAGATGGATATCTATCGCGACGAGACCTTCGGTCCGGTGGTTCCCGTTATCCCCTTCCGATCCGACGAGGAGGCGGTCGCACTGGCCAACGATACCGAATACGGCCTCTCCTCCGGCGTCATTACCCGTGACGAACAGCGCGGATTGGCGATCGCCCGGCAACTGGACACTGGGATGTGTCACATCAACTGCTCCTCGGTGAACGACGAGCCGCATGTTCCGTTCGGTGGCTCCAAGGCTTCCGGAGTGGGGCGCCACGGCGGTCGTTGGTCCATGGAGACCTTTACGGAGACGCGGTGGATCACCTTGGAGCGCGGAGGTCGCGCCTATCCACCGGCGTTCTGAGGGGACGACATGGCTGCAACGAACGAGACCTATCGCTGGAAGGGTGGAAAGATCCTCAAGGGCAAAACCGTGGTCGTCACCGGCAGCGCCTCCGGGATCGGATCGGAGACGGCGAAACTGATCAAGCGCTTGGGAGGCGATGTGCTCGGTGTCGACGTGAACCGATGCCTCGATTCTGTGGATGAGTTCTACCGCGCCGATCTATCCGATGGCGAGACGATCGAAACACTGGTCGACGCGCTACCCAACGAAGTGGACGGTATTGCCAATATCGCTGGATTACCCCCGACGGCACCGGCGGATCTGGTTTTAAAGGTCAACCTGGTTGGCCTGAAGTATTTCACCGAACGCATGATCTCCAAGCTCGCGGATGGCGCCTCCATCGTCAACCTGGCGTCGCTGGCCGGTTTCGGCTGGCCGCAGGCCGTGGCTCAGATCAAAGCGGCGGAAACGCTGAATTTCGACGGCGTCAAGGATTTCATGGTGGAGCACAACATCACTAACGAAGGGGGGCGCTCCTATTTCTTCAGCAAAGAGGCGCTCATCGCATGGACCCTGAAAAACCGCTGGAGGTGGCGCGACCGCGGCATCCGCATGAATACGATAAGCCCGGGCCCGGTAGAGACGCCGATCCTGAAAGACTTTCTGGAAACGCTGGGAGAGCGCGCCGAGGAGGATCAGCGGGTGATGGATCGTCCGGGGCACCCTGAAGATGTCGCTCCGGTAGTGGCTTTCCTCCTGTCCGACATGACGCACTGGATACGGGGAGCGAACATTCCGGTGGATGGCGGTATGTCGTCGCACATTCTTTGCAACATGCACGAACTTTGAATATGGCGTTCGCACAACGCACCGAGAAGAACACTATGAGTAGAGAGGACAAACGATGACGAACGCAATAATCTGGACCGTTGCCATCATCATCCTATTGGCGGTAGTCATCGCCGTATTCGCCTGGTTCTACGAACGGGCCAGCAACGAGGTTGCCCTGGTCAAGACCGGTATTGGCGGACGCAGGGTGGTGCTCGATGGGGGGACCTTGGTTGTCCCCTACTTTCACGATGTCTCCCGGGTCAACATGCAGACCCTGCGCCTTGACATTCATCGCGCCGGGGAAGCGGCGCTCATTACCAAGGACCGGTTGCGCGTCGATGTCGGTGTCGAGTTCTACGTGTCGGTCATCCCCAACGAGGAGGCAGTCGCCCGGGCGGCACAAACCTTGGGTAAACGGACTTTTCAGTCGGACAAGTTGTGCGACCTGATCGACGGTATGCTGGTCGATGCGCTGCGCTCCGTTGCGGCGCGGCTGAGCATGGACGAGTTGCATGAGAACCGTAGCGCCTTCGTCGCCGATGTGCGCGACAGTCTTGCGGAGGCGCTCGCCCGGTACGGTCTGCAACTCGACTCGGTATCGTTGACGGCGCTCGACCAGACGCCGTTCAGTGCGCTGGATGAAAACAATGCATTCAACGCGGTTGGGATGCGCAAGCTTGCCGAGGTCATCGCCAAATCGAAAAAGGAACGGGCGCAGATCGATTCGGATGCCGATGTCTCGGTGCGTCGTGCCGCGGTGGAGGCCAGCAAGCGCAAATTGGAGATCGAGCTGGAGGAGCGCGAGGCGGAGATTTCGCAGCAACAGGAGATCGAAACCCTGATGGCGGCCCAACTCGCCGAGGTGGCGCGACGCAAGGCCGACAGTGAGCGCGTAGCGGCTCAGGCGCGCATTCGCATGGAGCAGGAGATCCAAGCGGCGGACATCGTGCGCGAAAAAACCGTCCGGGAGGCGGAAATCGCCCGCGAACAGGATCTTCAGATCGCGGAACAGGAGCGCCAAATCACCATTTCGGAAAAATCCGAGCAAGAGAACCGGGCCCGGGCTAGCGCTGACGTAACCATGGCGGAAGCGGCCAAAGCGGCGGAAGCCATCGTCACCACGCGCCAGATCGCCGAAGCGGAGCGACGCCGCGAAATCGCGCTGGTGGCCGCCCAGCAGGAAGCCGAAGCCTCCGCAACTCGCGCGCGGATAGCGGCGCGTGCGGAGAGAGATGCGGCGGCCGATCGTGCCAAAGCCCGTCGCGAAGAGACTGAAGCCATAAAAGAGGAACGGTTGGCCGACGCCGAGGCGATACGCGCGCGGATCGATGCGGAGAACACGCGTGCCGATCACATTATCGCGATGGAAACCGATTTGGCGCGGCTCGATGCGCTACCGAAAATCGTCGCCGAGATGGTCAAGCCGGCGGAGAAGATCAAAGGCATCAACATTCATCAGCTATCGGGATTCAGCGCGAGGGGAGCGGACCCGTCGGCGCCGGCAGGAGAACGATCCGCGGTCAACCAGGCTCTCGATGCGGTCCTCGAAATGGCGGTGCAGCTACCGGCCTTAAAACGCCTCGGTGAAGAGGTGGGACTCAGTTTTGACCGGGGTCTCGACGGTGTAGTGGGGGAGGTTGGTACGAAAGGTAAAAACAAAAGATGACAGAGACCTTTCGGGGAGAGTGGGGAGAGCGTAGCGTTAGTCGCTCGGGTGGGCGCCCTCCACACATCGATCCCAGTAGGGGATCCCCTCGAAGCGCTGTACCAGAAAATCCACAAACGTTCTGACCCGGTGCGAAAGATGGCGTGTCGGAGGGTAGATCGCATAGGCGGTTATTTGGGGCGGGCGGTAGTTTGCGAGAACGGGAACCAGAGCGCCCCGTTCGAGTTCTTGGTAGACGATAAACGTGGGCACGAGAATGATGCCCTGATCTCTCACGGCGGCGTCTCTTAGAAACTCCCCGGTACTGGCTTTCAAGTAGGGATGCATTTTCGTCTTAGTCGGCTGTCCGTCTGCGCCCGTCAAATGCCAGTACTCGAAGTTGCGCGTCAGACTGTAGACGAGGCATTGGTGCCCGACGAGTTCATCCGGCGATTGCGGAGTGCCCTTGCGCTCGAGATAGGCGGGACTCGCGCAAACGACGGTTTGAATCGGTGCCAGACGGCGGGCGATCAGACTGGAGTCGGGTAGCTGGGCGATGCGGATGGCGAGATCGAAGCCTTCCTGTATTAAATCCACTTCCCGATCGTTGAAATCCAAATCAAATTCGATCTGCGGGTGCAGTTCCAGAAACTCGTTGATCGCGGGCCCTACGTGCATGAGCCCGAAACTCAACGGCAATGCGACTTTCAAGTTCCCCTTTAAGGTACCGTGGGCCTGCGAGGTGGCCCGTTCCGCCTCGTGAAGGTCTTGGAGTATACGTTTGGACTGATGATAGAAAGCGCGGCCGGTGTCGGTGAGGTTCATCCGTCGCGTGGTCCGGTGGAAAAGCTCGACTCCCAGATGCGCTTCCAGCTCCTTCAGGCGTCGGCTCACGGCGGATTTCGCTACCCCTATTCGGTTTGCGGCACCACTGATGCTTCCCGCTTCGACCACGCGGATGAACGTTTCCATATTTTCAAAACGGTCCATGGATCCCCTTTATTGTTGCGTAATAGGGAACAATAATTTCTCTATTTAAGCGTTTATTCCTCAACAAGCAACTCCCATACTACATCCAGCATCAACGCTACGGCTGCGCTCGGGACGGGCTTGGCTGCGGTGAGGCGGGGTTCAAGTGCGAGCACTCGTTAAATCGTTGCAGCAACGCCCCCTCGACTCGATCAGCCAGTACAGGTGAGGAGACAGCGCCCACGTTTCACGTCATTCATGCGCGTTTCCTTTAACGTCACTTCGACCCGTGAGTATTGAAATGAACAGAGATGACCATGCCTCTCGCATCATCCCGGCGATGACCGTACCGGAAGGTGCGGGCGTCACCGTACACCGCACCATCGGAACACCCGCGTTGCGGCACTTCGATCCATTTCTCCTGCTCGACCATTTCGGCAGCGACGATCCCGATGACTACATCGCAGGTTTCCCCGCTCATCCGCATCGGGGTTTCCGCACCTTTACCTACATGCTTGATGGGTACGTGGAGCACAGGGACAGTATGGGCAACACTGGGAATCTCGGGCCCGGCGGCGCCCAGTTGATGAAGGCCGGGAGTGGTGTCATTCACTCGGAGATGCCGAAGCAGGCGAACGGCCTGATGCGCGGTTTTCAGCTATGGATCAATCTGCCGGCAGAGAACAAGATGGATAGTCCGGAGTATCAGGAGTACGCCTCGGAGGCATTTCCCTTGGTGGAGACACCGGATCATCGCGTCAAGGTGCTGATGGGTCGATTCGAGAGCGCTGTGGCTCCGATTGTGGACGATACCACGTTGGTCTCTTACTTCGATGTGGAGGTGAAGCCGGGCAGACCCTTTCGCTATCGTTTCCCGAGGAGAACCGTAGCTTTATCTACCTGTTCGAAGGTGACGGACGCGTCGAGGGTAAAGCCGTCGCAGTGAACACGCTGGTCGCGTTCGGGAGCGATGAGCGATCGATCGAATTGGTCGCCGGTGACGCGGGTGTTCGTTGCATCGTGGTCAGCGGGAAACCGATTGGCGAGCCCATCGTCCAACATGGGCCTTTCGTCATGAACACCCGCGACGAGATCGAGCAGGCGATGCGCGACTTTCAGTCCAATCAACTCGTTCGCGATCGTGCCAGGATCAGCGCAACGATGGATTGATCCCGAGTGGATCGTTGGCCTCAATGCCCGGTGATCGCGGGTTTGGAAGTTCCTACTGCCGGGCAGTGCAAGTAAGATGTCCGGATGAAGAAGATCGAAGGCTCAGCCTGGGATCCCGGCCTGGAGTCGGATCTTCCCCGGAAGTTCCGCAAACTGGAGAGCATCTACCGCGCCGAGAATTCCTCTACGCAGATCTCGGATCTGGACGAGTGTTCGGAGATGACGGGCATGAGCCCGGAGGATCTGGCGGTGTTCCGGCCGTCACGGCTGGTTCTGCACGAACTGATCGTCAGGATTACGGCGGATATTGTCGTGCTCGAGGGGGAGGAAGAGGAGGATCTGGGTAAGAATTTTCGCCGTATTGCCAGAAAAATCCTCTCCGACTACCTCGACCCTCACATGGGTGAGATTGAGCAGGCTTATGCCGATCTGCGCGATCGTGCCGAGGTGTTGATCGAAAAGGCGCTGTCGCAATCCCTATTCAAATCCGAGCAGGCGGTAGCCCCAAAGAGGGGATTCTCCCTATCCGGCTTGTTGGGTGCGAACAAACCGCCACCTGTTACCCGGGAGTCTGTTCACGATCGGGAGATCCGCATCGTCTCGGCTTACAAAGAGCAGGGGTTGGCCGCTGAAGATGCGCTGGAAAAAGCGATGTTCAAAGCGCTCTATCGTGTCCTCGGATCGATCATGGCTAAACGCGGCTATATCGGATCGGATCGACGATTGTTGATTAACTTGGTTCGCGATCAAGTGTGCAATCGTTACGGCAGCGCCATGATAGGGGAAATGATCACCCCTCACATCGAAGAGGCGATTGAGCGCGAGCGCTACGGCCGTATTCCCAATTCGGAGGCACCCATACTGATCAGCCTTAAAGGGGCGTCGGCTGCCGGGAAGAGTTCGTTACGTTCGATGCTGAAAAAGGTGTTGGGCGAACAGGGAATCGGTGCGGACGGATATGGGACCATCAGCCCGGATATCTGGCGGAAACTGCTGCTGGATTACGAGACGTTGGGTGAGGCGAATAAGTATGCGGGTCGTTTGACCAGTAACGAAGTTATTGTTATCGACAGCAAGCTGGACCACTACTTCCGCGACAAAGCGAATCGGAATGGTTCGATTCCGCATTTGGTTGTGGACCGCTTCAGATTTGACAGCTTCATTAGCGAAAAAGTGGCCCGCATACTCCACGGAACCTACGTCAAGTACGTGGACACCATGTACATGTACTTCATCATCACGCCACCTGAAGAGACTGTCGAGCGCGGTTGGCAGCGGGGATTGGAGCGGGGACGCTTCAAGGCGGTGGAAGATTTTCTCGACCACAGCGTGGAAGCCTACGCCGGTATGCCGAAGATTCTGTTCAAGTGGCTGGCCTATGACAAACCACTTTTCAAGTACGAGTTCCTGGACAACGATGTCCCCAGGGGTACCTTCCCCAAAACCATCGCCTATGGGACTCAAAGCGAGATCAATATCATCGATCCGCTGGCGATGATCGATATCGAGCGCTATCAGAAAATCAACATCAACGCGAAGTCGCCCGACGAGGTGTATCCGGAGCCAACGCAGCTCTCTGTCGAGAACAACGCCGGCTTCTTGCAGCAATGCGTGAAGCGAATTCCCAGCGTCAATTTTATCGATCGGGTTTCGAATACGGTTTATGTGAGGGTGAGTAATGGCGTATTCGAGGTGACGAATGAGGGTGTATTCGCGGCCGCTATCGGGGATGAGCAGCTCGCGGAAGTCTATTCCACCATCGCCCCGAGTTTGTTGGAGGTGGCCTGAATTCGTTGCGCCGCAGAGTGGGCGCGGTTATTTCGGGCATCGCTGCGGTCGCGACGGTTTCTGCCCGCTGATTTCACTGATCGAGTTGAAGCCGGTTCCGCTAAGATGTTGATCGATCTGGTAGATAGCGTGCAGATATCGTGTGCCGCTTCGAGGGTAACCGACAGCTCTGCGGCGGGCTCGGGTTGTGGTCGCCTGATCGGTGAGGTATAAAGGCCCACCTCGGGATTTTGAGACAGGATCCGCCAAACTCGATCCCCATCCGTTTATGGCGGACCGTGCTGGTCCCCTCGCAACGATAGACTGCGAACCCCGTCAGGCCCGGAAGGGAGCAGCGGCAGCAGTGGACTTGTGTGCCGGGGTGTGGCTGGTACGGGCCGCCTCCTAATTCGGGTAAGGCCGGCACGATTTCACCTTATCGACTGCGTCAACGGCTGTATAATCGAACGCGGCTAGACTGAGATCGGTCTTCTCCATCGATTCGAATTGGACCCTAACCCCATAAGTACTAATCATCTATGAGCTATCAGGTACTGGCACGCAAATGGCGACCCCGCGTGTTCGCGGAGATGGTGGGACAAGAGCACGTGGTTCGCGCCCTGATCAACGCGCTGGACAACGATCGGCTTCACCACGCCTTTTTATTCACCGGTACCCGCGGCGTGGGTAAAACCACCGTGGCGAGGATACTCGCCAAGTCGCTGAACTGCGAACAGGGTGTCAGCTCCCAGCCGTGCGGGGAGTGTACGACCTGTCGCGAGGTGGATGAAGGCAGGTTTGTCGATCTGATAGAGGTGGACGCCGCTTCGCGGACCAAGGTGGAAGACACCCGTGAGTTGATGGACAACGTTCAGTATGCACCCACCCGCGGTCGCTACAAGGTCTATCTCATCGACGAAGTGCACATGCTCTCCACGCATAGCTTCAACGCTCTACTGAAGACACTGGAAGAGCCGCCTCCCCATGTGAAGTTTCTCCTGGCGACCACCGATCCGCAGAAGGTACCGGTAACGGTTTTGTCGCGCTGCCTCCAATTCAGTTTAAAACGGCTTCCTGCGGATCTGATCGCCAATCACTTGGAACACATACTCCGTGAAGAGACGGTGGGACACGAAACGGGCGCCGTACGACGCATCGCCCTCGCGGCGGATGGCAGTATGCGCGACGCATTGAGTCTGCTGGATCAGGCAATTGCGTTTGGCGGCGGTGAACTGCGCGACGATGAAGTGCGCGATATGTTGGGAAGCATCGACCAAAAATACGTTTACGGCTTGTTGCAACACGTGATCGCCGGCAATGGACAGGCTCTGCTGGAAGAGGTGGAGCGATTGGTGGCACAGGCCCCCGACTTCTCCGGCCTATTGGGCGATCTGATCGGTGTGTTACAGCGTATCGCCATGATGCAGGTGATTCCCCAGGCGGTGGAGGCGGGGAGCGAGGAGTACGAGACACTGCTGGCGCTGGCTGAGTCGGCGACGCCCGAGGATGTGCAACTCTATTATCAGATAGCGCTCAATGGTCGACGCGACCTGCCGCTCTCGCCGGACCCTCGCGGCGGTTTTGAGATGGTATTGCTACGTATGCTGGCGTTTCGTCCTCTGGAGGCCGATGGCGAAACGGGCGGTAGTAAAAAAACACGGAGTGTGTCCGCCACAAAAGCGCAGCCCGCCGCTTCCGAAGCACCGGCGGCGCAAAGCGTTGCAACAGATGCGTCGAAAGCTGTGAAAGCAGCGCCGCAAGAGGTACCTTCAAGCGCGGCCGTAACACCGAGCGCCAATGGAGAAAATTGGAGTATCGTGGTCGAAGGGCTGGGGCTTGGTGGTATGGCGCGTGAATTGGCCATGCACTGCAGTTGGGTGGGGCGCGATGGTAATACGATAACCCTGGCGTTGGATGGTGAACGCGAGCAGCTGCTCTCCGGCGCCCTGGAGAAACGCCTCGCAGAGGCGTTGGAAAACTATTACGGCAGCACGGTCAAACTCAAGGTCGAGATCGGGGGAGGGCAGGAGACACCGGCCCAGGAGCGCACTCGCGACCAAGCGGCCCGTCAGGCCGAGGCGGAGGCCGCGGTTGCCGCCGACCCCAACGTACAAGCTTTACAAGAGACCTTTTCGGCAACGATCCGACAAGGCTCCACCCGCCCGGTAGGCGAGTCCGGGTAATCCATTACATTCATAAACCGTTCGATTTGAGGAGAGAAGATGAAGGGGCAGCTCGGCAAACTGATGAAGCAGGCCCAGCAGGTGCAGGCCAACATGCAGCAGGCCCAGGAGGAGCTTGCCACGATGGAGGTGGCAGGCGAATCGGGAGGAGGAATGGTCAAGGTGGTGATGACGGGACGTCACGAGCTGCGCCGCGTTACTATCGATCCCTCGATTTTCCAGGAAGATGATCGGGAGATGGTGGAGGATCTCGTGGCCGCTGCGGTGAACGATGCGGTTCAACGAGTCGAAAAGATGGTGCAGGAGAAGATGAGCGATTTTACCTCGGGCATGGGATTACCACCCGGTTTCAAAATGCCGTTCTGATTCCGCTGAGCGATGGGCTACTTTCCACGTTCGGTCGAGGTTCTGATACAGTCGTTGCGCTGTCTGCCGGGTGTCGGTCCGAAGTCGGCACAGCGCATGGCCTTCCACTTGCTGGAACGCGACCGCGAGGGTGGCCGGGCGTTGGCACACGCGCTTGGGGAGGCGATGGATCGCGTAGGCCATTGCGCCTCTTGCCGAACCTTCAGTGAAGAAGAGATCTGTCCGATCTGTCGATCCGAGCGACGTGATCGCACTCTATTCTGTATCGTCGAAACACCTGCCGACGTCTATGCGGTAGAGGAGGCCACCGATTTCCGGGGACTCTACTATGTGTTGGGGGGGCATCTTTCACCTCTCGATGGCATAGGGCCGCAAGAGCTGGGGTTGGAAGCGCTCCAACAACGATTCGAATCCGATTCGATCCGCGAAGTGATCCTTGCGACCAATCCGACCGTCGAGGGAGAGGCGACGGCCCACTACATCGGTGAGATGGCGCGCCAATCGGATATTGCGGCGACCCGCATCGCTCATGGTGTGCCGTTGGGTGGCGAGTTGGAACATATCGACGGCGGAACGCTCTCGCACGCTTTTACCGGGCGTCGTTCGCTCTAATAAACGTCTGTTTTCTCAGTTGTCGACGATGCGATGAAAGCTTTCGAGGCGGCGCGCATCGATCGTACCCTGGGTAGCCGCATTACTGAGGGCACAACCGGGTTCGGCGCGATGCCGACAGTCGCGGAACCGGCAATGACCGAGTAAGGAGGCAAACCCGACAAAACCGGAGGCGATACGCTGGGGATCGGACTCGAACAGGCCAAACTCCCGCACGCCGGGTGAATCGATCAGATCCCCTCCGCTGGGCAGATGGTAGAGCATGGTGGTTGTCGTCGTATGTCTTCCCTGGCCCGATGCTTCCGATAGGTCACCGATACGTATCGCCTGGTCTGGCAGCAGCGCCTTGATGAGAGATGATTTGCCGACGCCGGATTGACCCACGAAAATGTTGGTGTGGCCCACCAGCTCAGTGAGTAGTTCATCCAAACCGTGTTCTCGTTTCGTGCTGGCGAACTGTACCGGGTAACCGATGTTTCTGAATTTCGAAACTTGCTCTTTAACGCCTGCCATGGTCTCGTCATCCGCCAAATCAATTTTGTTGACGATGATGAGTGGCGGAATCCCCAGCAACTCAGCAGCGACCAGATAGCGATCGAGCAGAAACAGATCGAGCTCCGGGCGAACGGCAGCGACGACGACAATTCGATCGATATTGGACGCCAGCGGTCTGGGCTGACCGCTGAAATCGGGTCGAGTGGGCACGGTGTCACGCGGCGCCAGTGCGGTGATGACACCCTCGCTGTTTTGGGTGAGTTGGTAGACCACCCGATCGCCGCTGACCAGAAGCGCTAAGTTCGCCCTGGGTACGCAACGCAGATTTTGTCCGGAAGAGTCTTCGATAATTAATGACGCACCGAAGTTGGCGATGACCTGTCCGATCTCCTCCGGCCCCAGTGCGTCGGATTCCAGGTTTTGGTGCAGTCCACCGGAACGCTGCTTTGCGCGCGCCAGGCGTCGTTTCTGAATGCGTTGCACATGATTGGCCTGTCGGCGCGTTAGCTTGCGCCTAGCCATTCGCTTCCCAAGTGCCACCTAGGCAACAGAAAGAAATCTTAGGGCTGAGCCAAATGGAGTTCGTCAATCTTCGCGGCACAGATAAAGTCGTTTTCGGAGAGACCGCCAATGGCGTGTGTCGTGTAGCTAACGGTGCAACGATTATATACTACCTGAAGATCGGGATGGTGGTCCTCTTGGTGCGCGACCCAGGCCACCGCATTTACAAATGCCATGGTCTCGTAGTAGTTGGCAAACGCGAAAACGCGCACGATACCGTGATCTTCTCCTGACGTCTGCCAATCGGGGTGGGGTTGCTCAAGCAGGGATTGGACAGAGTCGATGCTGAGCGGAGCGACACCTCCCTCGCAAGGCAGACACCGCTTCCCACTTAACGAACTCATCGGCCATCACTCCGCGCTGCTCTGATCAATTTAGTTTAGCTGCGCTTCCCGCAAGCAACTTTAAAAACCACTCGTTTTCCCGGTTTCCCGTTACTGTGGAGTAGATGCTGGATAGTAGCTGCCGTGGAGGGCGCTGTTAGAATGTCGGACAAATTCTACGACGAGGACAACTGCTCTATGGATCCTAAAGCGGGTAATCTAATCTGGATCGATCTCGAGATGACAGGCCTGGAGCCTAACCGCGATACGATTATCGAAATCGCTACAGTGGTGACGGATAGCCAACTCGAACTCATCGCCGAAGGCCCGGTTCTGGCGGTTCATCAGTCCGATGCCGTGCTGGAGGGTATGGATGAATGGAACACCAAACACCATGGGGAGAGTGGTTTGATCGAGCGTGTGCGCCATAGCGCCACGACGATGGGGGAGGCGGAGCAGGAGACGATAGCGTTTCTGCAACAGCATGTGAATGCCGGAGAGTCACCGATCTGCGGCAACAGCATCTGCCAGGACCGGCGTTTTCTCGCACGCTGGATGCCTGAACTCGAGCGCTATTTCCACTACCGAAATCTTGACGTCAGTACTGTAAAGGAGCTCGCCCGACGTTGGGCCCCTGAGGTTGCTGATGGATTTGTGAAAAAAGGTCGCCACGAGGCGTTGTCGGACATTTTGGAATCGATAGAGGAATTGGTTTATTACCGCGCACACTTATTTTCTCTCCCTCAACAGACCTGATCGGTCGTTGAACCTCTATCGAGGGACGCGGAAAACGATCAATCAATAAGATAATAAAGAAGAGATAATTCGATTTATGGATTAATTGTTTGCGCACCTGTGCTGTGCGGTTGATAATCCGGCTTCAAACAACCAAGCGTTTTTTTGGATATTACTAGATAGCACGTTCAGAGCAAGCTGTACCGCCTGGACCGCGCACCCGTTTGGACACAGGAAAGATCAGGTGGGTGTTAACCGTTCGAGAAACGGTGGAGAAGATGCAACCATCTGTGACTTCCATTCGGGCCGAAGAACCAGCCACTCGACGCTCTACCGCAGCGACAGTCGCGATTATAGACGATCAGGCGACGAGCCGGCAGATCCTCGCAGAGATTATCCGCAAGTCTATCGGTAGCGTAGAGATTCAGCTCTTCGAGGGCGCCCCAGAAGCGTTGGAGTGGATGAGTGGCACTTCGCCGGACCTGATCATCGCAGACTACAAGATGCCGGACATGGACGGTGTCGAATTCACCCGCCGGATTCGCGAGCTCCCACACGTATCGGATGTACCCATCGTGATCGTCACGATTGTGGAGGATCGCGAGGTTCGCTATCAGGCTCTGGAGGCGGGGGCGACCGATTTTCTGACCAAACCGGTGGATCGGCATGAGTGTGCAGCGCGCTGCCGTAACCTCCTGACGCTGCGCAATCAACAACACATCATCCGGGATCGTGCCGACTGGCTGGAACAGCAGGTGCGCTTCGCCACCAGCGAAGTACGGGAGCGCGAAAGGGAGACGCTGCTGCGGTTGGCAAAAGCGGGCGAGTTCAGGGACGAAGAGACCCTCAACCACGTACTGCGGGTAAAGCGGTATACCAAGTTGATTGCTCTGGATCTCGGATTCCCGGAGGAAGAGGCTGAAGTGATGGGTTTGGCTGCCACCTTGCACGATATCGGGAAGGTGGGTATTCCGGACGGTATCTTGTTGAAAGCCGGAAGCTATTCGACCTCAGAGAAACTGCTGATGCAGCAACACACGCGCATCGGGCATAACATTCTCAAAGACAGCCCCTCCAAGTATTTGCAGGTGGGAGCAATAATCGCGTTGAACCACCACGAGGATTTTGACGGTAGTGGTTACCCTTCAGGGATACGTGGTGATGAAATCCCCATGGCCGCGCGCGTGGTTGCAGTAGCCGATGTCTTCGATGCATTGACCTCGAGCCGACCTTACAAGAAGCCCTGGAGCCTCGAGGCGGCGTTTGACTATCTGGTGAATCAAAGTGGGAAGCGTTTCGATCCACTTTGTGTTGAGATTTTTCTTGCGAATAAGGAAGAGGTTATCGCGGTACATAATGAGTTGCAGGATCCTGACGGTGGCTAAACACTCCCGATCGCCGGCTGAGCATTTTGGGATTCAATAATTAGAAGAACACAAATCGAATGATTAGAACCTATCGCATTCCCCCGGTTTGTTGCCTCTCTAAATAACGGTCTCCACCAATCAGTATTCTTCTCGGGATTGACCTGAAAGTGTGCTGGGCACGGGTACGCTAATCGATAGAAATAGCGTCATTGATAGTAACGGTTATCCTTGTTGAAACCGTTAGCTATCGAAGGCAATTTCCGTGAGCAAGTCGCAAGTTTTTTGTCGTACACGGTGCCAAAAATATAACTAGAGATACCGATTCACACCGTGTTAGTACAGCGTATGAAATATGGGAGGCTTTCCGATGAACGGCGTAACAGCACTTAAGCAAGATGAGGTAGGGGAGCGGCGTGGCCATGGTTTGTATCGCCATGCCAATGTCGCGGTCGATGAGAAGCTGCTGGTCAGCTCTCTCCACATGCGACCGGCATTCCGCCCTTGTTATACCCCCGAACTTCTCAGCGATATTCTCGATTGGCAGGAAGGGATAAAGAGAAGAAACCTGGGTGGGGATCTGGAACCGCTCCGGTTTGGGATTTTTGCCTCCGCCGTGCCCGGTTTTTTCAATACCGGAGGCGATTTGAGTCGGTTCATCGGGTGGATCCGAGAACAGAATCGCGGCGAGCTGTTAGCCTATGCCACCGACTGCATCCGGGTTGCCTACAATGGCTCGGTCGCGCTCGATCTGGACAACTTCGAGTTTATCGCCTTAGTACAGGGCCAAGCATTGGGGGGTGGTTTTGAGGCTGCACTGGCCTGTACCACGATCGTCGCTGAAAAAGGCACGCAATTTGGCTTTCCCGAAGTCATGTTCAATCTCCTCCCGGGGATGGGCGCTTACGCTTTCCTCTCGCGTCGCGTGAATCCGGCACTGGCAGAGCGCATGATCATGAGCGGTCAACTCTATTCCGCTGAAGAGCTTTACGAGATGGGTATCGTCTCGGTGCTTGCCGAGCCGGGATGTGGGGAAGAGGCGGTGCGCCAGTATATCAAGCAGGCATCCAGGCAGCGGAACGCAAGAAGCCTGATCTCCAACGTTCGCCGTAAATTCAACCGGGTGCCTTACGAAGAGCTCCTCGATATCACGCAGCACTGGGTGGAGTGCGCACTTGGTCTATCGGAGAAAGAGCTCAAAGTGATGGATCGACTGGTACGTGCCCAAAACCGCCAGAACGTAGTGACAACTTCTCAGGCAATGGGTGCGTAGAACGACTCAAAGCGCGTTCTGTTTGAGAGTACCTTTGAGATAATTCTCAAGTTGCTGTTCCGTCCTTCGGAACAGGTGGCGTAGCGCGTCCAACTCCTGGGAGATGTTCTGTGCGAGCTTCACCTCGTCCATGGACATGATCTCTTTGCAGGCCGATGCGACAGCAACCGCCCCGACATAGGTGGCGTTTCCGCGTAATGCGTGTGCGTAGTCTCTGAAATCACCATGCCACTGTTTGGCGGCAGCCTCCGACATGTTGTCGAAGATCGTTTGCGTGTCCTGGAAGAATCGTTCGATAACACTGATGACGAATTCACTGCTATCGGATATTTGCATCAACGTATCCAGCGCGCCTTCATCGATAAGCATCGAAGAGGACTGCTCCGCCAGGTAGTCGGGCGAGGGGGCGGTAAGCATCTGCTGTTGACGGCCGCGCGATGCGAGCTGTTCGACGACGCGAATGAGTATGTCGCGATCGAACGGTTTGGTGAGAAAGCCATCGGCGCCTGCTTCTTTGCACTCATGGCGGGCATCGGCGGTCAACACCAGGAACGGCACTTCATGCTGCCCGATAGTCATGAAGCGATAGAGCTTGATAACCTCCGGGCCGGTTCTGCCGGGTAGCTGCATGTCGACCACTACAACGTCGAAATCGCCCTCTTCCAGTTTATCGAGTGTCTGCTCGCCGTCGCGAGCGATAATGACCTTGTGCCCGGCCTTTTCCAACACCAGGCGGGCAAGATCGGCGTTGATCTCGTTGTCGTCCGCAACCAGGATGCGGAGCGCTTTTCCGGTGGAGTGCCTGCTGGACATGGCGACGGCGTCGCCAGAGAAGTCCGGTTGCAGGCAGGCATGCAATGCGGTGTAGGCGCGCGATTTCTCGAGCGGGAGAGAGATAATCGAGGTGTAGCCGGCCAGAAAAAGTTCACTATCCAGAGGTGTGTCACTGCGCCGGATCAACATGAGTTGTGGCGAGTGGAGTGACGTTTTCTTTTGCAAGAGTCGGGTGGCGATGGAGACAGGATCGCCGACTATCGCTTCGTCGAGAACCAGTACCTCGCATTCGTGCTGGGGCTGGCCCGAAGAGTCAAACTGCTTGGTGATGTCGGTCGACTGATCCCAGGGAATGGACCATCCATCCAACCAATCGCCAAAAGCGGTAGCTATCGCTTCGTCTTTAGTGGACAGCAGAACTTTTCCGCTGGTGGGTGCGGTGGGTTTGGCCGTCGTCTTGGCGGCGGTTTTTAGGGGTACGCGCAGCGTAAATACCGATCCGAGGCCTTCGGTTGATTTCAAGGTCAGTTCTCCTCCCATGAGCTCTGTCAGTTCACGCGCGATAGTGGTTCCAAGCCCGGTGCCTCCGTAGAGACGCGACGTGGAGTCGGCGGCCTGTGTGAACGAATTGAATATATCTTTCTGGCGGTGCGTTGGTATTCCAATGCCGGTATCGCGAACTTCAAAAGCGGTAACTACGGTTTGTTCACTCGCTGCTACGAATCGTACGATGAGATCGATCTGACCTTTGTCGGTGAACTTCACTGCGTTGCTCACTAGGTTCATCAATATCTGCCGCAGATGAAGCTCATCGGCTACGACTTGATACGGCACTGTCGGATCGAAGTGAGCGCGTATGATGAGGCTCTTGTCTTTTGCGCCAGGTTCGAACGTGCGGATAACGCTACGGACCAGCTCATGGAGGTCAAAGTTAAGGGATTTATATACTTGACTCCACCAATTTCGTCACTGTATCCTGAGTGGCAAGAGGGAGTGCGTCATGAGCAAATCCACGATCAGTACCTTCCCTCTCTTCGAGATTTTCCCCGATCAGGAGTCGGCGCGACTCTATCTCGAAGGGCGCCGTTGGCCCGATGGTGTGGGTTGTCCCCACTG
>Ga0209679_1000074_pt1 | contig 48828 bp, 42 predicted proteins | sample WorMetHEROISLAND_4_FD_187408 | JGI IMG/M metagenome (GOLD analysis project Ga0209679, IMG submission 187408) | Marine gutless worms symbiont microbial communities from Max Planck institute for Marine Microbiology, Germany - Olavius sp. 2 HERON... ...
CTTCCAGTAAGCGAGCTGAAAACTGTTCCATAAATCCGGCCAACTCCGCTTCTACTGCTTGCTGAATCAGCTGAACTGCCCCTGTTCTCAGTAATTCAGTCAGGCCATCAGTGAGTTCCTGTCGACCCGAAAACGCAACAACGTTATTCTCTTTCTCCATAGCGGTGTATCCCTGTTGGTTGAGTGATTGGTTTGGCGACTACCCATCAACCAGATATACCGCTATTTTTCACATTCTTTAAACACCAGATTCAGCTATAGCTCACGGCCGGATTGAAGCGGGTCTAATCGCCCCGCATACCGGATCTGTGAGCCATTCCGGGTATAAACAGAGCGAATAGGCATTGACAATTTAGGTTATGGATAGAAGAATGGCGCGAGGGTTGTTTGGGAGGTTCGTTCTACGCAAGATTACCAATGAGCTCAGAGACTTGTCGGGCCAGTCGTCACAAAAGCCTGGTCAACGTGGCCAGCTGGGTTGACGGGTACTCATCGCTGCCGTTGAGTATCGCGATGACTACGTGAACGCTGAATTGCCCCTTCTATTGAGACCATTGGCTCTTGAGACAATCGGACCCCTTGCCCCAACTGATTGGTTGACCTTAAACCTCGAACACCAAGCAGAAAGTGGAGTTAGCGCATTCATTAGAATCGCTCGCTACACTTTAAAGTTACACAGATAAAACAATATCTTGCATTGTCCCCTGCGGACAGTGTACCGGAGGACTCACTGTCGTTATCCCCCTTGCAGGACAACGGCGCAGTAAAACAGGCTCGATTAACACATCCTGACAACTAGGGTGAATAAAAGCCAGCAGAGGAGAAAGACGCATGTCTGAAGTGCATGTCTACGACGTTCCAGCGGATTTCGCCGCAAACGCCCATATCGACGAGGCCAAATATCAGGAGATGTACCAGCGCTCCGTCAATGACCCGGAGGGTTTCTGGGCCGAACAGGCCGAAGAGTTCGTTACGTGGTTTAAACCTTGGGACAAGGTAACCGAACACGACTATGTCAAAGGCCACATTCGGTGGTTCGAAGGCGCTAAGGTCAACGCGTCATACAACTGCCTGGATCGTCACCTGGAGACACGAGGGGATCAGGTCGCCATCATCTGGGAGGGTGACGACCCTGCAGACGACAAGAAAATCACCTTTCGTGAACTGCACGCTGAGGTCTGTAAATTCTCCAATGTGCTGAAGGCTCGAGGCGTAAAGAAGGGCGATCGTGTATCCATCTACATGCCGATGATCCCCGAAGTGGCAGTGGCCATGTTGGCTTGCGCGCGTATCGGTGCAGTACACTCCATCGTCTTTGGTGGTTTCTCGCCCGAGTCCCTGAAAGACCGCATCCTCGATTCCGACTGCCGCGTCGTTATCACGGCGGATGAAGGCCTGCGCGGTGGCAAGAAGGTCCCACTCAAGGTCAACACCGACAAAGCGATCAGCGATTGCCCCAATGTCCACTCCGTAGTCGTAGCACAGCGCACCGGAGGAGATATTCCTTGGGAGAGCGATCGCGATGTGTGGTACCACGAAGCGATGGCCGAGGCCTCCACGGACTGTCCCGCAGAGGAGATGGACGCCGAGGATCCGCTATTCATTCTCTATACCTCGGGTTCTACCGGCAAACCCAAAGGGGTGCTGCACTCCACCGGCGGTTACATGCTCTATACCGCCATGACCCACAAGTACATCTTCGATTATCACGATGGCGACATCTACTGGTGCACCGCTGACGTGGGTTGGGTTACCGGCCACTCCTACATCATCTATGGGCCGTTGGCTAACGGCGCCACTACATTGATGTTCGAAGGCGTGCCCAACTACCCCAGCCACGGCCGATTCTGGGAAGTGGTCGACAAACACCAGGTCAACATCTTCTACACCGCGCCCACTGCGATACGCGCCCTGATGGGCCAAGGTGACGAACACGTAACCGGCAGCTCGCGCAAGACCCTGAAGCTTTTAGGGACGGTAGGAGAGCCGATCAATCCCGAAGCGTGGGAGTGGTATTACAACATCGTCGGCGAAAAGCGTTGTCCCATCGTCGACACTTGGTGGCAGACGGAAACCGGCGGCATTCTCATCTCCCCGCTTCCGGGCTGCACCAAACTGAAGCCTGGTTCGGCAACGCGCTCGTTCTTTGGTGTTATCCCCGAACTGCTGGATGCCGACGGCAATCAACTGGATGGAGCCACTTCCGGCGATCTGGTCATCGCCCGCCCATGGCCTTCGCAAATGCGGACAGTCTACGGTGATCACGAGCGATTCATCGATACCTACTTCAAAACCTACCCCGGCAAATACTTTACCGGCGACGGTGCGCGACGCGACGAGGATGGCTACTACTGGATTACCGGCCGTGTCGACGACGTCATCAATGTCTCCGGACACCGCATGGGCACGGCGGAAGTGGAAAGTGCACTGGTGTTACATGAAACGGTGGCCGAGGCGGCGGTGGTTGGTTATCCGCACGACATCAAAGGCCAGGGCATCTATGCCTATGTCACCTTGATGACCGGCGTCGAACCGACCGACGAGCTCAAGAAAGAGTTGGTGACACTGGTAAGGAGCGAAATCGGCCCCATTGCCTCCCCCGATGTCATCCAATGGTCTCCCGGTCTTCCCAAGACCCGTTCGGGCAAAATCATGCGCCGCATACTTCGCAAGATTGCCGCCAACGAAATCGACGCCCTGGGCGACACAACAACTCTGGCCGATCCTTCCGTAGTGGATGATCTAATCGAGAACCGCGCTGTCAAGTAGCCGGCGATCAACAGAGACCTAACTTAAACCCGGTTACCCTTGTTGGGTAACCGGGTTTATTTTTTCCTGGTTCTAGTTAATTACGTTGAACGCGGGAACTGAATCCGAGGCGACATGAAGGGGCAGCGTGAAATAGAACGTAGCCCCTTCTCCCAGTACGCTTTCCGCCCAAATTTGCCCGCCATGATGCTCTATTATCCGACGGCAAATGGGTAGACCCAAACCGGTGCCACGCGGCTTCCCCTCCTGCGCGTCACTGACCTGGTGAAACTTTTCGAACACGCGCTCGCTCTCTTCGGGTGAAATCCCCACACCATTATCGATAACGGCAACCTTGGCTGTTGAGTTTTCGCACACAACACGGACTTCAATTCTTCCCGATTCCGTTTCGCAAAACTTGGCCGCGTTGGATACCAGATTTATTAGCACTTGAATAACGCGATCCTTATCAATTGTCACCTCAATCATCTCTTCAGGGAGCTCTTTGACGAGATCGATACCGGTATCGGTGATTATCTGGTGCGTCGCGATCAAAGCATCGTCCACCACTAAGCGAAGGTCGACGGTCTGCATATTCCACTCTACGCGGCCGGATTCAATTTTCGCCAGATCCAACACTTCGTTGATCAAGCGCGTCAAACGTTCGTTCTCCTTAACGATGATGTCGAGAAACTCATGGCGCTGATCGGGAGCCATCTCCGGACTGTCGCGAAGAATTTCTGAAAAAGCGCGAATCGAGGTAAGAGGAGTGCGTAGCTCGTGGCTAACCGTAGAAACAAAATCGTCTTTGAGCCGATCCAATTCCTGCAATCTTTCGTTGGCGGCTTTCAGTTCTCGAGTCGCCGCTTCGAGTTCCCGCGATTTCTGTTCCAGGCGACGACTGTACTCGATGACTTGGGTCGTCTCATCAAGTATCTTCATGACCCCTTCGATGCTGAGTTCTTCGCCCTTGACAATTGAACTCATCATCACGCGCGCGGATGCCGCACCAATAGCGCCGGCAAGCTGGCGTTCCGCATACTCCACCAATGCGCTTTCGGCATGGTCTTCGTCTCTCAGTGTTTCGCCTCGTGACGAGGCAAAACGCTCGAATACCGAATCCGCTTTATTGGAGCCGATGAAACGTCGTAGCAGTCCGCGAATTTCTGCTATGGTCGCCGTGCTTTCCCAAATGCGAGAGTCACGCGTTTCGGTACCCTGTTTAAACACATCGACAAAGAGCGTTGCCTGAATCCGTTCAATCGGGGTTTCTCGAGCAAACAACGAAACGCCCACCAGTAAACCGATATTCACCAACATGCTCCAGAAAACCGCATGCGTAATGGGATCAAAAAGATCCAGACCGAACAGTTGGTATGGCGCCAACCACGACCAACCAAACAACCCCTCGTCTAGAAACGATGTTGACAACCAGCCGGATCGCGCAAACCCGGGTATGACCAACGTATAGGCCCACACCAAGAAGCCACCGATTAATCCTGCGATTGTGCCCGAGCGACTCGCGCCTTTCCAATAGATACCGATCAAGATGGGTGGAGCGAATTGCGCGGCCGCTGCGAACGAGACCAGTCCAATGGTCACCAACGCATACGATTCACCGATCAGACGAAAATAGAGATAGCCCAGAAGCAATACGAAGAGAATGGCACCGCGACGAATCATCAACAACAAACTGCTCATGTCCTCACGGCGAAACGAGTGAAGCCGCAGCAGAAACGGCACAACCAGATCGTTGCAGACCATCGTAGAAATCGCGATGGTCGCCACGATGACCATCCCTGTAGCCGCAGACAGCCCACCGATAAACGCCAATAGCGCGAGTAGTTCGAAGTTGCTGGTCATTGGCAATGTAAGGACGAAAGTGTCGGGGTCGACCGCACCGCCAGGGAAGACGATGAGACCCGCAATAGCGATGGGCAGTACAAAAAGATTGATGACCAACAGGTAGAGCGGGAATAACCAACTCGCCTTACGAATATGCTCTTCGTTGACGTTCTCGACGACCAACACTTGAAACTGCCGGGGCAAAAATATAATCGCCATCATGGCCAGGAAAGTGAGCGACAACCAACTTGCGTAACTTCCCGGCATTGCATCAAAGCTAAAGAGTTTGGCAATTTCGGGTTTGGAAGCGGCTTGCGAGAACAGATCGGCGGGCCCGGAAAACAGCGCGAATGTGACGAAGAGTCCTACCGCGAGAAATGCCACCAACTTCACCAGAGATTCAAACGCGATAGCCGCGACCATCCCTTCGTGACGCTCTGTGATATCGATGTGTCGCGTACCAAACAGGATAGTAAACGCGGCTAATGCCAGTGCTACATACAGCGCGGTATCGCCCAGAAGTGCAGATTGTGATATCGAAACCGCTTCAGGATGCGACAACAACACATCGTAACTCACGGCAATCGCTTTCAACTGCAGCGAAATGTAAGGCATGATGCCGACCACTGCGATTACCGTTACGACTCCACCCACCAAGGTACTTTTGCCATAACGCGAGCCAATGAAATCAGCGATGGAGGTAATGCGGTGTACTTTGCTGATGCGGACGATTTTTCGTAAGACGAACCACCATAAACACGCCATCAACGTCGGACCAAGATAGATCGGCAGGAATCCGATACCCGATCCCACTGCTCGGCCGACACTTCCGTAAAATGTCCAAGCCGTGCAGTAGACCGCAATCGATAAAGTATAGATGTAGGGATTGCTGATGATCGACCGACCGATATCAGCGCGTTTATCGGCATAGAATGCGATGGCGAACAGCAATCCCACACAGGCAAAAGCACAGATGAGGATTAGCCAGTCGGACAAGATACGACTACCTGTGAAGGTGACCGTAGTGCGAACCGTCCCGTTCGCTACTCGAACGCCGCTCCATTAGCAGAGCCACTAAAATTATCAGAACCAACCAACAGAGAAAGAGATAGAGGTAGAGCACCGGTAGACCCAGCCACAAGGTGCCAGCACCGAATAGGTGCAAAATCGGATAGTTGAGAACGAGTACTCCCAGAATGAAAAGTACTATGAGCCGTTCGTGATTTCGTCTAGGCGACATATTCGGTGCTCCCCGCGTAGTTACAGTTTGTACCGACAGTCCACTGAATCGAACAAAGGACTCAACTCTCTGCGATATCGTTCATGAACTCCCTGACCTTATCAACAAGATCGCGCGTCGCAAACGGTTTGGTGACATAGTCATCCGCCCCCAAAGCCAGCCCCTCTTCCCGCTCGACTTCTCGCCCCTTTGCCGTCAGCATTACGATGCGTACGTCGTTGAACTCGGGATCGCTGCGTACCGATTCGCAAACCTCATAACCATCCACGCATGGCATCATCACATCTAGCAGCACCAAATCGGGTTTCGATTCCTTGATGGCATGAAGCGCCTCTTCGCCATTACTGGCGGTGCGAACATCATAACCCTCTTTTTTCATTAGAAATTCTAGAGATAAAATGATGTTGGGCTCATCATCTACTATGAGGATTTCCCCAGCCATAACGCGATCTCCCACGCTGAGCGCCTAATATCCTTCGAGCGCAACCGGTCTGTGAATACCGAACATGCCGAATCTACTCCCACCTTGTTAAGTTTTAACACAAAAACCGACACTTCGTACCAAATCCCGCGCCAATGCTAGGGTACCGACAAAAAAAGGGGCCAATAGGCCCCTTTCTGGTTTGGTACTCGCTATTTCCTATTCTTCGCCGACCGCCTTCATACTCAAGCGTATACGACCCTGCTTATCTACCTCGAGGACTTTGACTTTGACGTTGTCGCCCTCTGACAACTTGTCGCTCACATTTTGTACGCGCTCATTAGAGATCTGCGATATATGCACTAGTCCATCGCGTCCAGGGAGGATAGTGACAAAGGCGCCGAAATCCATCAGCTTGACGACTTTACCTTCGTAAATCTTACCCACTTCCACATCGGCTGTTATCAACTCGATGCGGCGACGAGCTTCATCTGCGTCCGCCTTGTTTATCGAGGCCACACGTACCGTTCCGTCGTCGTCGATATCGATGGTGGTTCCCGTCTCCTCGGTAATGGAGCGAATCGTAGCCCCGCCCTTACCGATGACATCGCGGATTTTATCGGGATCGATACGCATGGAGGTAATGCGCGGTGCAAACTCAGACATCTCCTCACGTGGCGAGGCAATCACTGCACCCATTTCGCCCAATATGTGCAGCCGGCCCTCACGTGCCTGACCTAGCGCAACCTCCATGATCTCTTGGGTAATCCCGTCGATCTTGATATCCATCTGCAGCGCGGTGACACCTTCCGAGGTACCCGCGACCTTGAAATCCATGTCGCCGAGGTGATCCTCGTCGCCCAGAATATCGCTCAGCACGGCGTACTGCTCACCTTCCTTGATCAACCCCATCGCAATGCCCGCCACGAGTGCTTTGATCGGCACGCCGGCGTCCATCAACGACAGGCTGGTACCACACACGCTAGCCATCGAGCTGGAGCCGTTCGACTCCGTGATTTCGGATACGACGCGAATGGTGTAGGGAAACTGATCGCGATTCGGCATCACCGCTTGGATACCGCGTTTAGCCAGCTTGCCGTGACCGATTTCACGCCGTTTCGGACTACCGATAAACCCCGTTTCTCCAACGCAGAAAGGCGGGAAATTGTAGTGCAGCATGAACGATTCCCGGTACTCACCACCGATGGCGTCGATCACTTGCGCATCGCGATCGGTCCCCAGCGTGGTAAACACCATCGACTGAGTCTCACCGCGAGTGAAAAGTGCCGAACCGTGAGTTCGAGGAAGCAGGCCGACACGTACGGTGATCGGGCGCACGGTGCGCGTGTCGCGACCGTCGATGCGCGGCTCGCCATCCAACACCTGTTGGCGCACGGTACGCTTCTCCAGCTTACCTACAGCACCGCGTACATCATCTTCCGACCACTGCGGCTCTTCGCCGGCACACAACTGCTCTACGGCAGCGGCGCGTATCTCACCGACCCGCTGCTGACGCGACATTTTCTCTTTGATTTGATACGCCGCGCGAATGTCGCCTTCCACTGCACCTGCGACGGCGCTTTCAAGTGATTCGTCGGCAGCAGGCGCCTCCCAGCTCAAGGCCGGCTTCGCTACATCGGCAGCGAGCTCGTTGATGGCGCCAATGGCGGCCTGCATCTGTTCGTGACCGAAGACCACGGCACCCAGCATCACCTCTTCCGAGAGCTCCTGCGCTTCCGATTCCACCATCAGAACCGCTTTTTCGGTACCCGCAACCACCAGGTCCAGCTGCGACTCCTCCAGCTGTGAAGCCGAGGGATTCAGCACATACGACCCATCCACATAACCGACGCGTGCTCCACCGATGGGGCCATTGAACGGTAGGCCCGATATCGCCACCGCGGCAGAGGCGCCTAACATCGCGGGGATATCCGAATCGACTTCGGGATCCAGCGAGATCACCGTGGTGATGACTTGGACTTCGTTGTAGAAACCTTTGGGAAACAGTGGACGGAGGGGACGATCGATGAGGCGGGATATGAGGGTCTCTTTCTCCGTCGGTCGCCCTTCGCGTTTGAAGAATCCGCCGGGAATCTTACCTCCGGCGTAGGTACGCTCCTGATAGTTGACGGTGAGGGGGAAGAAATCACGACCCGGTATCGCTTCTGATTGGGCGACAACTGTCGCCAAAACCACCGTGTCTCCCATGCTGACAATGACCGCGCCATCGGCTTGTCGCGCGATTTCCCCGGTCTCGAGGGTGACCGTCTGGTCACCGAACTGAAACTGCTTCTTAATTGGCGTCACTAGATAAATACCTTACGACGTAGATGCAATGTTGATCCGCGAACTAGCGGCGGATACCCAACCGTTTGATCAGGTCGCGATAGCGCTCTACGTCTTTACTCTTGACGTAGTCCAACAATTTGCGACGCTGATTAACCATCCGCAGGAGACCCTGGCGGGAGTGGTGGTCTTGCTTGTGATTCGCGAAGTGCTCGGTTAGCTGGTTGATACGGTTGGTCAACAGAGCTACCTGAACCTCCGGAGAACCGGTATCGTTCGCGGCGAGCTGGTACTCGCCGACGATCTCGGCCTTCTGCTGGGTGCTCAGTGGCATGAAAAACTCCTAAAAATCGTGCTGTTCGCCTTTATGGAAGCCGGGTATTTTAACTGCCAGCCATTTGTTAAACAAGGAAACATCCGCTTGAAGAGCCTACTCCCTACGTAATAGGCGACGGGGCGCGATTCGCCCGTCATCAAGAACTTCGCCCGCCCCAAGGAAGGCGCCTTCACCGCTATAGAGCCTGACCCACCCTTCGGTGGGTGCGCGTGGTGCGACCACGGCTTGTCCCATCTGCAGATAGTAAGCCGCATCGGTAGAGAGCCGGGCCTCCGGCCAATTGCGAATAGTGCTCTCGATAGGCAGGAGCAGATCGTCCAGCGCTTCGAGCCCCGTATCGAGAAGATCGCGGATGGAATCGATCGTCACCAGCCCGGAATCTGCCGTAAACGGCCCCACATGGGTCCTTCTCAACGCAGAGACATGCGCACCGCACCCCAACTGCTTACCCAGATCCTCAACCAAAGTGCGAACATAGGTACCTTTGGAACACCGCAGCGAGAGCTCCAGCTCGGGCAATTCGATGCGGTCCAAAGTGAGCTCGTAAATCGTAACCTGGCGCGGCTCGCGTTCCACCTCTTCCCCTTGGCGAGCCAGTTCATAGAGCCGCTTTCCCTGGTGACGCAGTGCTGAATACATGGGAGGAACCTGCGAGATCTCCCCACGAAATCCCTCCAGCGCTTCAAGGAGTTGTTCGCGTGAAAAGCCAGGAACAGGAAGAGACTGAACGATTTCACCATCGGCGTCGCCGGTATTGGTCGTCTCACCCAGCTTCACTCGTACCCAATACGATTTATCGGCATCCAACAAAAACCCCGACATTTTGGTCGCTTCGCCGAAACAGATGGGAAGCATGCCGGTCGCCAACGGATCCAGGCTACCCGTATGGCCCGCCTTGCGCGCTTTGAAAAGGCGCTTAACGATCTGCAGTGCTTTGTTGGAGGTCAGACCCAAGGGCTTGTCGAGCAACAATACACCATTTACGTTACGTCGATTGCTGTCGCGGCGCGCCATAGAAATCTCTAGTAGGAATTAGTAACACTGATGCCCGGGATCACTCTTTACCGGGTGTGGTGCGCGCAGCCTGCGCCAGAAGCTCATCAATGTGAGCCCCCTGCTCCATAGAAGTGTCGTGGATAAAGTGGAGCTGAGGAATGGTACGCATACGATGCCCCAATTCACGGCGCAAGTAGCCAGCCGCATGCTCAAGCCCTGCCAGCGCCTCTTTTGCGGCTTCTTCATCGCCCAGCACGCTGACGAATACTTTGGCATGCGAGAGATCCCGACTTACCTCCGCCCCGGAAAGCGAGACCAGCTTGACCCTAGGATCCTTAACCTCTTGCAGTATCAATGTGGCCAGTTCGCGGCGCATCTGCTCCGCAACCCGGCGCGTTCGACTGGTGGACTTATTCACAGTGGTTTGAGCGACTAATCCGATTAAAGCTGCTTAGCGACTTCCACTCGCTCATAGACCTCGATCTGATCGCCCGCTTTCACGTCATTGTAGTTCTTGACACCGATGCCACATTCGGTGCCCGAGCGAACCTCGTTAACATCGTCTTTGAATCGCCTCAGCGACTCCAGCTCTCCCTCGTAAATCACCACATTGTCGCGTAGCACACGGATCGGATTGTGACGCTTGATGGTGCCCTCCACCACGAGGCAGCCCGCAATCGCACCGAGCTTGGACGAACGGAAGACATCGCGCACCTCTGCCAGCCCGATAATCTCTTCGCGCATCTCGGGGGCCAATTTGCCGGCGATCGCCTGCTTTACCTCATCAATGGCTTCGTAAATAACACTGTAGTAATGCAGATCGACACCCGATTCACCCACCAAACGGCGCGCCGAGGCATCAGCACGCACGTTGAAACCAATCATAATGGCATTGGAGGCGAGCGCCAGGTTGACGTCAGACTCTGTAATGCCACCCACGCCCGAGGCCACCACTTTCACCTTCACCTCTTCCGTGGAGAGTTTCTCCAACGAGTCACGAAGTGCTTCGACACTACCCTGGACGTCCGCCTTGATCAGCAGGTTGACCTGCTGCATGTCACCCTCTTGCATCTGGGTAAACATATCTTCCAGCTTGGCCTGCTGTTGTTTAGCCAACCTTACATCGCGGAACTTACCCTGACGGAACAGCGCGACCTCGCGGGCTTTGCGCTCGTCGGCTACCGCCACCACCTCGTCACCCGCATTGGGTACATTGGAGAGCCCTAACACAACCGCCGGCATCGATGGTCCGACACTCTCGATGGGTTTGCTGTTTTCATCGAACATGGCACGAACACGCCCGTACTCCATACCGGAGAGGATGATGTCGCCCTTATTCAACGTGCCGCGCTGGACCAAGATCGTGGCAACTGGACCACGTCCTTTGTCGAGACTGGACTCGAGTACCACGCCGGCAGCCGGACCTTCCGCTACCGCGGTCAACTCCATCACTTCGGCCTGGAGCAGAATGGCATCCAACAGCTCATCGATACCCTCACCGGTCTTGGCCGAAACATTGACGAACATGGTATCGCCACCCCAATCCTCGGGAATGGCCTCTTCGTTGGCCAATTCCTGTTTGACTCGGTCGGGATCCGCCTCGGGGCGATCGATCTTGTTGACGGCAACGATCAGAGGCACTTCACCCGCACGCGCATGTTGAATCGCCTCCTTGGTCTGGGGCATGACGCCATCGTCGGCCGCCACCACCAGGATCACGATGTCGGTGATCTGCGCTCCGCGCGCGCGCATGGCGGTAAAAGCGGCGTGACCCGGTGTGTCGAGGAAAGAAACAACGCCTTTTGGGGTCTCCGCATGATAGGCGCCGATGTGTTGGGTAATTCCACCCGCCTCGCCGGCCGCCACGCGTGTGCGTCGAATATGATCGAGCAACGAAGTCTTACCGTGGTCGACGTGCCCCATAATAGTCACCACGGGAGGCCGCACGACCTGATCGCCTTCGACCTTGACGGAGAGCGTCACCTCGTCTTCGACGCTGCTCTCCGATATCGTCTTGGCTTTGTGGCCCATCTCTTCCACCACCAGAATGGCCGTCTCCTGATCGAGCACCTGGTTGATGGTGGCCATCACGCCCATCTGCATCATAATCTTAATGACTTCCGCCGCCTTGACCGCCATCTTCTGCGCCAACTCGGCAACCGTCGTGGTCTCCGACACCACCACCTCACGCACAACCGGGGCTGTGGGTCGCTCAAAACCATGCTTTTGTGAGGGCGCCACCGTAGGCGTTTTGGTCCGCGTCTTCTTCTTACGGCGACCGCTCTTACTCTCCGCGACATGAAGCTCTTCACGACCGAACTTAGTCTCACGGGAATCCTTATCCGACCGCCGTGACTCCTTCTCTTTCTTCGGCGCACGCGCCTTGCTATCGGCAGCCACCTTGGCCTCAGCCTCCGCCAGCGCTTTCTGTGCCTCCTGCTCGGCTTTACGTTTCGCCTCCCGCTCCTCCTTGAGTCGTTCTTCCTCTTCGCGCGCTTTGCGCTTTGCTTCGGCTCCCGCTTGAAGCCGTGCTTCCTCCTCAGCCGCTTTGCGCTGAGCCTCTTCTGCAGCTAAACGGCGCGCCTCTTCCGCTTCGCGCTCTTCAGCCTGACGATCCTCTTCCACATGGGCAAACTTTTCCGCCTCGGCCTCTACTCGTTTACGCTCCTCGTCGATGACGACGCTGCGTTTCACGTAGGTACGCTTCTTGCGCACTTCAACACTGACGGTCTTGACCTTGCCGCGGTCCCCGGTCTGTCGAATCTCACTGACTGTTTTGCGCTTTAAAGTGATTTTCTTGGGCTCGGCGGCTGTTGAATCACTCTGCTTGCCGTGCGAACGACGCAGGTGGGTAAGTAGCACCAGTTTCTGCTCTTCCGTGATCGTGGCATCGGCGTCGGAAGCATCGACTCCCGCCTCCTGCAATTGTGTCAGCAGGCGCTCCACCGGAGTACCGACCACATCCGCCAGTTGTTTTACGGTTAATTCGGTCATGGATCGCGCCTACTCAGATTCAGTTAGCCCTGCTGCTCTTCATCGGCAAACCAGGGTGCCCGCGCGGTCATAATCAGCGCCGCGGCGCGCTCTTCGTCCATTCCCTCGACCTCCATGAGTTCATCCACCGACTGCTCGGCCAAATCCTCCATGGTGCAGATGCCGCGACCCGCCAAGGTAAAGGCGAGCTCGCGATCCATTCCCTCCATGTTGAGCAAATCTTCCTTGGGCTCGTTATCCTCCAGTTGCTCTTCATTGGCGATGGCCCGTAGCAACAGCACATCACGGGCGCGATTACGCAGCTCCTCGACAATCGATTCGTCGAACTCCTCGATCTCCATCATCTCGTGCGGCGGCACATACGCAACCTCTTCGAGGCTGGAAAAACCCTCCTGTACCAGGATGGCGGCTACCTCCTCGTCGACATCGAGCTGCTCCATGAAGATGCCCTGCAGGCGCTCAGCCTCCTGCTCGCTCTTCTCTTCGGCCTGACTCTCGGTCATAACGCTGAGTTCCCAGTCCGTCAGCTGACTGGCCAAGCGGACGTTCTGGCCGCCGCGCCCGATCGCCTGGGACAACTGCTCCTCAGCCACGGCCACATCCATGCTCCTGCTCTCCTCGACGACGACGATGGAGACCACATCGGCGGGTGACATGGCGTTGACCACGAACTGCGCTGGATTGTCGCTCCAATTGATGATGTCGACCCGCTCACCAGCGAGTTCGTTGGAGACAGCCTGGACGCGCGAGCCTCGCATACCGACACAGGCACCTACCGGATCGATCTGTGGATCGTGAGCGCGCACCGCAATCTTGGCACGCAGACCGGGATCACGAGCAGCGCCGATGATCTCGATCAATCCTTCCCCCACCTCAGGAACTTCAAGCTTGAATAACTCGATCAGCAGCTCTGGAGCGGTGCGGCTGATGAACAGTTGCGGTCCTCGCTGTTCGGCGCGGACTTCATAGAGATAGCCTCGCAAACGGTCGCCGGGACGAACCGCTTCGCGGGGAATCATGTTTTCTCGGGTGATGATCGCTTCGGCGTTACCACCGAGATCGAGGAAAACATTACCCCGCTCGATGCGCTTCACGACGCCCATTAACAACTCGCCTACTCGATCCTGGTAGGCCTCCACCACCTGTTGGCGCTCCGCTTCCCTTACTTTCTGAACGATGACCTGTTTGGCGGCCTGAGCGGCAATACGACCGAAGGCGACAGACTCCATGGGCTCTTCGATATAGCCGCCTACCTCAATGGTAGGGTCCTCTTCCAGAGCATCGGAAAGCTGTATCTGAGCCTCCGGATTTTCGAACTCATCGGCGGCATCTTCCATCACTTCCCAACGACGAAAGGTGTCGTAATCGCCGGTTTCGCCATCGATAGCGACCCGCGCGTCGATATCACCGCCATGCTTCTTACGGGTCGCAGATGCAAGTGCCGCCTCGATAGCCTCGAAGATGACATCCTTTTCGACACCTTTCTCGTTCGAAACAGCATCCACTACCAACAAGATCTCTTTGTTCATCGTCCTCAAACCTCCGCATCGACAGCAGCTCCCTACTATCGGGACGCTGCGCGATCAGCCAACGATCAGTCGAACTCCGGCACCAACCGTGCCTTTTCGACCTCGGTCAACGGTAGCTTCACCGTCTCACCATCTTGTTCGATTACCACTTGCTCCCCCTCTACTCCCTGGAGGAGCCCCTTGAATTTCCTGCGTCCGTGATACGAAACCTGCGTCTGTAGCTTCACTTGGCATCCGGCAAAACGTTCGAAATGCTCCTTTTCGAACAGTGGCCTATCCATACCGGGTGAAGAGACCTCCAAGTTGTACTGCCCCGGGATCGGATCCTCCACATCGAGCAGACCGCTGACCTGATAACTCACCCTCTGGCAATCATCAATGTCGGCACCGTCCGGACTATCAATATAGATCCTCAGTAAACCGTTACCATGCCCGGCACTAAACTCCATCCCCACCAACTCGTAGCCCATGCCGGTGACGACAGGTTGAATCAGGCGATACAGTTTTTCGGGGGCGCGCCTCATCTAGTCCGCCATAAACGAAAAAGTGGACCTGCGGCCCACCTTCCAAATACTCGTTACTGTCGCGCCACTTTGAGGGATCGATTCCAACAGACCCCTACGGCACCCCAGTCCCGGCCGCTTTTCCGTTTTCCGGATCGCCAAGCACCTAATAAAAAACCCCGTAAACGGGGCTTTCTCGGATACTACAGACTTTGGTAGCGGGGGTAGGATTTGAACCTACGACCTTCGGGTTATGAGCCCGACGAGCTACCGGACTGCTCCACCCCGCACCGGAAAACGAGCGGAATTCTACAGTTTCCCCTTCTCTTTATCAACCTCCAGCAGCGCGATCAGGCGACCACCGAAGCGCACAGAGCCATTAGCGCGCCGGGAAAAATACCGAACAGTAGTACCGCCAGCCCATTGGCACTGATGACCCAACCGACGTCCGGGACAGCTTCGATAGCTGTCTCGTCTTCAAGCGTATCGAAGTACATGATTTTTACAATGCGGATGTAGTAAAAAGCACCGATAACGGAGAACGCGACAGCGACGGCAGCCAACCAAACCATCTCCACTCCGACCACGGCCTGTAGAATGGAGAGTTTGGCGTAGAAACCGACCGTGGGAGGCACGCCTGCCATCGAGAACATCAGCAACAACATGATAAAGGCAAACCACGGGCTCCTTTTAGCTAAGCCCTTGAAGTCTTCCAGACGATCCGCTTCGAAGCCACTACGGCTCAACAGAATTACCATTCCGAAACCACCCGCAGCCATCACCGCATAAACCAACGTATAGAACATAGCGGCGGCGTACCCCTGCTTGGAGCCGGCCAAAATACCGAGCAGGATGAAACCCACGTGGGAGATGGTGGAATAGGCCAACATTCGCTTGATATTGGACTGCGCGATGGCGACCACATTGCCGATACCCATGGAAAGCACGGCGAGGATGATCAGCATCTCCTGCCACTCACTGTGCAATCCCTGTAATCCATCGACGAGCAGGCGCATCACCATCGCAAACGCCGCTATCTTCGGCGCCGAACCAATCAGGAGGGTCACCGAGGTCGGTGCCCCGTGATAGACATCGGGTACCCACATATGAAACGGGACGGCACCCAGCTTGAAAGCCAGACCGACGATCAGGAACGCCAAACCGAAGACCAAAATGAGGCTGCGGTCGGCGCTGGTTTCGCTGACCGATTGGGCGATTGCGGCAATATCCAAGCTACCCGTCGCTCCGTAGATCATGGACATTCCGTAGAGCAGCATCCCCGAGGCAATGGCGCCCAGGATGAAGTATTTCATTGCCGCTTCCGACGCCACACGATTATCACGATCGAATGCCACCAGCGCATAGAGCGAAAGCGACAGCGTCTCCAGGCCCAGATAGATGGTGAGCATGTTGCGCGCGGAGACCATGATCATCATACCTAGTAGGCAGAAAAGCCCCAGCATGTAGTACTCACCCTTGAGGAGATTTCTAACGTTCAGGTATTCGCGCGAATAGAGGAATACACCCAACATGACCAAGTAGATCGCCAGTTTGAGTACATCGCCCATGGGATCGCGTACAAAGGTATCGGAAAAAGTATAGACCGCTTCCTGGCTGAACGTCACGAAGGTAATGATGGCAGTCACCAAGATGGTGATCTGCGATAACACGTACGCCATGTAGCGGTTGCGATCGCCAACGAACAGCTCGACCACCAACACCACGCAGGCCATGGTAAGTACAAAGATCTCCGGTACCGCTGGAGCAAAATCAGGAATCACAAAATTCATTCCCAGACCCTAGTCTCGTGACTGCTAAATCTGTTGTGCGGAATCCTATCGACCCGCGCCCTAAATCACTATTACAGCTTAGTTACCAAGATGTACTGAAGCAGGTTCTCTACCGAAGCGTGCATGACTCCAGTGAGAGGCTGCGGCCAAACGCCTAACAGCAATACCGCGATGGCCAGTGCACCCAGCACGATAAACTCGCGCGTATTGACATCTTCAAGCGCCGCAACATGGTCGTGTACTACCGGGCCAAATACGACCCGCTTGACCAACCACAATGTATAGGCTGCACCCAGAATCAATGTGGTAGCGGCAAGAAACGCGAACCAAAAGTTCGCTTGGAAGCTACTCAGGATTACCATGAACTCACCCACGAACCCCGAAGTGCCGGGCAGACCCGAATTGGCCAATGCGAACAACACGATGAATCCGGCGAAGATCGGCATGGTGTGTACGACACCGCCGTAGTCCGAGATCTCGCGACTGTGGACACGATCATACATAACACCGACACAGAGGAAGAGCGCCCCGGAGATGAAGCCGTGCGACACCATCTGCACCATCCCACCTTCGATACCCATAATGATGGCGTCAGTGCTCCCTGATGCATCGACAATGCGATACGCAATAAAGAAGCCAAGCGTCACGAATCCCATATGGGCAATTGAGGAGTACGCGATCAGCTTTTTCATATCGTGCTGAACGAGCGCGACAAATCCAATGTAAACCACGGCGATCAACGACAGCGCTATCACCAGCCAATCGAGCGCTTGGCTAGCATCCGGAGCAATCGGCATCGCGAACCGTAAAAAACCGTAACCGCCGAGTTTCAACAATACGGCCGCCAGGATAACCGAGCCGCCCGTTGGCGCCTCCACGTGTGCGTCGGGCAACCAAGTATGTACGGGCCACATGGGAACCTTCACACCGAACGCGAGGAGAAAAGCCAGGAAGATAAGTACCTGCGCAGTTAAACTCAACGGGAGCGTATAAAAATCGACCAACGCGAAACTTCCGGCCTGCGTGTACATATAGGTCAAGGAGACCAACATGAACACCGAGCCCAAAAAAGTGTAGAGGAAGAACTTAATCGTTGCGTAAACGCGCCGCGGTCCGCCCCAGATTCCGATAATCAAATACATTGGAATCAGCAGCGCTTCCCAAAAGACGTAGAACAGTATCGCGTCGAGGGCACTGAACACACCGATCAAGATCCCTTCCATGACGAGAAACGCCGCCATATAGAGATTGGGACGGTCCTTGATCACTTCCCAGGCAGCGATAACAACCAACAACGTACAGAAGGTGGTCAACAGAATCAGAGGCATGGAGATGCCGTCGATCCCCAGATGGTAGTTCACCTTAAACGTTTCGATCCAAGGCGCCATCTCCTGGAACTGCATCTCTGCAGTCGTACTGTCAAAACCGGTCCACAAGGGTAAGCTGAGAATGAAGGTCAGGGCGGAGACCACGAGTGCGGTCATCTTCGCCTGCTGTCCCTTGTCTCCCAGGAAAGCCGTGACCACCCCGCCTAGAATAGGCAGCCAGATGAGCAAGCTAAGTAACGGAAACTCCGAATTCATGAACGACTTCCCCTTAGACGACGAACAACGACAGCAGGACCAACAAACCGAGGATCATGGCAAACGCATAGTGATACAGATACCCGGATTGCAAATGCCTGACGACGCCCGACATCCAGTTAACCGCTTTGGCGGAGCCATTCACAATGGTACCATCGATAAGCATTTGATCACCTAATTTCCACAGAAAACCACCAAAACCCCGACCACCACGGGCGATCACCTTCTCGTTGAGATCGTCGAATCCATACTTGTTAACCAGGATTTCGTGGAGAAACGCAAAACGCTTGTGAATAGCTTCCGGAAGCTCAGGACGTGCCATATAGAGAAACCATGCGGTAAACACACCGCCTACGGCCAACCAGAACGGCCAGGTCTTAAACGCGTGAAGAGCCATCGCCCCCCAACCGTGAAAATGCCCGCTCAGCGTTGCCATGGCACCGTGTTCGGGTGCCACTACGATCGCTTCACCGAAATAGCCACCGAACAGGATCGGTTCAATGGTCATCGCACCAATAAGAACCGAGGGAATCGCCAAGAGTATCAACGGAACGGTAACCACCTTAGGCGTTTCGTGTAGGTGCGAGCGTGTGTGCTCGTCCATACGTTCCTTGCCCCAGAAGGTGAGAAAGTACATGCGGAAGCTGTAAAGCGCCGTAACGAATACTCCCGATAACACCGCCCAGTACGCGAGTCCCGATCCAGCAATTTCCGAAGCATGTACTGCTTCGATGATGGAATCTTTTGAATAGAAACCGGAGAACAGCGGCGTGCCGATCAGCGCCAACGAGCCGATGAGCGATGTCCAATGAGTAATGGGCATGTACTTACGCAGTCCACCCATCTTGCGCATGTCCTGCTCATGGTGCATGGCAATGATGACCGAACCGGCGCCGAGAAAGAGAAGCGCCTTAAAGAAAGCGTGCGTCATCAAGTGGAAGATAGCCACGGAGTACGCCGACACGCCCAAGGCCACGGTCATGTAACCGAGCTGAGAAAGCGTCGAATAGGCGACAACACGCTTTATGTCGTTCTGTACGAGGCTGAGAAGACCCATGAAGAACGCCGTCAGCGCGCCGATCACCAATACGAAGCTGAGCGCCGTATCCGAGAGCTCGAACAGTGGCGACATTCTGGCCACCATGAAAATACCGGCGGTCACCATAGTAGCCGCGTGGATCAATGCCGAAATCGGCGTGGGACCTTCCATCGAGTCGGGAAGCCAGACATGCAACGGGACCTGAGCAGACTTACCCATGGCACCGATGAACAGCAGGATGCAGATCAAGGTCATCACCGACCACTCTTGACTGCCAATGATACTGATCGTTGCATCCTTAAAATTGGGCGCGGCTGCAAAGACCTGCCCATAATCCAGCGTGTTGAAATAGAGCAGCACGCCGGCGATGCCCAGCAGAAAACCAAAATCGCCTACGCGGTTGACCAGAAAGGCTTTGAAGTTAGCGAACACCGCACTCGGCCGTACCGACCAGAAACCGATCAGCAGGTAGGAGACGACACCTACCGCTTCCCAGCCAAAAAACAGCTGCAGGAAGTTGTTGGACATTACCAACATCAGCATGGAGAAGGTAAACAGGGAAATGTAGCTAAAAAACCGTTGATAACTGTTTTTTCCGGCCCTGCTGGTATCCGGCCAGTTGTGTTCGTCGTCTGCCATGTAGCCGATGGTATAGATGTGTACCATCAACGAAACGAACGTCACAACGCACATCATCAGTACCGTCAAACGGTCGATGAGAAAACCTATTTCAAAGGTATAACTACCGCTCGTCATCCATGTGTAAACCGCACCGTCGAACGTATTCCCGGCCAAAACGTCCTTCAGTACGACAAGCGACAGCGCAAACGAGATACCGACACCGATGATCGTGGTCCAGTGCGCACCGGCCCGACCTATCTTGCCACCGAACAGGCCAGCGATAATCGCGCCTGCTAACGGGAAAAGGACAATTGCGAGATAAATCTGCTCCATCCTATTAACCCTTCATGGTGTCCAGATCGTTAACATTAATGGTACGTCGATTGCGAAACAGCACCACCAGGATCGCCAGTCCAATCGCCGCTTCCGCGGCGGCAACGGTCAGGATAAAAAACACGAAAACCTGACCTGCCGTATCGCCAAGAAAATGGGAGAAAGCGACAAAGTTCATGTTGACCGCTAACAGCATCAATTCGATCGCCATTAGCAAGATCAGTACATTCTTTCTGTTGAGGAAAATCCCCGCCACGCTCAACGCAAACAGTATCGCGCCCAGTGTGAGGTAGTCCGACAAAGCGATCATCGCGTAGTCCCCGTTATTCGCTCACCGCGAATCAATCCTATTCTGTTTAAAGTCACTTCTTCTCTCGATTCGGCTATCGACCGAATCACGCTCTAACTCTTCTTCTCGGCTTCCATACTGACCATTCGGACACGATCAGCACGTTTTACCGCCACCTGCTTCGAAGGATCCTGATGCCTCGTGCCTGGGCGACGACGCAATGTCAGCGCGATCGCCGCTATAATCGCTATCAATAGAATGACCGAGGCAATTTCGAAGGGATAGAAGTAGTCCGTATAGAGAATGCTGCCCAGTTCGCGCGTATTACTGTAGTCCGCACCATGGCGTAGCGGTGCCGGTGAATGCACTCCGTCAAAATAGTGTGCGCCTACCACCATCATCATTTCTGCCACCATGACGACGGCGACACCGGCTCCCACTGGCAAGTATCTGGCAAACCCCTCTCGCAGATGCGCCAAATTTATATCCAGCATCATCACCACGAAAAGAAACAGAACCATCACCGCCCCTGCGTAAACCAGTACCAGGGTAATCGCCAGAAACTCTGCCTCAGCCAACAGCCAGATTCCGGCCGATGTCACAAAACACAGCACCAGAAACATGGCGGAGTGGACAGGGTTGCGCGCAGTAATCACGCGAAACGCCGCAAACACCAGTATCGCTGCAAATAGATAAAAGATGCCCTGCTCTAAAGTCATGGGTTCGTCAACTCTGTTTCGCGCCTAGCACAAATTGCCTATCGCTCGATTTAACGGTACGGCGCATCTGCCGTTTTACGTTCCGCAATTTCGGATTCGTAGCGGTCGCCGATAGCCAGAAGTTTCTCCTTGATCATCACCTGCTCGCCACGATTCTCGAAGTGATACTCGAATATGTGCGTTTCCACGACGGCGTCCACCGGACAAGCTTCTTCGCAGAACCCGCAAAAAATACATTTGAAAAGATCGATATCGTAGCGTGTGGTACGGCGCTGGCCATCCTCGCGCGGCTCCGCCTCTATCGTAATTGCCAGTGCTGGGCACACTGCCTCGCAAAGCTTGCACGCAATGCAGCGCTCCTCACCATTGGCATAACGACGCAACGCATGCAATCCGCGGAAACGCGGCGACATGGGCGTTTTCTCGTCGGGATATTGAACGGTTATCTTCTTGGAGAAGAGGTGTTTTCCCGTTACTCGCAGGCCGAGAAACAACTCCCATAAGAAAAGACTTTTGATGTAATTGCGCATTGCTTTCATAGCGATTTACGTTCCGTCACTTAACGGCGCACACCAACAAGGAAACCCAGCACAACAGCTAGAGCCAGTGTGATCAAACCAAGAGTCCACATGGGAATCCCCGCGACAATAAAAGCACCCACGACCAACAACCAAACGATCGTGACCGGGATAAACACCTTCCAACCCAACCGCGTGATCTGGTCATAGCGATAACGTGGGAATGTGGCGCGGAACCACAGATAGCAGAACAGGAAGAACGCCGTTTTCGCCGCTAACCAAATGATTCCCGGCACCCACGCGAAAGCCTGTTCCAAAACCGGGACACCTTGAAACGGCGACAACCAGCCACCCAAGAATAACAACGCTGCTAGCACGGAGATCAGGATCATCGCCGCATACTCCGCAAGAAAGAACACAGCGAAAGTCATGCCTGCGTACTCGACGTGAAAGCCGGCCACGATTTCCGACTCACCCTCCGCCACATCGAACGGGGCGCGGTTGGTCTCCGCAACACCTGAGACAAAATAGATGACGAATAGAGGCAGAAGCGGAAGGGCGAACCAGTGCAGCACACTGCCCTGTTGAGCGTTCACGATCTCAGTTAAATTCAGGCTTCTCGCCGCTATCAAAACACCGACAATGGCAAACCCCATGGCAATCTCATAGGCCACCATCTGCGCGCCTGAACGCAACGCTCCCAATATGGCGTATTTCGAGTTGGATGCCCAACCAGCGATCAACACTCCGTAAGCCTCTAGTGAAGTCAACGCCAGAATAAACAACAACCCCGCATCAATATCGGCGAGCACCCATCCCTCGTCAAAGGGAATAACCGCCCAGGCCGCAAGCACCGGTGTAATGGAGAGGATCGGCGCCAACACAAACAGCATGCGATTGGCCTTGGCGGGGAGAATGACCTCCTTGAAAGCCAACTTTGCCGCATCGGCGATCGGCTGCAACCACCCGCGAGGACCTACTCGGTTGGGACCAATGCGCACCTGCATGTAACCAATGATCTTGCGCTCGGCAAAAGTCAAATAGGCCACCGCCCCCATCAGGGGAAGCACAATGACAAAAATCTTTGCCAGAGTGATGACCAGATATTCGATGTCCGAAAACTCCACGTGATCCCCCGGGTTCTATCCGATCCTATTCACGAACCAATTCAATCGGCCCCATGGCCGGACCCAACTCAGCTGTAGCTTCCACGCTCGCCGCCAACCATACCGCTCCGTCAGGCACGCGTGCATCAGCGACCAAAGGCAACCTCACACGCTTGTTACCCTGCACGGCCACAGCCTCTTCCGCCCCAGCCAGTCCTAACCGTTCAGCCAATTCGGGTGCGATACGTATCGCTTCACATGCTGCGTCTCTGGTCTGCTGGAGGGCTGCGGCACGTCGAACTATTGCATCCACGGCATAAATAGGCGTTTCGCCTACCCTCTGTAACGATCCGTTGGCTTCGACAGGCTGAGGGACAGAATCCACCGCGATCGTAGCTACCTCAAAGCTCGCTACGGCACCACGTACTTCATCCAACACCTCTTCTGAACTGATGTAGTCAAATCCGTCGGCTTTGAGGAGATTGGCCACCACGCGCAATACCTTCCATGCGGGACGCGCTGCACCTGCGGGCTGCACAGCGCCCGTAAACGATTGCCAATCACCCTGGCCATTGACAAAGGTGCCTGAAGTTTCGACATACGTTGCGACAGGTAACAACACATCGGCAACCGCATCCAAAGCGTCTGATCTATAGGCGGTAAGAGCAACGACGCTTTCCGCCTGATCGAGTGCCTCCAGAGCAGCTGCGGAATGCGCGAAATCACGATCGGGTTCAATACCTAAAAGCAGATAAGCCTTCAAGCCCTTATTCAGCATTTTGCTGGCATCCATACCGGGAGTAGCGACAGATTTTCCCGCGGCGTCCCGATGGGGCAACGCCCCGGCCAACCAAGCACCTGCACTGTTGCCAGCAGAGGGCATCGCTCCGAATTGGGATTGAGTGGCACTGGCGATGAATGCCGTCAGCGCCCTTAATACAGCCGCATCCACATGCGTGTGGGCTAGATCACCCACTAAGACAGAACTCTTCTCGCCCTCTGCCAGACTCCTCGCAATGGCACGATGGACTTCTCCGATTTCTAGCTTTCCACGCGCTCGTTCCGCGCCGTCCGGCAGGGACAGCGTTGTGTTTTCCGCCACGGCTCTGGCGATCGCAGCCACTTCAGCTACCAATGCACCAGGCGAGGCGATGCACTTATTCGCAACGGTGAAATTGAAATCGAAATCAACCGGATTGGCGATACTGACCGCCGCACCCGCGAGTGACGCCTTACGAATCCGGTGCGCAGCGATGGGCTGTTCCTTACGAATATTACTACCGACGACCAGCAGAGCTTCCTGCTCTTCCAACGCCGGCACGGAGACGCCAAAGCTGGGTGGTGAATCGGAACCGTCGTCTCGGAAATCGGTCTGACGCAGACGATGATCGATGTTGTTCGATTCCAGCGAGCGTGCCAGTTTCTGTAACAAGTAGAGCTCTTCCACCGTAGCTGTAGGATGCGCTAAAAAGCCTAACTCTCCCGCACCTTGTGCACTTTTAACCGCTGAGAGTTTTTGTACCGTAGACTCCAACGCCTCTTCCCAGCTTGCCTCGCGCCACTCGCCCGATTCTTTAACCATGGGTGTTGTCAATCGATCATCGCTAGTCAGCCCTTGATAACTGAAACGATCGCGATCGGAAATCCAACACTCATTGATCGATTCGTTATCGCGGGGCACTACACGCATCACCTGCCCACGACGTGTATGAATATAGATGTTCGAACCGATGCCATCGTGCGGTGCAACGCTCGCATGTTGAGTCATCTCCCATGCGCGCGCCTGGAATCGGAACGGCTTCGACGTCAACGCGCCAACAGGGCAAAGATCGATGACGTTGCCCGACAGCTCTGAGTCCACTGAGCGTTCGATGTAGGTACCTATCGTCGTGTGCTCGCCGCGACCCGTCGCGCCCATTTCACGGATACCCGCCACCTCGGCACCGAAACGAACACAACGAGTACAGTGGATACAGCGCGTCAGATCAGTGGAAATCAGTGGGCCAATATTCTTGTCTTTCACGACCCGTTTGGATTCGCTATAGCGGGAGACGTCTCCACCATACCCCACGGCCAAATCTTGCAGCTCGCATTCACCGCCTTGATCGCAGATCGGGCAATCCAATGGATGGTTGATCAGGAGAAACTCCATAACGCCCTTTTGCGCTGCAATTGCTTTGGGCGAATCGGTCAACACCTTCATGCCTTCGGTAACGGGTGTGGCACAGGCAGGTAGCGGTTTCGGCGCCTTTTCCACTTCAACCAGACACATGCGGCAATTGGCTGCAATAGAAAGTTTCTTGTGGTAGCAGAAGCGGGGTATGGCAATACCGGCATGATCGGCTGCCTCTATCACCATCGAACCTTCGCGAGCTTCGACCGGGATGCCGTTGATCTCGATCTTTACCATGTTCCGATATCCGTCACTCTATTACTGTCGTTAAAAAGGTCGCGCAACGTTAAACGTTGCCCACCATGCAGCGCTTGTGTTCGATGTGGTACTCGAACTCGTTGCGATAGTGTTTCAAGAAACTCTGTACTGGCATTGCAGCGGCGTCACCCAACGCACAAATCGTCCTGCCCATGATGTTGCCAGCAACGTTGTCAAGCTTATCCAGGTCCTCGGGATGACCCTGACCGTGTTCGATACGGTGAACCATACGGGATAGCCAACCGGTTCCTTCACGACAAGGCGTACACTGACCGCAGGACTCTTCGAAGTAGAAATGCGAAAGCCTGGCGAGTGTCTTCACCATGCAGGTGGTCTCATCCATGACAATGACCGAACCCGCGCCTAACATCGAACCCACTTTGGCGATACCGTCATAGTCCATGGTGGTTTCCATCATCTGATCACCCGGTACCACAGGCGTCGAAGACCCGCCAGGGATAACCGCTTTCAACTTGCGACCCTTCCAGATACCCCCTGCCATCTCCAATAGATCGGCAAAAGGTGTTCCCATCGGAATCTCATAGTTCCCTGGCTTGTCCACATGACCCGATACGCAGAACAACTTAGAGCCACCGTTATTGGGTTTTCCAAGCTCTAGGAACCATTCGCCACCCTGCTGCAGTATCGCCGGCACCGAAGCCAGAGATTCGGTATTGTTGATTGTCGTGGGTCGACCATAAAGACCGTAGTTGGCGGGGAACGGTGGTTTGAATCGCGGCTGACCTTTCTTGCCTTCGATGGATTCAATGAGCGCAGTCTCTTCACCACAGATATAAGCACCCGCGCCGAGATGGGTAAAGATGTCGAATTCGAAATCGGTACCCAAGATATTTTTCCCCAAATAGCCCGCAGCACGCGCCTCTTCCAGCGCCTTTTCAAAGCATTCGTAGGGTTCCCAGAACTCCCCTCGGATATAGTTGTATCCGACACTGGCACCGATGGTGTAACCGCCGATGATCATGCCTTCGATTAATTGATGGGGGTTGTAGCGAAGGATGTCGCGATCTTTACAGGTACCGGGTTCTCCCTCATCCGAATTACAAATCAGGTATTTTTGACCCGGTAGATTGCGTGGCATAAAACTCCACTTCAATCCGGTGGGAAAACCTGCACCACCGCGACCGCGTAGTGCCGACTTCTTTAACTCTTCAATAATGTGGTCCGCCGAAACATCCTCTTTCAGGATTTTCTCCAGAACCGAGTAACCACCGACGCTCTTATAGGTCTCCAGCGCCGCTGGGTTCTCAAGATGCATAGTCCTGAAACAGGTTTCGTTGCTCATGCCGTTACTCCAAACCGTCCAGAAATGCATCCACAGAATCGGGAGTCAGGTTCTCGTGATACTGCTCACCGACCTGCATCATGGGAGCATTGACGCACGCGCCCAAACACTCCACCTCTTTCAAGGTGACTTTGCCATCCTCTGTCGTACCACTCAGTTTCACACCGAGGCGATTCTCCAAATGTTCGACAATCTCTTCGGAACCACGCAACATGCATGAGATATTGGTGCAGATACACAGCTTGTGTTTTCCGACCGGTTTCAATTCGTACATGGAGTAAAAGGTGGCCACTTCGTAGACAGCGATGGCCAGCATCTCTAGATACTCGGCAACAGCGTCCATCAAATCATCGGTCAACCAACCGCCGTTCTGGTCTTGGACAATTCGCAGGGCCGCCATGACTGCGGACTGCTTCTGATCAGCGGGATACTTGGCAATCCACTGATCGATCTCCGCGCGAGAATCCTCACTAATCAATTCACTTTTATCGACTTCGATTTGAGCACTCACCGGTCGATCTCTCCAAACACGATGTCCTGCGTACCAATGACGGCAACCACGTCTGCCAACATATGCCCCTGAACCATTTCGTTCATCGCTGATAAGTGGGCAAAGCCCGGCGCTCGCGCCTTCAAACGATAAGGCTTATTGGCACCATCCGATATGAGATAGATGCCGAATTCACCTTTCGGATGCTCCACTGCCGCATACGCCTCGCCTTCGGGCACACAGTAACCTTCGGTGAATAACTTGAAGTGATGAATCAACGACTCCATATCGTCTTTCATCGCTTCGCGTTTGGGTGGTACGACTTTGTGATCATCCACGATAACCGGGCCGGGATTGGCGCGTAGCCACTCCACGCACTGCTTCATGATCCGATTGGATTGGCGCATCTCTTCGATACGGACCAGATACCGATCGTAGCAGTCACCGTTAACGCCGACAGGGATGTCAAAGTCGACTCGGTCATAAACCTCGTAGGGTTGCTTCTTGCGCAGGTCCCACTCGACACCAGAGCCACGCAACATCGGTCCTGAAAAACCTAACTGCATCGCCCTTTCGGGTGAAACCGTACCGATACCGACAGTGCGCTGCTTCCAGATACGGTTTTCGGTAAGCAGTGTTTCATACTCGTCAACGCAACCAGGAAAACGCTGAGTGAAGTCTTCGATGAAATCAAGCAGCGACCCCTGGCGATTACTGTTGAGCCGTTCTACATCTTTCGCGTTGTGCCACTTGGATGCCTGATAGTGAGGCATGCTGTCGGGAAGATCGCGGTAGACGCCGCCTGGGCGGTAATAGGCAGCGTGCATGCGAGCGCCAGATACCGCTTCATAACAATCCATCAGATCTTCACGCTCACGGAACGCGTAGAGAAACATGGTCATCGCGCCCACATCGAGCGCATGCGTTCCTATCCACATCAAGTGATTCAAGATACGGGTGATCTCGCCGAACAGCACGCGGATATACTGTGCACGAATCGGCACTTCGATACCCAACAGGCGCTCGATGGACATCACATAGGCGTGCTCGTTACACAACATGGAGACGTAATCCAGTCGATCCATGTACGGTACGCTCTGATTGAAGGGTTTGGTTTCCGCGAGCTTTTCCGTGGCGCGATGCAACAGGCCGATATGCGGATCGGCGCGTTGTATCACCTCGCCGTCCATCTCAAGTACCAGGCGCAGCACGCCGTGGGCCGCGGGATGTTGCGGACCGAAGTTAACAGTGTAGTTGCGAATCTCTGCCATGATTTATTGATCCGAGTTTCCGGCCTGATCTTGTTCGGGTTGTCGGCCTTCGCCAAGATAGCGATGATCTTCACGGATGACACGCGGTACCAACACGCGCGACTCTATCTCGACCGGCTCGTAGATCACACGGCCCAGCGTTGCGTCGTAACGCATCTCCACGTTGCCGTAGAGCGGAAAATCCTTACGGAACGGATGTCCGACGAATCCGTAGTCGGTGAGGATACGACGCAGATCCGGGTGGCCATCAAAAAGGATCCCATAGAGATCAAACGCCTCACGTTCATACCAATTCGCCGAATTCCAGACGTCGACAACCGAGTCAATGACGGGGATATCGTCGTTGGTACAAAAGGCACGAGCGCGGATTCGCTGGTTATTGGCGACTGACAGCAAATGAACCGCCACCGCAAACCGCCCTTTAGGCTGATAACGACACTGTTCGGTGTAGGGCTGTTTGCGCTCAGCCCCCCGACTGAATCCGCCTCCAGAGAAGGTGTCGGCATCCCACTCGGTATGACCGTAAGCGGAATAGTCGACGCCGCTAAGATCGATCAGTACTTCAAATCCGAACTCCGGAAGCTCACACAATTGCTTACAGGAGGCAAACCAGTTTTCAGCGGGAATTTCCACAGTGACTTCGTCAAAGGCAACGATAACTTCCACGCCTTGATTAGCCAGCTTCTCGCGCGCATGCGCCGCCAAGGTCTCAAGCTTTTGAGCCACGATTCAGTTCTCTCAACGAGCGATGGTATTAGTTCGACGAATCTTGTTCTGCAGTTGCAGAATCCCGTACAACAACGCCTCCGCGGTAGGTGGACAGCCCGGCACATAGACGTCCACCGGTACGATGCGGTCGCAGCCACGAACCACTGAATAGGAGTAGTGGTAGTAACCGCCGCCATTGGCGCAGGAGCCCATGGAAATCACCCAGCGTGGCTCAGCCATCTGATCGTAGACCTTACGTAGTGCGGGAGCCATTTTGTTGCAGAGTGTCCCTGCCACGATCATGACATCAGACTGCCGTGGACTGGGGCGAAAAATAATTCCAAACCTATCCAGGTCGTAGCGCGAAGCGCCGGCCTGCATCATCTCCACCGCACAGCATGCCAAACCGAATGTCATGGGCCACAGGGAGCCGGTGCGCGCCCAATTGATAACCTTGTCGGCGGTGGTGGTGACCACGCCCTTTTCGAGAATACCCTCTATTCCCATTCCAAGGCCCCTTTCATCCACTCGTAGATGAACCCGATCACCAGTATCCCCAGGAAGACCACCATGACGATGTACCCGAACCACCCGATTTGGTCGAGCACGATGGCCCAAGGGAAAAGAAACGCAATTTCCAGATCGAAAATAATGAATAGGATGGCAACCAGGTAATAGCGGATATCGAATTTCATGCGCGAGTCTTCGAACGCTTCGAAACCACACTCGTAAGGAGAGAGCTTTTCGCTGTCCGGTCGACTGGGCCCCAATATGGCCCCCGCCAACATGGGCCCGATTCCGAACGCCAGACCGATCAATATAAACAGTAAGATAGGAAGGTAGTTTTCAAGCATGGCAGTCTTTTCTAACAATCCCCCGATTGCAGACCGGTGCACAAGAACACCGCCACCGAAATGGGTGACCAAATGCCAGTTAGATTAGGGAAAGCACAGCGCCAATTGAGAATCAATCCGGTATCGATTGACTGTCGAGCTGTGAGTCAACGAACTGTTTGTGACTCCCCGATCCACACTCCGGTTACGGCGCTGCATCATACTATAAAGCCTAATTATAAGCATCCCCGATTAAGCCTATTTTAGGGGGATATTCATAGATTTTTGGCAATCTCCTTTCTCACGCAAGCCCTTTGCGTCCTGCATGGCACAAAATCCCGAGCATTCCCGGTCGATTGAATTCCCTCCAGGAAAGGGTAGCCAAAAACCATGGAATAGCCGTGGGAGTCATCCCCGCTGTTCTTGAGTCGCTTTCCAAGGAAGCAAACAGCGCAGACTTCTCGAGCGCTGGAATGAAAAAAGCGGTAGGGGATTGATCTCCCCCTACCGCTTTTCAGATGGTGCCGAAGGCCGGACTTGAACCGGCACGGCTTGCGCCACCGCCCCCTCAAGACGGCGTGTCTACCAATTCCACCACTTCGGCAAATGAATTCCTGTGCCCGGACCGACTAGTTGGTCTTAGGTACGTCCGGCAAATCGCTCGGCTTGTCGCTGGTTTCCGGAACTACGGGCTTCTCCTCAGGTACTACCGGTTGCTCCTGAACGGCCTCTTGGCTCGGTAGCAAACTCTCCAAGGTGCTCTCTTGGTTGCCGGTGTTTCCCGCCATATAGGCCAAGGAGAGGCTGGTGGCAAAAAATAGAGCCGCGAGGATCGCCGTGGTGCGGGTTAAAAACGACCCGGAGCCACGGGAGCCAAACACCGTCGAAGAGGCACCACTGCCAAAAGCAGCGCCAGCATCTGCGCCTTTTCCGTGCTGCAACAAAACCAAGGCAATAATGCCAATGGCAAGCAACACGTGAATCACCATGAATATCGATTGCATTAATGTATCGTCTCTAAAAAAAACGGCTCATCCCGCGGCACGGCAAATGGCGAGAAACTCGTCGGCCTGCAGCGAAGCGCCACCGATCAGTCCGCCATCGATATCTAACATACCGAACAGCTCCGCAGCGTTCGCAGCCTTGACACTGCCGCCGTAGAGGATGCGCAAAGCGGCGGCAATTGTAGCATCATGCTCGGCCACTCGGCCACGTATAAAGGCATGAACCTCTTGTGCTTGCTCAGGTGTAGCGGTCTTTCCTGTACCGATGGCCCAAACCGGCTCGTACGCTACCACGGCTTCGCCCAGAGCTGCTGCGCCCGAATGGTTCAATACCGCATCCAATTGGCGGCCAACCACCTGCTCTGTCACTCCCTGCTCGCGCTCCTCCAGAAGCTCGCCAACGCAGAGGATCGGCTTCATTCCCGCCTCAAGCGCTGCGGCGAATTTACGGGCAACTGTATCGTCATCTTCTCCGTAAAGTGCGCGCCGCTCCGAGTGGCCGACGATGACGTAGCGGCACTCGAAGTCGTTCAGCATAGCTGGAGCAACCTCGCCAGTGTAGGCACCAGACGCATGCTCGGAGACGTTTTGAGCCCCCCAAAGCACCGAAGAGCCCTGGAGCGATTCCGCAACTTGCTGTAAGTAAAGAGCGGGAGGACAAACAGCGATTTCTGTTGTTAGATCGGGATTGACCCCCGCTTTGATCCCGTCCAGCAAGGACTCGATGCTGGCGCGAGAGCCGTTCATTTTCCAGTTACCGGCTACCAGTGGTTGACGCATTCCTGCTCCCCTCTATCGCAAAGGCGCGATAGCTTAACGGCGAGCCCCTGATAAATCAATTGAGCAGGTGGAGTATCTAGGATTGGGGGGATGTCATCCCCTCCACCAATCGCTGAACACGCTGCGCAAGCTGAGTAGCGAGGGTCTCTACCTGTTTGCCATCTTCTCCCTCGACCATCACCCGCACTACGGGTTCGGTTCCCGAAGGCCGCAACAAGACACGACCACGGCCATTGAGTTCTCCCGCAACTTCCTGAACCGCATGGCCGATACCGGATTCGTTCATCACATCAATCCCATTGGGCAATGGCACGTTGATCATGGTCTGAGGACAGAGCGCCATATCGGCCACCGCCTCCCGTAAAAAACAGTCGCGGTGGCACAAGGCTTCCAAGACCTGGAGCGCCGACACGATCCCGTCGCCGGTCGATGTACGATCCAAACAGATGATGTGCCCGGAGGACTCACCCCCGAGATTCCACCCCTCACGAGTCAGCGCCTCCATAATATAGCGGTCACCAACTTTGGTACGCTCGAGGCCGATTCCCTCGGTTTGCAGACGCTTCTCCACACCCAGATTGGTCATCTGAGTTCCCACAACATGGCCCTGAAGCGCTCCCCGATGCTTCCTCTCCAACGCAATAAGATAGAGCAGTTGATCGCCATCGACTATGTTCCCTTGATCATCCACCATGATCACCCTATCGCCATCACCGTCGAAGGCGATACCCAGATCTGCCCCGCACTTTATTACTTCATCTGCCAGCAACTGCGGGTGTGTAGAACCGCACCCGGCATTGATGTTTAGGCCATCGGGCTGAACACCGAGGGCCGTCACCTGCGCACCTAACTCGGTAAAGACACTCGGCGCTATCTGATAGGTGGCACCATTGGCGCAGTCGAGAACAATTCGAAGACCGCTGAGCCTGAGGCCCAACGTTACGGTGCTTTTACAGAACTCGATGTATCGCCCTACCGCGTCGTCGATTCGGCGCGCTTTTCCCAGTTGCGCGGAATCGACGGTCGACATGGGATTATCCAACTCCTCTTCAATGGCACGCTCGATCTGGTCGTCAAGCTTGGTGCCGTCGGCGGAAAAAAACTTGATGCCGTTGTCATGAAAGGCGTTGTGCGATGCGCTAATCACAATCCCCGCTTGAGCACGCAACGTACGGGTCAGGTAAGCAACGCCCGGAGTGGGCATAGGACCTAACAGTTCGATATCGACACCCGCTGCCGAGAGACCGGCTTCCAGTGCCGACTCAAACATATACCCCGATATGCGGGTGTCTTTGCCGATCAGCACCTTGCCACCGCCTTGTCGCGCCAATACCCGGCCAGCCGCCGATCCCAGCCGCAACATAAAAGAAGGCGTCACGGGCTCCACACCCACATGTCCCCGAATGCCGTCCGTTCCAAAATATTTTCGTTCTGACATCCCCATCTCCCTTGTGTTATTCGCAGGCCTAGTGCCCGCGGACCGCTGAGATGACGCGCAGCGCATCGACGGTTTCACCGACATCGTGCACCCTAACGATAGCGGCACCCTGCCACACCGCTAAAGCCGCCAACGTCACACTCCCGATCAAGCGATCATCCGTCGCTCGGTCAAGCACCTTGCCGATCATCGATTTTCGTGAGACGCCGACCACCAGAGGAAGCTCCAGCGTCTGCAGCTCCGGTAGCCATCGCATGAGTTCCAAATTGTGTTCCAGCGATTTTCCGAATCCGAAACCGGGATCGACCAGTAGCAGGCGGCGGTCGATCCCCGCCGAGACACAGGCAGCCACCCTCTGTTCAAGAAATCGACAGACCTCCGCCACCACATTCTCATAGCGTGGCGCGCGTTGCATCGATCGCGGCTCGCCCTGCATATGCATGAGGCAAACCGGTACGCCACACGCAGCGGCTGTCTCCAAAGCACCCTCTTGTCGCAACGCATAGACATCATTGATCATCCCTGCACCAGCCGCTACCGCTTGACGCATCACCTCCGGTTTGCTGGTGTCGATGGAGATAGGTGTGTCGAAACGTGCTCGCACTCCTTCGATGACCGGGATAACCCGCGCCAACTCTTCATCGACACTCACCGGAGCCGCTCCAGGCCGAGTGGATTCACCGCCGATGTCGAGTATCGCGGCTCCCTCTTCGATCACCTTGGCCGCACGATCCAGCGCCTGAGCACAGTCCTGGAAGCGACCACCATCTGAAAATGAGTCGGGAGTGACATTAAGAATAGCCATCACCTGCGGTTGCCGCAGATCCAACCCGAGACCGACACCATCAAGAAAAGAAAAGGCGCCGGACCGGCCGGCGCCCGATACTGTCTTTAGTGAGTTCAATGCTGGCTAGCTGGCCCGCCGATGGGACCTTCTGGTTTTCCGCTCTCACCCGAGGTTTTGAAGCCTTCGTCTGAAGGCGGTTCGGAATCACCCAGATCCTTAGGCGGGCGGGGAGGTTTCCCGGCCATGATGTCATCGATCTGATCCTTATCGATGGTTTCGTACTTCATCAATGCCTCGGACATGACGTGCAACTTATCCATATTCTCATTGAGAATACGATCCGCTCGTTCGTAGTTACGATCGATGAAGGAGCGAATCTCCTCGTCGATAGCGTGCGAAGTCTCGTCCGACACTTCTTTATGCTTGGTGACCGAGTGCCCGAGAAACACCTCGCCCTCTTCATCGCTATAGGTAAGCGGCCCGAGACGCGAAGAAAGCCCCCACTTGGTAACCATGTTACGGGCAATCTCGGTGGCACGCTGGATATCGTTCTGCGCACCGGTAGTGACGTTTTCACCACCGAAGATCAACTCCTCGGCTACGCGGCCGCCGAACAAACTCGAAATCTGGCTCTCCAAGCGCTGTTTGCTAAGGCTGTAGCGATCCTCTTCCGGGAGGAACATGGTCACACCCAGCGCTCGCCCGCGCGGGATGATGGTGACCTTGTGAACGGGATCGTGATCGGGAACCAGACGACCCACGATGGCGTGACCCGACTCGTGATAAGCCGTCAGGCGCTTCTCCTTCTCGCTCATCACCATGGAGCGGCGCTCCGCACCCATCATGATCTTGTCCTTGGCCTTTTCGAAATCGATCATCTCGACCAGGCGCTGGTTGGCACGAGCGGCAAACAGCGCCGCCTCATTGACGATGTTGGCAAGATCCGCGCCGGAGAACCCTGGAGTACCACGCGCGATCACATTGGTATCCACATCGTCGGAGACTGGCACCTTGCGCATGTGGACTTTCAGGATCTGATCACGCCCACGCACATCGGGTAGCGGCACTACCACCTGTCGGTCGAAACGACCGGGACGCAAGAGTGCGGGATCGAGTACATCGGGACGGTTGGTGGCAGCAATAACAATAACCCCTTCGTTGCCCTCGAAACCATCCATCTCAACCAATAGCTGGTTTAGGGTCTGCTCACGCTCGTCATGTCCACCACCCAATCCGGCACCACGATGGCGGCCCACGGCATCGATCTCATCGATAAAAATAATGCACGGTGCGTGTTTCTTTGCCTGCTCGAACATATCGCGGACGCGGGACGCACCGACACCGACGAACATCTCCACGAAGTCCGAACCCGAAATGGTAAAGAAGGGCACCTTTGCTTCCCCGGCTATCGCTTTTGCCAACAGCGTTTTACCGGTACCGGGAGAACCCACCATCAGCACACCCCTTGGGATCTTCCCTCCCAAGGCCTGGAATTTGCTCGGATCGCGAAGGAAATCGACCAATTCCCCCACCTCTTCTTTGGCCTCTTCAACGCCGGCCACATCACCGAAGGTGACTTTGACCTGATCCTCGCTCAGCATACGGGCACGGCTTTTCCCAAACGACATGGCCCCACGGCCACCCGCGCCGCCCTGCATCTGACGCATGAAAAAGATCCAAACGCCGATCAGCAGCAACATGGGGAACCAGGAGATGAAGATCTGCATCAGCAATCCCTGCTGTTGCGGTTCACGCACGTCGATCTGGACACCGGCGTTGAGCAGATCGCCGATCAGGCCATCATCGTTAGGACTGTAAGTGGTGAACTTATCGCCCGAGCGCAGAACGCCAAGTACCGTCTTGTCTTCTATCACCACCCGCTCCACATTGCCTTGGCGCACTTCCGCGAGAAACTCGGAATAGGCCAACGTATTGGAGGAGGTGGGTCGAGAACCGAAATTGTTAAACACCGACATCAGCACGATAGCGATGATGACCCAGAGAATCAGATTTTTTGCCATATCATTCAATGTCCGTTACCTCCAACCGGGTGGCATTGCCCCTAGCGTCTGAAGGCCAGTGATCCGACATGTGTCGGTGATTTCGTCATTTAATTGTTTTGCGAACGGCCCTACAGGTTAGTTTCACAATTACTGAGTTGGTTCCTCAAGGATAAATACCCCCACCGCTGCAGCGGATTGAGTGGCACACCCTTATCGCTCACCCCTTTATAATATAGTTTCGCGCCAAAACATAGACCTCGGAACTACATGATCTAGAGGCTTGTGGCTTTCGAATCAATACCTTGCCAAAACTTTCTCGAAGAGCCCGCAAGTAATCCTCCGATCCCTCTCCTTGAAACATCTTCACCAACAATCCTCCTCCTTGGCGTAAAACTCGCTGAGCCAGCTCCAATGCCAGCTCGACCAGGTACATCGCTCGCGCTTGGTCCGCCGCCTTAACACCGCTTAAGTTGGGGGCCATATCGGAAAGTACAAGATCCACCGAGCGCTCCTTCACCTGTGCAAGAAGCTCATCCAGCACCTCCTGCTCCCTAAAATCACCTTGAATAAAACTGACGCCCGCCAACGAATCCATGGGGAGCAGGTCGACAGCGACTACGCGACCCCGATCGCCCACCCGCTGGGCGGCATATTCTGACCAACCGCCAGGCGAAGCACCGAGATCGATAACAGTCATACCCGATTTCAAGAGGCGATCTTTACGGTCGATTTCCTCGAGCTTGTAAACCGCCCGGGATCTCACACCCTCTTTCTGGGCCCTTTTTACGAAAGCGTCGGAAAAGTGCTCGTCCAGCCAACGGCGGTTTCGTTTGCGCTGTGTCACTGCTGGGTGTCCGTTCCGCTACCCCTGACCTCGCCGATGATCTTCCGCGCCCGGGCCACCAGCCAAGCAAAGGACACCAGCCCGTATGCGGCTAATATCGATACCTGCAGCCAACCCGTATCCAATATCACTTCAATAACGGCATAGAGCGTGACGGCAACGATCAGCACCAGGGCCAACTCCAGCTTGACGGTATTGAGAGGGCCTGGAGAAACAGTGAATCCCCCACTGCTCTGCGCTACACTTCCGCCCTCTTTGGAATTCTCGGATTGTTTGGACATGGCACTAGCAGCACAACAGAAACGGCAATTGCGCCAACTGGGACATCACCTCAAACCGGTGGTCATCGTAGGCCAGGCCGGTCTCACCGACGCGGTGTTGGCGGAGGCGGATTTGGCTCTCACCCATCATGAGCTGTTAAAAATGAGACTCAACGCAGCCGATCGCAAGGAGCGGCGCGAAATGGTAGAGAAGATCTGTGAAGCGCTTGATGCCGATCTGGTAAACACCATAGGCCACATCGCATTGATCTTTCGTCGCAATCCGGACAAGCCCAAGATCCCACTTTCTCCAGCCCCGGCCAATCGGAAATAGAATCGCTTGTTCGATCCGGGTATCAGTCGTACCGCACCCCGACGATTTCATACTCCTTCACCCCGGAAGGCGCCTGCACGCTGGCAATATCGCCTTCGCGTTTACCGATCAGAGCCCGCGCGATGGGCGAGCTGATGGAGATGCGACCGTGTTTTATATCGGCTTCCAAATCTCCCACGATTTGATAGCTGAGTTCATCACCCGTATCTTCATCCACCAACTCCACGGTAGCTCCGAACACGACATTGCCGTCCGTACTCATGGTGGCGACATCGATAATCTGAGCGTGGGAGAGCGATGACTCCAACTCGCGGATCCGTCCCTCGATAAACCCCTGTTGCTCGCGCGCTGCATGGTATTCGGCGTTCTCCCTGAGATCCCCATGCGCTCGGGCTTCAGCAATGGCCTTGATGACATTCGGACGCGCTTCGGATTTGAGACGCTTGAGCTCTTCCCGTAACCGCTCCGCTCCATGTGCCGTCAATGGAATCTTGTTCATTGCATCGCCCCTTGGTGCAGATCCTGTAAACGATGCACGGCGGACAGATCAAGTTCGCGCAATGCAAGCACTGTGGCGCGCGCACCTGCCAACGTGGTCGTGTAACCAATTTTATGGTGCAGTACGGTACTCCGAATCTCGTACGAATCGGCGATCGCCTGCTTCCCCTCCGTGGTATTGATAATAAAGCTCACCTCGTCGTTTTTAATCATGTCGACGATGTGGGGTCGCCCCTCTTTTACTTTGTTCACACGTTGGCAGTCGAATCCTGCTTCCCGGATCGCCTTGCAGGTTCCACCCGTGGCTAGCAGTTCGAATCCCAATTCAACCAGATCACCGGCCACGGCTACCGCGCCGGCCTTGTCCACATCCCGCACGCTGATAAACGCCTTACCACTCATCGGCAGGGAGGTTCCTCCCGCGAGATAAGCCTTGGCGAAGGCCTCTCCAAAACTCTTGCCCACCCCCATGACCTCACCGGTGGACTTCATTTCAGGCCCGAGCAGCGGATCCACATTCTGGAATTTATTAAATGGAAACACCGCCTCCTTAACAGCATAGTAGCTGGGAATCCGTTCCTCGTTGATGCCCTGCTCTTCCAAGCTACGTCCCGCCATACAGCGCGCGGCAATTTTAGCTAACGGGATTCCACAAGCCTTGGAGACGAACGGGACCGTTCGCGAGGCGCGCGGATTGACCTCTAATACGTAGATCTCCTGCCCCTGGATCGCGAACTGGGTATTCATCAAACCCACTACGTTCAGTGCGAAGGCCATCTGCGTGACTTGTTCCCGGAGGCGATTCTGTAACTTGCTGTCCAGCGTATAGGGAGGCAACGAACACGCGGAATCGCCAGAGTGCACTCCAGCCTGTTCGATATGCTCCATGATCCCACCGATCATCACCTGCTTGCCATCACAGATCGCATCCACATCCACTTCGATGGCGTCGTCTAGGAACCGATCGAGCAGCACCGGCGAGTCGTTGGATACCTGAACCGCTTCGCGCATGTAGCGCTGCAGATCCTCCTCACCAAATACAATCTCCATGGCACGCCCGCCCAACACATAGGAGGGACGTACCACCAACGGGCAACCGATTTCCGCCGCTAAGGCGACGGCCTCTTCCGGATCCCGCGCGGTACGGTTGGGGGGCTGTTTCAGTCCCAGCTCCTCGATCATCTGCTGAAAGCGCTCGCGATCCTCGGCGAGGTCAATGGAATCGGGTGACGTTCCGATAATGGGTGCACCCGCTTTTTCCAGGTCGCGCGCGAGTTTCAGAGGTGTCTGACCGCCATACTGGACGATGATCCCCTTGGGCTGCTCCACGTGCACGATTTCCAGCACATCTTCCAGGGTCAGCGGTTCGAAATAGAGACGATCGGAGGTGTCGTAATCGGTGGAGACCGTCTCGGGATTGCAGTTGACCATGATGGTTTCGTAACCATCATCGGCCATCGCGAAAGCAGCGTGCACACAGCAGTAGTCGAACTCAATGCCTTGACCGATGCGATTCGGGCCTCCGCCCAAAACCATGATCTTGTCGCGCTGTGAAGGCTCTGCCTCGCACTCCTCTTCATAGCTGGAATAAAGATAGGCGGTTGCGGTGGCGAATTCAGCTGCACACGAATCGACCCGTTTGAACACGGGGCGCACATTCAAGGCATGGCGCCATTCACGGACGGCGAACTCGGTGCTCCCCAGTAGTTTTGCCAAGCGCCGATCCGAAAACCCCTTGCGCTTGAGCTGGAAAAGCTCCTCTGCTTCAAACGAAGTCAGCGATCTTCCCTCGAGCGTTCTCTCCCGGAGAACAAGATCCTCGATCTGCACCAAGTACCAGGGATCGATTTTGCTGACCTCGAAGACATCGTCCCTGCTCAAGCCAAGCCTGAACGCATCCGCCGTATAGAAGATGCGATTCGGGCCGGGTTGACCCAGCTCCTGACGAACGGTCGCGATGGCATCCTCTGTCGAGTCGGTGTCGACTATTTCATCCAATCCATCGACACCCGTCTCCATGCCTCGAAGCGCCTTTTGCAGCGACTCCTGGAAAGTGCGCCCGATGGCCATTACTTCGCCGACCGATTTCATCTGCGTGGTCAGGCGCGGTTCAGCCTGCGGGAACTTCTCGAAGGCGAAGCGAGGTATCTTGGTTACCACATAATCGATCGTCGGTTCGAACGAAGCCGGTGTCGCGCCACCGGTGATTTCGTTGCGCAGTTCATCGAGGATATAGCCAACCGCCAGTTTTGCAGCAACACGTGCAATGGGAAAACCGGTCGCCTTGGAGGCCAACGCCGAGGAGCGCGAGACACGTGGATTCATCTCGATAATCACGATGCGCCCATCTTCGGGATTGATGGCGAATTGAACATTGGAACCGCCGGTGTCGACGCCGATCTCGCGCAGTACCGCGATCGACGCATCGCGTAAACGTTGATACTCCTTATCGGTCAGAGTCTGGGCGGGGGCAACAGTAATGGAGTCGCCGGTGTGCACACCCATGGGATCGAAGTTTTCGATCGAACACACAATGATGCAGTTGTCCCGGCAGTCCCGAACCACTTCCATCTCAAACTCTTTCCAACCAAGAACGGACTCCTCGATCAGCAGTTCGTTGGTGGGCGAGAGATCCAGACCGCGCTCGCAGATCTCAACGAACTCTTCTCGGTTGTAACCGATACCACCACCGCTACCGCCCAGGGTGAACGAAGGCCGGATGATGGTGGGAAACCCGATCTGAGCCTGAACCTGCAGTGCCTCCTCCATGCTGTGGGCAATGGCTGAACGCGGTGTCGTCAATCCGATCTGGCGCATGGCCTCGCGAAAGCGTTCGCGATCCTCGGCCTTATCGATCGCGTCTCGGTCGGCACCTATCATTTCGACGCCGTAGCGCTCCGATACACCTTCGCGCGCCAGATCGAGCGCGCAATTCAACGCGGTCTGCCCACCCATAGTGGGAAGCAGTGCGTCGGGACGCTCTTTCTCGATCACCGCCGCGACGGTCTGCCACGTTATCGGCTCGATGTAGATCGCATCGGCCATCTCCGGATCGGTCATGATGGTGGCCGGGTTGGAGTTGACCAACACCACGCGGTAGCCCTCTTCGCGGAGCGCTTTACACGCCTGGGCACCGGAGTAGTCAAATTCGCAGGCCTGGCCGATGATGATGGGGCCGGCTCCGATAATTAGGATACTTTCGATGTCTGTGCGTTTCGGCATGTCAGTAGGGGACCTCAACAAGGTCATACGGCCCCCTTGGACTCCAGTTTATGCATCATCAGCTCGATGAAGTGATCAAACAGCGGCGCTACGTCATGCGGCCCCGGGCTCGCTTCGGGGTGGCCTTGAAATCCGAACGCGGGGCGGTCGGTACGCTCCACGCCCTGTAGCGAACCATCGAACAGCGAGCGATGCGTCGCCCGCAGCGTTGCCGGCAGCGACGCCTCCTCAACGGCGAAACCATGGTTTTGGCTGCTGATCATGACCCGGCCCGTGGCAATGTCGAGTACTGGATGATTGGCACCATGGTGGCCAAACTTCATCTTCACGCTCTTGGCATCGCTGGCCAGGGAGAGCAGTTGATGTCCCAGACAGATCCCGAAAACTGGGATTCTCGACTCGACGATTTCGCGTATGGCGGTGATCGCGTAGTCACACGGCTCTGGATCACCCGGGCCGTTCGAGAGGAAGACGCCATCCGGCTTCATGGCTAGCACATCCGCCGCCGGGGTAGTCGCAGGAATTACCGTCACGCGACAACCGCGATCGACCAACATACGCAATATGTTCTGTTTGACACCGAAATCGTAGGCGATCACGCGATAGGGAGGGATGTCACCATGCTCGCGAGGTCCACCCGCACCAAGGTCCCAAGTCCCTTCGGCCCATTCGTAGGACTCGTTGGTGGTCACCTCCTTGGCAAGATCCATCCCCTTCAAACTCGGGCAGGCCCGTGCAGCCTCCAGAGCTGCCGCCTCGTCGATTCCCTGACCGGCGACCAGGCAACCGTTCTGCGCCCCTTTTTCCCTCAGTATTCGTGTCAGGCGCCGGGTATCGATATCGGCAATCGCCACCACGTTGTTGTGCTTCAGGTAGTCACCCAGCGACATCTCGTTGCGCCAATTACTGGCCAGCAGAGGCAGGTCTCTGACGACCAGCCCGGCCGCATGGACGGCGTTGGATTCGGCATCTCCGTTGTTGGTACCCACATTGCCGATGTGCGGATAAGTGAGTGTCACGATCTGGCGTGAATAGGAGGGATCGGTGAGAATCTCTTGGTAGCCGGTAATCGCGGTATTGAACACCACCTCCCCGGTGGTCTCTCCTGCCGCGCCAATCGAGAGTCCACGGAAAACGCTCCCATCTTCTAATACCAATAGGGCGGGCTCGTTCAAAGGTGGTCTCCTTAGGGCCTCCGGCAGCGCTGACTTACACCGTATTAATAGGCCCAACGGTCAGACGCAGAAAACGGGAGGGGCCGGTTCGACCCATCCCGCTTTCAATAAACTGGATACATGAGCTGCAGATTGAACCGACGGAATTCTACTGGATTGCCCCCTCCAGTGTCCACGCGCGGCGATCGCAAATTACCTCAATCGCGTAAACCCAGTACATCTTGCATATCGAAAAGCCCAGCGGGTTGCGCCATGATCCATCCTGCCGCGCGCATCGCACCATTGGCGAACGTCATCCGGCTGGAGGCCTTGTGGGTAATCTCCACGCGCTCCCCGATGTCCGCGAACATGGCCGTGTGTTCTCCGACGATATCGCCCGCGCGGATGGTTTCGAAGCCAATGGTGGCACGATCCCGTTCACCGGTCTTACCTTCGCGACCATAGACCGCACACTCCTTGAGATCCCTGCCCAGGGCATCGACCACCACTTCGCCCATGCGCAGCGCTGTCCCCGATGGCGCATCGATTTTGTGGCGGTGGTGCGCTTCGACAATCTCGATATCCACTTTATCGCCCATAACGCGTGCCGCGACATCCAGTAGTTTGAAACAGAGATTCACACCGACGCTCATGTTCGGAGCAAAGACGATGGCGATCTCTTCAGCGGCCTGTACCAGTTCATGGCGCTGTTGGTCCGTGAGGCCAGTGGTTCCGATCACCATTTTGCGTCCGGCAGCGCGACAGACCCCAATGTTGGCAACCGTCGCATCGGGTAACGTGAAGTCGATCAGTACATCGAAGGCATCGGTCATCTGATCGAGCCTCTCACCCACCGTCACGCCAAGGGGGTCACTCCCGATCAAGACGCCGGCATCCACCCCGATCGAGGAGCTACCCGGGCGCTCCAGCGCGGCACCCAACTCCAGTCCCTCGGTTTGCTGACAGGCCTCGATCAGCGTACGGCCCATTCGTCCAGCGGCTCCTGCAACAGCGACACGTATCATTGATTGCTCCCCGAAGGTCCTACCTCTGAAATCGTCGGATCAGGTGGCTACCGCACTGGGGTCGCGACATTCACTTGCTCGACACTTTAACCTGCGATTTAGGCGCTGGATTTATTACCGCAACTTCGACTCAAACAGCGGCTAAAACCCTATGTTTTCAAAGAATTTTTTAACACCATCGAGCCATCCCGTCGCACGCGGGTTGTGGCGGCTTCGATTCTCTCCCAGCGAGGTTTCAAACTGCTTTAACAAATCCTTCTGCTGCGTGGTGAGGTTGACCGGTGTCTCGACTTGCACGCGACACAGAAGATCCCCCACCTGCCCTCCGCGTACCGGTTTTACCCCTTTACCCCTCAATCGGAATAGTTTGCCCGACTGGGTCTCTTGGGGGATCTTTAGCACGACTTTGCCGTCGAGCGTCGGCACTTCCAACTCACCACCCAGAACCGCCGTGGTAAAGCCGATGGGTACTTCGCAATAGAGATGATTATCGTCGCGGGTGAAGATGGGGTGCTCTTTCACCAACACATGCACGTAGAGATCGCCTGGCGGTCCACCGTTCTCCCCCGTCTCGCCTTCGCCACCCAACCGAATGCGGTCGCCGGTGTCGACACCGGCCGGTACCCGGACGGAGAGTGTCTTCTGTTCCTGTTTGCGACCCTGGCCGCGGCAATCGGCACACGGGTCGCTAATGATGGTGCCGCGGCCACTGCAGCGCGGACAGGTCTGTTGAACGGCAAAGAAACCCTGCTGCATCCGCACCTGCCCATGACCACCACAGGTAGGACACGTCGTTGGATTAGTTCCCTTTTTGGCACCGCTCCCACCACAGGTGTCACAGTGCACCATGGTCGGCACACGAATCTTGACCGTGGTACCCCCCACCGCATCTTCCAGGGAGAGCTCCAGGTTGTAGCGCAGATCCGCACCGCGGTAGACCTGCCGACCTCCTTGGCCGCGACCGCCACCACCACCGAAAATATCGCCGAACACATCGCCGAAGATGTCGCTGAAATTGGGCCCACCGCCACCGAAGCCCGCCCCCCCGGCAGAGGGATCGACGCCGGCATGGCCGAACTGATCGTAGGCCGCACGCTTCTGCGCATCGGAAAGGACTTCGTAGGCCTCCTTGGCTTCCTTGAATTTCTCCTCCGCCACCGTATCCCCAGGATTCCTATCCGGGTGATGTTTCATGGCGAGGCGCCTGTAGGCCTTTTTGATCCCGGCCTCGCTGGCGTTTCGGTTAACGTCCAGAATTTCGTAGTAATCGCGCTTCGACATCTAGTTCAATCTTCAATCCGGTCAATGGCGGCCCGCTTCCGCAATACAGGCCTATAAAACGCGCAAAAGCGCGCAGGTCCTTCGACCTGCACGCTGTGTTGCATCTCCGTGCGGGACCGCTTACTTCTTGTCGTCCTGCACCTCTTCGAACTCGGCATCCACCACATCGTCTTTAGACTCCGCGCTACCACCAGCGTCGGCGCCCGCCGGCTGCTCGCCTTCAGCATTAGCCTGGTTGGCATAGAGACGCTCGGCGAGTTTTCCGGAGAGTTCGGCCAATGCTTGGGTTTTGCTCTCAATGGCTTCCTTATCGTCGCCCTTGATCGTCTCCTTGAGATCCTCGACAGCCTTTTCGATGGACTCCTTCTCGGCTGCATCCACTTTGTCGCCCAACTCTTCCATCGACTTGGTGGTGGCATGAATCATGTTGTCAGCCTGATTGCGGACATCGACCAGTTCGCGCACCTTCTTGTCCCCGGCAGCGTGCGCTTCGGCATCATTGATCATACGATCGACTTCGTCGTCGCTCAGACCGCTAGAGGCTTTAATGACGATGGACTGCTCCTTACCGGTGGCCTTGTCCTTCGCCGATACGTTGAGAATACCGTTGGCATCGATGTCGAAATTCACCTCGATCTGCGGTACGCTACGCGGGGCGGGTGGAATATCGCTGAGATCAAAGCGACCCAGCGATTTATTGCCGGGGGCCACTTCGCGTTCGCCCTGCAAGACGTGCACCGTCACCGCGGTCTGGTTGTCGTCGGCCGTCGAAAAGACCTGGCTCGCCTTGGTGGGAATCGTGGTGTTCTTCTCGATCAATTTGGTCATCACACCACCCAGAGTTTCGATGCCCAGGGAGAGAGGCGTGACATCCAATAGCAGCACATCTTTTACATCGCCGGCCAACACGCCACCCTGGATGGCAGCACCGATGGCGACAGCCTCGTCAGGATTGACGTCCTTACGGGCCTCTTTGCCGAAGAAGTCCTTCACCACGTCTTGAACTTTCGGCATGCGGGTCTGCCCACCGACCAGGATCACGTCGTCGATATCGGACGCGGAGAGCCCGGCATCCTTCAACGCCACTCTGCACGGATCGATAGTACGGGAAACCAATTCCTCCACCAGCGACTCCAGCTTTGCACGGGTCACTTTGATGTTGAGGTGTTTGGGACCGCTGGCGTCGGCGGTGATGTAAGGCAGATTGATCTCGGTCTGCTGACTGGAAGAGAGCTCGATCTTCGCCTTCTCCGCCGCCTCTTTCAGGCGTTGGAGCGCTAAGGGATCGTTGTGCAGATCGATACCCTGATCCTTCTTGAACTCATCGGCCAGATAATCGATGACACGCAGATCGAAATCCTCGCCGCCCAGGAACGTATCGCCATTGGTGGATAGCACCTCGAACTGGTGCTCGCCGTCGACTTCGGCGATTTCGATGATGGAGATATCGAAAGTGCCGCCACCGAGATCGTAGACCGCGATCTTGGTGTCGCCGCGTTTCTTATCCATACCATAGGCCAGCGCCGCCGCCGTCGGTTCATTGATAATGCGCTTTACGTCGAGACCAGCGATTTTTCCGGCATCTTTGGTCGCCTGGCGCTGGGAATCGTTGAAATAGGCGGGGACGGTAATGACCGCTTCCTTCACCTCTTCGCCAAGATAATCCTCGGCGGTTTTTTTCATTTTCATGAGCACGTGCGCGGAGACTTCCGGTGGTGCCATTTTCTTGCCGTTGACCTCTACCCAGGCATCACCGTTGTCAGCGGCTGCGATGGAATAAGGCACTATCTTGATGTCGCGCTGAACCACGTCGTCCTTGAAGCGGCGACCGATCAGGCGTTTGATGGCAAAGAGGGTGTTTTTCGGATTGGTAACGGCTTGCCGCTTGGCCGACTGACCCACCAGGATCTCTTCGTCGTCCGTAAACGCCACGACCGACGGGGTGGTACGATCGCCTTCGCTGTTTTCGATTACGCGCGGCTTGTCGCCCTCCATAATCGCAATACAGGAGTTGGTGGTCCCCAGGTCAATTCCGATGATTTTTCCCATAACTGCGTTCTCCGCTACCGTTTTCCCGCTGCGCGGGAATCATGATCTTCTTAATAGTAAATATCTGCACCCTACATGGGGGCAGCGATTCATCGATTCAAGCGCGCTCGTCGATCTTGGATCCCGGTGCCTGATCGTCGGCTGACGAGACCACCACAAGCGCGGGTCGAATCAACCGATCGTTAAGCAAATAGCCCTTTTGAAAGACGTTCAGCACCGTATTCGGTTCGACGTTGCTGGCGGGCTGCGTCGTCATCGCCTGGTGTAACTCCGGATTGAACTCCTCCCCTTCGGGATTGACCGGAGAGATGCCGAACTTCTCCAACGCGGTAAGAAACATCTTCAGCGTAAGCTCCGTACCCTCCTGTAACTTCTCCACGGAAGCGCCCTCTCCCGTGGATGCCGCCAGGCCGAGTTCCATACTATCGACCACCGGGAGCAGCTCCTGGGTGAGACGATCCAGCGCGTACTTGTGGGCATTCTCCAGATCCCGTTCGGCCTGGCGACGTAGATTCTCGATCTCCGCCTTGGCGCGCAGGAACTGATCCCAGTTCTCCGCAGCCTTCGTCTCGGCAGCCTCAAGCCGAGTCACTAATTCCTCGGGATTCTCCGCACCCGCTGCCGGAACCTCCTCGACCAACTCCGCCGCCAACTCTTCCAACGACTCCGCAGGTTCAGCGGTAGCGTCGATCGCTTCGGCGTGCGCCTCCGCTTCAATTACTTCATCCTGCTTGGCTTTTTTCTCTGCCATTGACACCCAACCCTCGTTTAAGCTCCGGTTAAACACACGCTCAGCATCTCCGAAAAGATGCCTAACTTGTTGAAATTCATTTAATATTTAGGCTTTCAGTAAGGATTTAACGACTGTCGATGGCTCAATATGGGGGCATTCAACGATTATTCAAGGCCGCGGTCAAAAGACGAGCCGTGACATCGACAATGGGGATGACACGCTGGTAGGCCATCCGCGTCGGACCGATGATTCCCAATATTCCCATCGTGTCGCCATCCACTTGATAAGGCGCCGTAACGACACTGCACTGGTCGAGCACTTCGTAGCCGGACTCTTCGCCGATAAATATCTGCACCCTATCGGCACTGACACACTGGTCGAACAGGTGGAGTAGATCGTGTTTTTGGCTGAACGCCTCAAACAGCCCTTTGAGCCGCGCGATGCTGGAGAGCTCTTCAAAACCCATCAGGTTGGTCTGCCCGCTCATTACGAAGTCGGCATGATCCTCGCTGGGAATGATTCCCTTCTCGGCCATTTCGGTAACCGCCTGCATCTCTGCCGCAACGCTTTGGCGCAGCGCCTCCATCTCTTTGAGCAGGGCGACGCGTACCGTGTCCAACTCCTGTCCTGCGTAATGGTGCGTTAAATAGTTACCCGCTATCTCCAACTGCGACCCGGTATAGACACGTTGAGTATGGATGATGCGATTTTGTACCTCGCCCTCCTGTGAGACCAGGATCACCAATACCTTGTCCCCCGAAAGCGAGAGAAGCTCCACGCGGCGCAGCACCATGTGATCCCGCCGCGGCAGGGTGACCACCCCCGCCATGCTGCTGATCTCCGACAACAGGCTGGAGACGGAGCCCAACAGCTCCTGAGCCTCCCCTTCGATTCCCAGTTTGGCACGCAGACTCTCTACCTCGGCATGACGCAGCGGGTTAACTTTGAGCAGCGAATCGACAAATACGCGGTAACCCTTAACCGTGGGTATCCGGCCTGCGGAGGTGTGGGGAGAAACCACTAACCCCAGCTCCTCGAGATCCGCCATTACATTGCGTATCGTTGCGGAACTAAGCTCGAGTCCACTACCCCGGGCGAGGGTACGCGATCCAACCGGTTCCCCATCGGAAATATACTTGTCCACCAACACCTTAAGCAGATGCTGAGCACGTTCGGACAGGGGATTTTGGGAGGGGTTCGCAACCATGGAATGTGGGAAATGTACACCTGGATCGGCTGATTTTTAGCACTCTAAGTTAAGGAGTGCTAGGCGTCAAGCAGCGGGTCGTTGATCCTTTTTTGGGGATTTATATACTTGACTCCACCAATTTCGTCACTGTATCCCGAGTGGCAAGAGGGAGTGCGTCATGAGCAAATCCACGATCAGTACCTTCCCTCTCTTCGAGATTTTCCCCGATCAGGAGTCGGCGCGACTCTATCTCGAAGGGCGCCGTTGGCCCGATGGTGTGGGTTGTCCCCACTG
>Ga0209679_1000076_pt1 | contig 48755 bp, 45 predicted proteins | sample WorMetHEROISLAND_4_FD_187408 | JGI IMG/M metagenome (GOLD analysis project Ga0209679, IMG submission 187408) | Marine gutless worms symbiont microbial communities from Max Planck institute for Marine Microbiology, Germany - Olavius sp. 2 HERON... ...
GAAGGAAAACACTGCTCACCGGGGTTAGCAAGGAGACACAGCTAGCCGTGGCGAGTCAGGTATATAGGTCCCCAAATTTGGGGCTCGCCATGAAGGGCGACCAAAGGAGAAACCGCCAGAGCTATGCTTCAAGTTGAGCCCATAACTTATTATTCCGTAAAAATTAACCACTACCTACTAGGGGATTCGTTTATGACTCACCCACGAACACCAACGGCTCTTGTAGCTCATATTTTGTTATATGTGATCCGCTAACGCCCTGGCCGTTCACGAGTGAGCCTCAGAGACTGTCTAAGAACTACGGAATGATAAGTTACGGGCTTAACTTGAAGCATAACTAATGTCAAGCCCATAACTTAATCATTCCGAAATCCAAAGTGGCGTGATTGCGTGACCTGATGATTTCGAGCCCCCACTGTTTTTGCCATCCCTGAGACTGGATTCCGGCACTCCCTGCCGGAACGACGCGGGAGGGGCCGGTAGACTTCATCACTTGAAATTTAACCACTACCCATCATGCAAAGACCTGCTCTACCATTTGAAAAATTATCACTATCGAAATCCCCCGCAACAGGAGATTACAGATGTCAGTAAAACTGATTCCGGACGGCTACCGGAGTATCACTCCTTACCTGAGCATCGAGGGCGCAGCCGCGGCCTTAAGGATTTTCTGTGACGGCTTTTTACCGGTACCGGCCGTCTCCGACTCAATCGGTCCCTCCGTATTGGAAACGGTCATATCAGCCCCGATTTGCCACCGCATAACCTGGTCAGAGCAAGCATCTGCCTTGCTCATCTCACCTTTAAGATCAGCAAGACTATCTTTATCCCGGACCGAGAGCCGATAGGCATTGGCAATCTCCTCGTAACCATAGGCACAGAGGGTTTTTTCATCCCTCGTTTCATCAAATTTGTTTTCGAGAATCGGCTTGTAGGTATCCAGGGAACGAGCCAACTTTTCGTTGATATCGGTGTACCATTGTTCCAGCGCCGGGATGCTCTCGGTGCAGATCGGGAAATCATCCTCTCTGTGTAGTCTGGCAACTGGGTCGTCTGGGTCGTCGGTACAACTGGACTCGTCAACCGACTGCACGCTGAATGCTTGTACGCAGGCAACGGTGTTGCGGGCTTGGAATGCCTTGTCGGAGCGACAGCGCTCACGGCATAAAGATGGGCATTTGGCAAGAACTTGATCCGACGTACACTCGTCTTGGGCATCGGCATGAGGGGCTGCAAAAGCAAACGCTAGCATGAGTCCGAATAGGACCGCCGGCAGGCAGCGCATGAGCATCATAGGGAAACCATCCGGATACTTGAGCAATCGTTGCCATCATAATAGCAAAACATGCTAATTCGGGGAGTAGCAAGTGAAGTGAAACGATTGGCGTCGTGGCGTCAGGTGCTATATCTTGACGATTTGTCCACCCGATCCTCACAACACTCGAAATCAAGGTCCCACCTATGTCCGATTCCCATTCGAGGTTCCAGGCCCTGCTCCGGGAACGCATTCTGATTCTGGATGGCGCCATGGGCACCATGATCCAGCGTCACGGGCTCCAAGAGGCGGACTACCGCGGTGAACGCTGCGCGGACTGGCCGTGCGATCTGGCAGGTAATCTCGACCTGCTGTGCATCACCCAGCCCCGGATCATCCGAGAGATCCACCGGCAGTATCTGGCGGCGGGTGCCGATATCATCGAGACCAACAGTTTTAGCGCCAACGCCATCGCCATGGCCGATTACGGCATGGAGGAGTTGGTCGGCGAGCTCAACATAGCGGCGGCGCGGATCGCCCGCGCCGCGGCGGACGAGTTCTCGACCCCGGACAAGCCCAGATTCGTGGCCGGCGCCCTGGGCCCCACCAATCGCACCTGTTCCATCTCGCCGGACGTCAATGATCCGGGCCTGCGCAACCTGGGCTTCGACGAGCTGGTAGCAGCCTATAGGCAGGCCATCCGCGGCCTAGTGGCAGGCGGAGTAGATCTTCTGCTGATCGAGACGGTGTTCGATACCCTCAATGCCAAGGCGGCGATCTTTGCCTGCGCATCCGTGTTCGAGGAGGACGGCCGATCGCTCCCCCTGATGATCTCCGGGACCATCACGGACCACTCCGGCCGCACCCTGTCCGGGCAGACCACCGAGGCCTTCTACAACAGCCTCCGCCACGCCAGGCCCCTCTCCATAGGGCTGAACTGCGCCCTGGGCCCGGATCTGCTGCGTCCCTATGTGGAAGCCCTGTCCCGAGTGGTCGAGTGCCGGGTCAGCGTGTACCCCAACGCGGGTCTGCCCAATGAGTTCGGCGGCTACGATCTCGGACCGGAGGATATGGCCGCAGCGATCGCCGAATGGGCGGATGCCGGGTTCCTCAATATCGTGGGGGGCTGCTGCGGCACCACGCCGGCGCACACGCAAGCCATGGCCGCGGCGGTTGCGGGCAAGCCGCCGCGCGTGCCGCCGCGGCCTGAACCCAGCTGTCGGCTGTCCGGATTGGAGCCGCTCAACCTCGACCGCAGCCTGAATTTCGTCAACGTGGGGGAACGGGCGAATGTCACCGGCTCGGCCAAATTCAAGCGCCTTATCCTCGCTGAACAGTACGACGAGGCCCTGGAGATCTGCCGCACTCAGGTGGCGAACGGCGCCCAGCTGGTGGACGTGAATATGGATGAGGGTATGCTGGACGGGGCAGCGGCGATGCGACGCTTCCTCAACCTGATGGCCGCGGAGCCGGAGATTGCCCGGGTCCCCGTCATGATCGACTCCTCCAAGTGGGAGGTCATCGAGGCCGGGCTCAAGTGCGTCCAGGGTAAGCCCATCGTCAACTCCATCTCCCTCAAGGAGGGGGAGGAACGGTTCGTGGAATTGGCCCGACTGTGCTGGCGCTACGGCGCCGCCTTGATCGTCATGGCCTTCGACGAACAGGGCCAAGCGGATACCCTGGAACGCCGGACCGAGATCTGCGCGCGCGCCTACCGGGTCCTCACCGAACGGGTGGGCTTTCCCCCCGAAGACATCATCTTCGATCCCAATGTCCTCACCCTTGCTACCGGCATCGAGGACCACAACCGCTATGGGGTGGATTTCATCGAGGCAGTGCGCTGGATCAAGACCAACCTGCCCCATGCCCTCACCTCCGGCGGCCTGTCCAACGTCTCCTTCTCCTTCCGCGGTAACAACCCGGCGCGCGAGGCCATCCACGCCGTGTTCCTGTACCACGCCATCGCGGCAGGATTGGACATGGGCATCGTCAACGCCGGCCAGCTCACGGTCTTCGACGACATCCCCACCGAGCTGCGGGACGCCGTGGAAGACGTGGTCCTCGACCGCCGGCCGGATGCCACCGAGCGGCTGGTGGAGCTGGCGCCCAAATACCAGGGCGACGGCGGCGGCACTCGACCTCAGGAAGATCGCCGGTGGCGAGATTGGCCGGTGGAAAAGCGCCTGGAGCACGCCCTGGTGCAGGGTATCACCGAGTACATCGAGCGGGACACGGAGGAGGCCAGGGCCCAGGTCGAGCGCCCGTTGCAGGTCATCGAGGGCCCCCTGATGGACGGCATGAATCGGGTCGGCGACCTGTTCGGCGCCGGCCAGCTGTTCCTGCCCCAGGTGGTCAAATCCGCCCGGGTCATGAAGAAGGCCGTGGCCTACCTGGAACCCTACCTGGAAGCGGAGAAGGCCCGCTGCGCGACCCGGAGCCAAGGCAAGCTATTGCTCGCCACCGTCAAAGGGGACGTGCACGACATCGGTAAGAACATCGTGGGCCTGGTGCTCCAGTGCAACAACTACGAGGTCATCGACCTGGGTGTCATGGTCCCGGCAGAGACCATTCTCGCGGCGGCGCGCGAGTACCAGGTCGATAGCGTCGGTCTGTCGGGCCTGATCACGCCTTCCCTGGACGAGATGGTCCATGTGGCCCAGGAGCTGCAACGCCTAGGTCTCAAAATACCCTTGCTGATCGGTGGCGCCACCACATCCAAGGCCCATACCGCGGTCAAGATCGCGCCCCGCTACGCACAGCCGGTGGTCTATGTGCCCGACGCCTCACGGGCCGTGGGCGTGGTGTCACGCCTGCTCTCCCCGGACACACGCGAGGACTACACGCAAGCCGTCCGCGCCGAATATGCCCAGCTACGCAGCCGCCGCGCCGCCCAGGACCAGGCCCGCGACCTGCTCCCGTTGGACCGGGCCCGGGCCAATCCGGTGCGGATCGACTGGGACAGCTACACGCCGCCGGTGCCGGTCGAGCCGGGGCTCCAGGTCTTCGGGGACATCCCGATCCGGGACCTCGCCCGCTACATCGACTGGACCTTCTTCTTCCACGCCTGGCAGCTCAAGGGGCGTTATCCGCAGCTCCTGGACGACCCGGACAAGGGAAAAGAGGCGCGCAGGCTTTACACCGACGTCCAGGCCATGCTCGAGCACATCAGCGCGGAGCAGCGGTTGCGGGCCGCGGCCGTCATCGGGCTGTTCCCCGCCAATGCGGTGGGCGACGACGTCCTGGTCTTCAGCGACGAGGAACGGGGCGACCCCCAGGCCGTCTTCCGCTTTCTCCGCAAACAGGGTCGTCAACCGGCGGGCAAGTACAACCACTGCCTCGCTGATTACATCGCCCCCTTGTCCACCGGATTTGCCGATTACATCGGTGCCTTCGCCTGCACCGCGGGACTGGGAATCGACGAATTGGTCGCGGCCTACGAGGCGGACCATGACGACTACTCGGCCCTGATGCTCAAGGCCCTGGCGGACCGATTGGCAGAGGCCCTGGCCGAGCTGCTGCACGAGCGGATACGCCGCCGTGCCTGGGGCTACGCGCAAGACGAGAACCTGAGCAATCAGGACCTGATCGCGGAACGCTACCAGGGCATCCGTCCCGCCCTGGGCTATCCGGCCTGTCCCGATCACACCGAGAAGGACACCCTGTGGCACTTGCTCGAAGTGGAGCCCCGAACCGGCATCTGGCTGACGGAATCCAAGGCCATGGTCCCTACCGCCGCCGTGAGCGGGCTCTACTTCTCTCACCCGGAGGCCCGCTACTTTGCCGTCGGTAAGCTAGGTAAGGACCAGATCCAAGACTATGCCGAACGCAAGAGCCTGCCCTTAAGCGAGATCGAACGCTGGCTGGGGCCCAATTTGGCCTATGAGCCCGCATAGAATAATCTGTATGGTTTGCCTGCGGCCTTAGGCGATTTCTGCCAAATGATATACCAGCCTGCTTGTCTTTTCGTCCGTCTTCTGTGTCGCGACAACTGTTACATAGCACAACTATGCGTCTGTTGTCGCTCCTTCAGGGCAAGCGCGTATAAATCTGTTGCCGATTAGCAGGTTGCTGCCGGCTTCCGGTCGTCAGCCGCACCGGCGGTGGTTCGCCCTGAACGGTAGGCGCCGGCTTGCCGGCGCTGGGCTGGAAGGCAACCAAGCTGGCAGGTCGAACCCCAGGAAAGCGCGGGCAAGCCAAAGCGGGGGCAAGCCCACGCCTACGCGTTCCAGCGCGGGGAAAACTAATCCGGCAACATCATGTTTTCAGGAGGATTTATACGCGTTCGCCCTGGTCGCTCCTTGAAGACGAACGAATATCCGACGCATCCTAGTTATAGTCTGGCTAGAGCCTCGCTAGTACGCTACGAGATGAACTCGCGCTCAATCTCGGCGGCTAGTCCTAACACCGTGCTGGACAAATGGCCGGGCGAATACTCGACCACATTGTACAGAGCCCGAAAATGATGCAACTAGCACCAATACATCAACCAACCCTCTATGAGGCCCTGGAGGCCCTACCTGAAGGTGTGACCGGGGAGATTCTGAACGGACAACTGCATACGCAACCGCGCCCGTCAGGTCCACATGGCTATGTTTCTCTCAAGCTCACTCCCAAGCTTGATGGCCCTTATGGTGAGGGGATTGGTGGTCCTGGCGGCTGGTGGATTTTTCCTGAACCGGAGGTGCACTTCATGCGGGATACGGAAGTAGCGGTACCGGATGTGGCCGGTTGGCGGCATGAACGGATGCTTTATCTACCGGAAGGTCACCGCTTCGAGGTGGTCCCCGATTGGATCTGCGAGATCCTATCTCCCTCTACTAAGCGGAAGGATCGTAAGGACAAGATGCCACTGTATGCGCGCTACGGTGTGCGATATGCATGGTTGATTGATCCGGTCGAGCATACCTTGGAGGTCTACCAGCTTGAAGCCGGCGCCTGGGTCGAGGTCGGTCGCTTTACCGGCGCCAACCAAGTTCGTGTACCGCCGTTCGAGGCTGTGTCCATCGACCTCAAGGGCTTATGGTTGCCGCAGCAATTGCGGCTTGTCGAACGTTGAGACTGCTAAGCGCGCCGACGGCTTGGTGGCCGTCCTCACTGGAAGGAGGTCCTTATGCCTGCAACAAACACTGTTGTACGTGCCCATATCGATGAGCATGTCAAGGAAGAGGCTACCGCTATCCTTAATACCGCCGGCCTGACAGTTTCCGATGCCTTCCGCATGATGCTGATACGGACGGTGGCGGATAAGGCACTGCCGTTCGACCCACTGATACCGAACGCGGAGACCATCGAGGCGATGGAAGAGGCCCGTGGCGGTAATTTGCCCCGCGTGAACACCGTGGAGGAACTGCTGGAAGAGCTCGATGTGGCCGATTGAGTGGACCAGCCGATTCAAGAGAGACTACAAGCGTGAGAAGAAAGGGCAACATCGCGTAGCACTCGATGTGGAGCTATCCACGGTTCTCTCGTATTTAGGGCACTTTGAAAAATACGGTTTTCGTGAATGGCATGTCTAAATAATCAATGGCTTAGAGTCTCTCGGTCAATGAAAACACCTATTTTTCAAGGTGCCCTTTAGTGGCTGATAATCCCTTGCCGGAGAAGTATCGTGATCATGCCTTATCAATTGGAACTCGGAAATTGGGCCTGGCCCCTTTTCCCCCGATAAAATGAGAATACAAAATGCAGATATCGGAGATGGTGATTGACCAAACTTGTGGCAGATCAAGAAGTTACATACCATTCGACCAGCCCCTGGATAGCGCCTTTCTGGATATTGAAGTCAAAAAACGCACCAATCTCCCCGCATGGCGCGGGCAATTCTCGCCGCAGTTCGTCCAGGCTGTCCTTGAGAACTACGCACGAAAGGATGATATAGTTCTTGACCCATTTGTTGGTAGCGGAACAGTGCTTGTTGAAGCTGCTCATTGGGGTCACGAAGCATATTGGTTATGAAGTAAATCCTGCTGCTGAGTTATTGGCAAAGGTTTACACGTTCGTCGGTTACAACAGAAGGGAGCGCCATGTCTTGATTTCAAATGCTGATAGTTACTTATCAGAGTTTATTCCTTTGGGGCTTCCTCTATTTGATCAACTTAGTACAGATTGCACGACAGAATTTCGATCACGCCGCTTATTTCCAGTTTGGTGCAATTGGAAAAGCAAAATGTTAGGATACTGATTGAAGCCTTAATTATAAAGCTAGATTTAAGAGATGAACACATTTCGATTGAATTCTTCTGGTCAAAATGGAATGAGCTTCGCGCAATTATTGAAGCCTTACCGGCATCCGAGAAAGCGGTCTCAGTAGGCTTGGGTGACGCAAGATATTTGCCACTGGATGATTGCGTTATCAATTTCGTTCTTACTTCGCCACCTTACATTAATGTGTTCAATTACCACCATAATTATCGATCTTCAGCTGAAATGCTGGGCTGGAGGCCACTCGTATCTGCAAGATCAGAAATGGGAGCAAATCGCAAGTTCCGGCAGAATCGATTTCTAACAGTTGTTCAATATTGCATTGATATGAGCCTGTCGCTAACCGAATTAGTGCGGGTTTGTCGAGATACCGGAAAAATAGTATTTGTAGTAGGTAGAGAGTCAAATATTCATAAGACCGCCTTTTTCAACGGTGCCATTTTACGCCGACTAGCCGAGGAGGTTGTTGATATCCGAACGTCCCTACAACAAGAGCGGCAATTTCAGAACAAATTTGGCAATATCATCAAAGAAGATATATTGCACTTCCTTCCAGAATACACAACGTGCCCTAAGCCCTCTATTGTCACGAAGAATTGGCGAAGAAGTGCTCTCGCATGCACTCGATACCGTTCCGGACGATAGGCGCGGGTACCTCGAAGATGCAATCTCACGTGCTCCGGAAATAGAGCCTTCCCCTAAATTCGATCAATTACAGGCAAAGGAATAATGGCATTATAACACCACACCTTGATAAACTTAATGCGCTACTCGATAACAATAAGCTGCCTGCTGGTGACAAAGAAAGAATTGGTTACGCGATAGAAAAATACCACGAATGGATACCAAGTTCGTGAAGAATATGCAGAATACCTCAACGATAATCCTTTTTCATCGGATGTATTTGCTCGCCTCGTGTCCCACATAGAAGGTGCTCTGAACGACCGAGATCCGGATGAAGGGAATGTGCTGAGTGGAGGCTATTTCTGAAAATGGTCCAACAATCGCATGCGCTTAGACTGCGGAAAGTAATGGGGATTAGGTCTTTCCTTCAATGTAAAGCCAGGAAATTGGTGCATTTCGGGATGAACATGATGCTACGGAGTTTGGAGAACAAACAAGTACCAAATTTCAGGTACAGATATCATCTCAACTGCGGACAGTTAAGGCAGTGCCACCGCTTTGACAAGGATTGCCGGAACCGGGAAGCCCTGGAAATCATGAGAACTTTTACGTCCCTGTGACTGGATTCCGTCATTCCCTGCCGGAATGACGCGGTGAGGCCCACAAGGATTACACCCTAGGCAATGAACCGCTTAGAGACTGTATAAGAACCAACTAACCTGTAGAGTGGGCTGTGCCCACCAAATACTACTGAGAGGTGGGCACAGCCCACCCTACGGGTACGATTCTATGAAAATCAACGGCTTAGTTTTTAGACAGCCTCTTAGGACACAGCGGGCCTAAGAGATAACCAGTTGTTTCATACTCTACATTATCATTCGGCTGCCCTGGGATGCACCGAAATAGAGGCGCAGCCACTCCGACGATGGGGCATCCCAAAACCTGGAAGGGTCCGACGTCCACGCAACGGAACACGTGCCCCCCGCGGTCCGGGCCCGCAAACCGGGCCATCTTTCCACGACGAACGCGGGAACTGGCAGGTTCCGTCGCTCGGACTCCTTATCCCCGCGGGTGCGATGTTGTAGAATCCAACCACCTTGAGGAGTTGCCTCCCCGGCGATTCTTCAAGACGCGAAGCAAAAAAACGGTTGGAGTTCCGCGTGCAGAAAGATCTGGGAGTCGAGCTGCCATCGTCCAAGAGTCTAAAATCCAGGTTGCCTATGAGGACGGCGTCGCGCCAAGCAGATCCGCGCAATCCCCGCCGTTCGATCCTCGGCGCGCTCACGTGGCACGCCATGGTTGCGATCCTGGCCGGTATCCTAAATCTGACGATGGTGGGGGATCTTGCCCTCGCCACTTTTGGTGTCGTTGTCCGAACCGATCTTCCCACCCCCGGCATGCTCAAGGAAATGCCCTTGCACGAGCCCCTGCGAGTGTATGCCGCCGATGGTGCTCTGATGGCGGAATACGGTATCGAGCGGCGCCGTCCGGTGCCCTTCAACGCGATACCACCCTTGATGGTGAAGGCATTCGTGGCCACCGAGGACGCCCGATTCTTCGAGCACGAGGACGTCGATCTCAAGGGTACTGCACGGGCGGTGATGAGTCTCGTCCGGACCGACGAGCGCACCCAGGGTGGCAGTACCATCACTATGCAGGTCGCACGCAACTTCTTCCTGTCCCCGGAGAGGACCTTCCGGCGTAAGTTCGCCGAACTGCTGTTGTCGATACACATCGAACATTCGTTCACCAAGGAGGAGATTCTCGAACTCTATCTCAACAAGATCTTCTTCGGCCATCAGGTTTACGGCGTCTCGGCCGCGGCGGCCCTTTATTATGATAAGCAACTCGAAGCGCTGAACCTTGCCGAGATAGCCATGCTGGCCGGCCTGCCGAAGGCCCCGTCCGAGAATAACCCGGTTTCCAACCCCGAGCACGCCCAGGAACGCCGCGACTACATTCTGCGGCGGATGCGCGATCTCGAATATATTACCCAAGCGCAGTTCTGGACCGCTTCCGAGTTCGTCGACCAGGCCCGTCTGCACCGCAAGGGGGTGGATCTGGAGGCCGGCTATGCCGCCGAGATGGTACGCCGGCGCATGGTCGCGGAGTACAGGGACGATGCCTACCGGCGCGGCTATCGGGTGACCACGACCATCGACCCCCGGCTGCAGCGTGCCGTCCAGAATGCGGTGCGTAAGGCCCTACGGGCCTATGATCGGCGTCACGGTTATCACGGTGCCGAGGCCAAGTACGAGGTCGCGGGCGCCGATGACGAGCAGCTCGACCTGTTCTTGGAGGGAGTAACTCGTCTGCTGAACCTCACCGCCGGCATCGTGGTTAAGGCCAGTGCCAAAGCGGCCCAGGTCTATGTCGGAAGCGGCGAGCGCATCACCCTAAGGCTCGGGCAGGTCAGGTGGGCGCGCCCGTTCCGGAACGAGAATTGGCGGGGGCGGGCGCCGGGCAGGGTGACGGATGCGGTGGCCGTAGGTGACCTGATCCGACTCAGGCAGAACAGGAAGGGTACTTGGGAGCTGTCACAGGCACCCAGCGTCACCGGGCCCTGGTCGGGCTGGCGCCGCTGGATGGGGCGATTCAGGCCGTGGTGGGGGGATACTATTTCGACGACAGCAAGTTCAACCGGGCGGTTGACGCCCACCGCCAGCCGGGTTCCAGCTTCAAACCCTTCGTCTATGCGGCCGCCCTGAACAAGGGCTACACCCCGGCCAGCCTGGTCCGGGACGAGCCCGTTTTCGTCCGGTACGGTCGGGGGTGGGCGTGGCGGCCACGGAACGCCGATCATCGGAACCTGGGACGGATCCGCATGCGCGTCGCGCTGACCCTGTCCCGCAACCTGGCATCTATCCATCTCCTCAAGCGGGTCGGGGTGGAGGAAACCAGGAATTACATCCGACGTTTCGGGTTTACCCTCGAAGAGCTGCCCCGGGGCCTCTCGCTCGCCTTGGGTACCGCCGAAGTGTCCCCACTCTAGATGGCCGGGGCCTACGCCCTATTCGCCAACGGCGGTTTCCAGGTGAAGCCCTATCTCATCAGCCGGATCGAGAATGGCGACGGTGAGGTGGTCTTCGCGGCCAATTCGCCCCGTGCCTGTCTGGACTGCTGGGCCCGCTACTGGGGGTCGTCCGCCAAGACTGCGGCCCTGGGACGGACCGACGGACCCCTCGCGGAGCGGGTACTGGCCCCGGGTCTGGTGTACGAGATAACCTCTATGATGCAGGATGTCATCAAGCGTGGGACCGGGCGCAAGGTCCGGCGGCTCGGACGTAAGGATCTGGCCGGTTTCAGAAAGACATGGTTACCGTGGCCTGGATGGGTTACGACAAGTTCCGTCCCTTGGGTAAGCGGGAGACCGGTGGTCAGGCGGGTCTCGGCATGTGGGTGGATTTCATGCGCCAGGCCCTCAAAGGCAAGCCCTAGGCAATTCTGAAACCACCCCGGGGGATGGTCAGGGTGCGCGTCTCCCAGGTCAGCGAGTGACGCGTCAGGTCGGGCGGGGTGGTGGAATGGGTCCGGGCCGAGTATGGGCATGCCCTGTAGGGACCCAAGCCCGTAGCCTACGTCGGTGGCGGGAAAGCCAGCAAAAAAGTCAGCAAGAAAACCCATGGCAAGAAAAGGAGATGCGCCTCTTCCGCCAAGCCGAAACCAAGTGCCCCCCGGGTTATCGATGATCTGTTTTGAGGGCAGGATGAAAAAGGTTCTTGCTTATTTCATCATCGGTGCAATCCTGGGCCTGGCTGGATGCGCTTTCGGTAAGAAAGATTCCCAACCTGAGCCCTCGGTGCTGGAGAAGCTGCCGTTTGTCCACAAGATGACGGTGCAGCAGGGCAACATCGTCACCGAAGAGATGATCGACCGTCTGGAGCTGGGCATGACGCAAAATCAGGTCAGGTTCTTGCTCGGAACCCCGATGCTCACCGACCTGTTTCATACCAATCGTTGGGACTACACCTATACCATACGGCGTGGTCACGACAAAATGGCGATGACGCGCCTTACCCTGCTGTTCGAGACCGATCGCCTGGTGGAGGTGCAAGGCGATCTGCGGCCGAACCCCAACCGCGCAGCCCAGCGCCAACCCACCGACCTGTTGGTCTCGGTGCCCGATTGGGAAGACGATCGCGGATTATTTGCCAGGCTCCTGGCGGATCCGGAGGCGGCGGAGTAGCAATAGGGCGTGTTGACATTTAGCACGGGGTGAACCCTGACATCATTCGTAGTTTTCGTCTGTCAACCGGAATGCGGCATGGTCAGGTCTCTTCTTTGCTGCCGTTCCGCTTGCGCATGGCCTTTCCTTGCGCCGCGCGCTGCTTGCGCATCGCTTTGGGGTCCGCGCTGAGCGGCCGGTAAATCTCTACCCGATCACCAGGCTCCAAGACCTGATCGAGCTGCGCGAGCTTGCCGAATATCCCCACCCGGTTGACCTTGAGATTGATCTCGGGGAATCGCTGCAGAATGCCGGACTGCTCGATGGCCTGTTTCACCGTGAGCCCCTCGCTCGCCGCTACTGAGAGGATTGCCTGCTCGTCCTTGCGGGCATAGGCGACCTCGACCCGATTCCGATCCTCAGTCATGGTAGATCTCTTCGGCCCGCTTGCAGAAGGCATCCACCAGGGTGTTTGCGATCTGGTTGAACACCCCGCCGAAGGCCTTGTCGATGAGCTTGCCGGAGAACTCGAAGTCGAGCACGAGCTCCACCTTGCAGGCGTCCCGGCGCAGGGGCCGAAAGGTCCAGGCCCCCTGGAGCTTGCGGAAGGGCCCATCCACCAGCCTCAGCTCGATTCGCTCTCCGGGAACCATGCGATTACAGGTGGTGAAGGCCTGGTGGACGCCGACCCGAGCCACTTCCATGCGACCGCAAATCCGGTCATCTTCACGGGACAGAACCTCGGCGGCTGCACACCAGGGCAAAAATTTCGGATAGTCCTCCATCTTCGCCACCAGATCGAACATCCGGGAGGCGGAAAAGGTAACCAGGGCACTCTTGACGATGACCGGCATCCGCAAAGCCTTGGGGCCTAGATGAGCCCGGCAACGAATACGACTGCCACCGCCAGGGGCGCGACATAACGGATCAGCACCCGCCACAGACGGTAGGTCAAGCCTTCGTCCAGGGCGAGCTCGTCCACCGACACGGCTCGGGACAGCACCCAGCCGGAAAAGATCGCAATCAGCAGACCACCCAGCGGGAGCAGAATATTCGCCGTCAGAAAATCGAACAGATCCAGGAAGCCCTTACCGAAGATGGTCACGTCGGACCACTCGTTGAGGGAGAGCAGACAGGCAATACCCAGCAGCCATACGGACACGCCGGCCAGCACGGCGGCGCGCACGCGGCTGAGGCCCAGGTTCTCCACCAGCCAGGCGACTACGGGTTCCAGGAGGGAGATGGCCGAGGTCCAGGCCGCAAATACCAGCAACACGAAGAACAGGGTGCTGAATAGCACCCCGCCCGGCATGCTGCCGAAAGTGATCGGCAATACCTTGAACACCAGGCCCGAGCCTTGCTCCGGCTGCATACCGTTGGCGAAGACAATCGGGAAGATCGCCAATCCCGCCAGGATCGCGACCAAGCTGTCCATACCGGCGATGATCAGGCTGTTGCCGCCGATCGAGGCCTCACTGTGCAGATAGGAGCCGTAGATCATGATGGCGCCCATGCCTAGACTCAGACTGAAAAAGGCCTGCCCCATGGCGCTGAGGACAGCCGTTGCCGAGAGCTTGCTGAAGTCCGGTGTGAACAGGTAATCGGCTGCCTTTGCGAAACTCCCGGTGCTGAAGGAATAGATCACCAGCAACACCAGCAGCAGAAACAGGGTGGGCATGAGGAAGCGCACCGCCTTTTCCAGTCCGCCGGCGACGCCGCGGGCGGTCACGAACACGCACATGACCATAAAGATGGTATGCCAGGCCAACAGACGCTCGGCGTCTCCGGTCAGGGCGCCGAATACCGCATCCGCGCCGGCGGTGTCGATATTGAGAAAAACACCGGTCGCGGAACGCACGGTGTAGGCCATGGTCCAACCCGCGACCACGCTGTAGAAGGAGAGGATCAGGAAGCCGGTAACGATGCCCATCCAGCCCAGCAGCTGCCAGGCCGGATGCTTACCCTCTCGCTGCGCCAGCGTGCGCATGGTGTTGATCGGGCTCTGACGACCACGCCGCCCGAGCATGATCTCCGCCATCATGATCGGGATGCCGATCGCGGCCACGCACAGCAGATAGATCAGAACAAAGGCGCCGCCGCCATACTCCCCCGCCGTATAAGGGAAACGCCAGATATTGCCGAGACCGACTGCCGAACCTGTTGCCGCCAGGATAAACGCCAGTCGGGTTGTCCACATGCCATGGACCGAGGTCGTCGTCGCCATCGATAATTCCTCACGGGCCGTCCGAACAGGGCCTAGTATCCCATTTCACCTTATTTCCCGCTCTCAGCGCGGCGAGAAACGGCCAGATGCCAAGTGCCCGCACGCCGGAATAGCTGCTCCTGTCTTTCAAGCTTGCGTAACAACCCAGATGGCTGTTTCTCGCCTCGCCCGAAGGGAGCCCCCCAAACACGCCAAGGCGGCGTTACAACGCTTGACAATAGAAGAATCCCTGCGCGCTGTGCCTTGCCTGGACGCGTTTGGGGAGCTCTGAGCGTGAAAAATCAGGTGAAACGGGATACTAGTGCTGTCGGCACGAAAAGCTGTTATTTTCCAGCAAATCGATGGCACTGCTCAAGTCGGAGCTGGTTCAGCAATCCTGAATTATTTGGCGTTGCCCGGAGGGGTTGACGTGTTGCGTTCGACGCACCAGGGCTCACCAAAGCTCGCTGATCGTCTGCTCGGGTCATGCCGGCGTCTTAACGCAACCTACACCCACATTATCCCCCCGCGCGGCCTGGAGGCGCGGATCTCGCTTTGCGTGTGGATCGGACCAAGCCGCACGAGAAAACGCTTGAAGGAGCACGGTGGTGTCATGCTGCGTTATGCCGCGTTTGGCATCGTGCCTGTCCGGGCGCGGTCCTGAATGATTTGTCGCGGAACGCTAATAGACAGGATTACACAGGATTGACAGGATTCCTGCTTAAGGGCGCCTTGGAAAATATGGTTTTCATCAACAGCGTATATGAATAATCAATGAGTTGGAGTTTCTTAATTGGTGAAAACCCCTAAATACAAGTATCCTGTAAATCCTGTACGATTTGGTCAGCTCCTCTCGGCGACACCAAATTATTCAGGATTGCTTTTAACCAGACAGCTTCTAACTTTCAGCTTCCGGTCACCAGTCACCAGTCACCAGTTGCTGGTCTCCTGCATCGATGCGGTTCGCGCCCCCTCACGGTGTCATCCTGTAAGACCAACCGCGCTCACCGCATCCTACACCCTCAATTCGACCTGGGTTGTCCTGCGGCACCTGGCCCGCATATCTCACCGGGGCGGCCTCTCCGGAAGCTATGCAGGTCGGTAAGATATGCGGGTTAACCATTCATCGAGGCGGGGCGCTTCCATGTGGCAATGGGTCTTACGCAGAGCCGGGCGTGGGAAATCGGGCAGGTTTTTCCGCGAACGGGTACGGATCGTGATTGCAACCAAGAACAGTGCCGGGTGGTTCGGAGAGATTCTCCATGCTTACCGAAAGCTGACGATCCGACCCTTGGTTTTGCTCGATAGTTCTTCCGCAGACGGAACTGAGGAGTTGCTCGAACGCGAACATGTCGAGTACGCCCAGGTGGTTCCAGAGTTTCCGAGGGTCGAGGCGATCGTTCGCTTGATCCCGAATCATACCGACGCCCAGTGGGTATTGCGCCTGGATGACGATGAATTTCTACCCATGCCTTGCTCGATTGGATCCTGAATCGACTCGAGGGTCTGGACACCAACATCGTCGGCATCCCGCGCCGCTGGGTACGCATGGGGAAGCACGGGCACTGCGAGTTTTCCAATCACCCGTTGCTGAAGCAAGATCAGGGCAAAATGGATATCCAATGGCGCTTGTTCCGACCGGATCGTGTCGATTACATCACGGACATCCATTCCTGGGTTTCGGGCATCAGCCGGTCTGGTCGCCCCGGACGAGGCATCTTTAGTGCATTTCGATTGGATCATCCGCTCCCGGCAGGCGCGGGCGAGGAAAGTGGCGGATTACGACCGGCAGCGGAGTGGTGCGGGATCGGATTTCCGCGATCTCTATGTATGGGAGGACTCGGATCTCGCCACGCACGGATTCCAACCCACGGAGACGAAGGAGTTCGACCGGCTGGCACGCTCGGTCAGGATCGCCTAGGTCGTGTTAACGGATAACTTTTCCTGGGTAGTGGCTAAATTTTAAATGCTTAAGTCTACTAACCCCGACCGCGTCATTCCGGCAGGGAGTGCCGGAATCCAGTGCCAGGGATGGCAAAAACAGTGAAGGTTCGAATCATTACGTCGCACAACCGAGCCATTTTGAATTTAACCACTACCGAAATCAGGGGCAGCCCGGTGCCAATCCGTGGTCTGCTGCCACCGATGGACAATGGCCAGTAGGCGTGTCTCGTCCCAATAGTTCCCGATGAGCTGCAGACCCACGGGGAGGTCTACGCTGAATCCGGCGGGGATGGACAGGCCGGGGAGGCCGGCGAGGTTGAGGGAGAGGGTGTAAATGTCGCTCAGGTACATCCGGACCGGGTCGTCGGTCTTGGCGCCCAGGGGGAAGGCGGGGGTTGGGGCCACCGGCCCCATGATGACATCGACCTTCTCGAACGCGCGGCGGAAGTCGTCGGCGATCAGGCGCCGGATCTTCTGGGCCTTCAGATAGTAGGCGTCATAGTAGCCGGCGGAGAGGGCATAGGTACCGATCATGATGCGCCGTTTGACCTCGGCGCCGAAGCCCTCCGCCCGTGAGCGTCGGTAGAGGTCCGTCAGGTCAGCGGAGTCCTGACAGCGGTGCCCGAAGCGTACCCCATCGTAGCGGGCCAGGTTGGACGAGGCCTCGGACATGGCTATCACATAGTAGCCGGCGACGCACAAGGGGCTATGGGGGAGCCGGATCTGTTCGACCCGGGCGCCCATGGCCTCGAAGCGGGTCAAGGCGGCCGTGACGACGGCGCCGACCCCTGGGTCCAGGCCCGTCCCGAGCCATTCTTCCGGGACGCCGATGCGCAGCCCGGCGATGTCTATGTCTAGGCCAGCAGGATAGTCGGACACGGGCCGCTCGACGCTGGTGGAATCCCTGGGATCGAACCCGGCCATCGCCTGCAGGAGCAGGGCGCAGTCCTGCGCGGTGCGGGCGATGACGCCGCCCTGGTCGAGGGAAGAGCCGTAGGCGATCATGCCGTAGCGCGACACCCGCCCATAGGTGGGCTTGATGCCGGTAACCCCGCAGAACGAGGCCGGTTGCCGGATGGAACCCCCGGTGTCGGTGCCGGTGGCCGCCGCGCACAGGCCGGCGGCCACCGCTGCCGCCGAGCCGCCGGAGGACCCGCCGGGGACCCGTTGCAGGTCCCAGGGATTCCTCACTGGCCCGTAGAAGCTGGTCTCATTGGAAGAACCCATGGCGAACTCGTCCATGTTAGTCTTGCCGAGCACCACGACCCCGGCCTGCTCCAGCCGCTCCACCACCGTGGCGTCGTAAGGCGCGACAAAACTATCCAGCATGCGCGAGCCGCAGCTGGTCTTGAGCCCCTTGGTGCAGAAGACGTCCTTGTGGGCGATGGGGATGCCGGTAAGGGGACCGCCTTCACCTCGGCCCAGCCGCATATCCGCGCGTTCGGCCACCGCCAGGGCACCCTCGGCGTCGACGCTGATGTAGCTGTTGAGGCGCGGATCCAGACGTTCTATTCGTGCCAAATAATGACGGGTAAGGTCGGTGCTCGTAAACTCGCCCCGGCGCAGACAGGCCACCAGCTCGGCGATGGTTTTGTGATGCATGGAGTGAAGATCCTGGATTCGGGCGACCAGACGAGATGGATGTTCTTTTTGCTTGAACCTGACCAGAGAGGGCTATTTTAATCCGCAGATTCCGCAGATTTTCACAGATGAAAAACGAAACAAGACTGGTAACCGGAAGCAATTTCTTGATCGAAAAAAAGTTATACGCGCTCACCCTGCCGCTACCCGCGGCGTTCTGACGCAACCCTGGAACCACGAACGGATACTAGCTTACACAAAGTTCGTGTCCATTCGTGTTTATTCGTGGTTTGTTTTTCACACTCGCAGCCACTGCCTGGCCGCGTGCAGGACACGCAGTATCCGCACTCGGTCACCGGTCGTATCGTAGATCAGGACATAGTTCCGATGCACGATCAGCTCGCGCGTACCGGCGACACGACCGGGGCGGCCCAAGCCAGGGTGATCGATTAGGTGGGAAGCCTTTTCTGAAAACAATTCATCGAGGGCGAGCGCGGCCGCCGGGTTGTCCTGCGCGATGTACTCGCGAATCTCTCTCTCCGGTCGGCGCTTGCCGGGTGGGTCCAAACCAGCTTCACAGGTTTGACAATGCCGATGCCGAGATGCCCTGATCGGTCTGGGCGAGCTTCCGCCGCATCCCCGCGCGCCAGGCGACAGCCTCGGCCTCGACTTCCTCAGCCGAAACTAGGTCGCCCGTGTTAGCGGCGTCGATGCCGACCTGTATCTGGCGTCGGAACCAGGCGTCATGCTCGGCGGCCTCTCGTTGCTGCCGCACGAAGTCGCGCATGAAGTCACGCAGGAGTTGGGCGCCAGTCCGGTCACGGAATTTCGCGGCCGCGGCGAATTCGTTTTTCAGGGCCTCATCGACCCGGAAAGTGAAGGTTGCTTCGTTCATGGCAGCGACTTATTGTGTTACAGGTTTAGTATAGGGTAGCACACCGGCGGCCACGTTGAAGATGGGAATTATTTTTTGCCGCAAACGAACGCAAATCAACGCAAATCGGTCGCAATTGGCTCACCATCATCGACGTAACCGTTCAAACCCCCGCTGCTTTTGCCATCCATGGCGCTGGATTCCGGCAATCCCTGCCGGAATGACAATTGTGTTTATTTGCGTTCATTCGCGGATAACTCTTCCGCGAAGATCCTGCCAGTCAAAGCCCTGTGGTGGATACCATGGTGGGACTTTTTATCGGTCTTCCAGTTCGGTCAGGTCTTCGACACCAGCCATATCGGCAAGCATCTTGGTATAGACCCTTAAATCAGCTTGCAGGGTTTGCAATTCACTTCGGAAAGGTCTGACATCGGGCTTTGTCGTTGAAAGCACCTTCCAATGACAGCTTTAGGGATTATTTTCGCCGCAAATGGACGCGAATGAACGCAAATTAGTCGCAATCAGTTCGCCATCATCGATGGTTCTCGACCCCGTTGCGCTGCAATCGTTCAGACCCCTGCTGTTTTTGCCATCTATGGCACTGGATTCCGGCACTCCCTGCCGAAATGACGAAACGGGGACTGAATGGTTACGTTGCGCTTATTTGCGTCTATTCGCGTTCATTGCTTCAATAACTTTAGTGCGCGAAGCGCACATAGTTGAAACTATGGACTTTAAGTCCCTTCACTTTCAGTCCATAGTGGTTGATCGCGGCTAACGCTTCCGTGAAGATCCTGCCGGCCCGATTGTCCTAACCCAGCACCGCCGTCGCCTGCATGGTGGTCTTACCGTCCGGTCCCTGGGCCTCCAGGGCGACCGTATCGCCCTCCGGGTGACCCACGAGCCGGAACGGATACAGGTCGAACAGCGGTGCCCGGCCCTGAAAGCTGAATTCGGCGATACGCCGGTCGGGGTTGTGTCTGACCGTGAGCCCGGCCAGCATCACCGCGGTCAGGGGGCCATGGACGACCAGGCCCGGATAGCCCTCTTCATCCAGGGCGTAGGGTCGGTCGTAATGGATGCGGTGGGCATTGAAGGTCAAGGCGGAAAACCGAAACAGCAGGACGGTATCGGGCGTGACCTCCTCGACCCAGGCCCCGACGGGGACGTCGGGGAGGGAGGGAAGGGGCACCGGCGCCGGAATCCGCGGACCGGGTTCTTTGTAGACGATGTCTTGCTCTTCCTCGATGCGAACCTCGCCGTCCTGCCGGAGCCGATAGCGCACGGTGACGAATACCAATTTCCCGGCCTTGCCGGATTTCTCCGCCACATTGAGGATCTCGCCCTCCCGAGTCGCCGTTTCCCCGATGGTGAGGGGACGGATGAACCGGGTCCGGGCACCGGCGAACATGCGCCGCGGCAGTTTGACGGGTGGAAAGAAGCCGCCGCGCTTGGGATGGCCGTCGTGGTCGATTTGGGAGCGAGGGGCCTGGGGCAAGAAGTAGAACCAATGCCACAAGGGGGGCAGGGGATTGCCTTGGCTCATGGGGGGGGTCATGGGCTCCCCGTCCAGATCCAGCATGGCGGCCACGGCCTGGGCCGGAAACTCGGAGATGGTCTCTTCGCGGATCTCACGGGATCCGATCCAATCGGTCAATGGCTTGTCTTGGGGCTTATTTTGGTCGCTCATCACGAAATCTCCACGGGGCCGGCGACGATACCCGCTTCTCGCAAGCGACCGATCTCGGTGTCGCTCAGCCCCAGGTCTTGGCTCAGGATCTCATCCGTGTGCTCGCCCAGCAGCGGCGCCCGGCGCGGGGGCCCACGGGTAAAGGCGCCGAAGTCGATCGGTGAGCCGGGGACCAGATAGTGGCCGATGCCGGGCTGCTCGAGCTCGGAGAACATGGGATTGACAGTAGAGACCCGGGGGTCCTCCGCCAGCATCTGCCTAAAAGTGCGGTAGGGCCCCCAACAGACGCCGGTGCCTTTGAAGGTCGCTTCGATCTCCCCCAGGGTGCGTTGGGTGCACCAAGTGCGAATGGGCACCGAGATTTCCTCGCTGGCGAGAAAGCGGTCGCCCTCCTTTTTGAAATCGAGGCCCAGCTTGGCTTCGATGGCATCAATCGTGTCACCCAGACCGGTGACCTTGAGCAGTTCCTTCCACATATAGCCGGTCACCACCACGATATAGAGCCAGCGCCCGTCGCTGGTCTCGAACTCGCTGCCATAGGCACCATAGAGGTAGTTGCCATAGCCCTTGCGGTCCTCCTGGTTGATCTGAGCCTCCTGAATGAATCCCAGGTGGCCGGTCATGGCGAAGGCGATGTCGGACAGCGCCAATTTGACCAGCTGCCCCTCGCCCGTCAGACGCCGGTGACGCTCGGCGGCCAGGATCGCCAAGGCCAGATTGACCCCGGCCAGGGCGTCCCAGGCCGGCAGGACATGGTTGACCGGGCGCGGCGGGCCCTCGGTGTGACGATTGCCGGTCACAAAGGGAAACCCGGCGGCGCAGTTGACCGTATAGTCCACGGCTGAGGTCCCGTCGGAGCTACCGAGCAAGTTGACCATGATCAGATCTGCCCGGCGCTGCTTGAGCGCGCCATAGCTCATCCAGCCCTTGTCGGCCCGCAGGTTGGTCGAGAAGATACCCTTGCCCGCACCGGGGGCGGCGATCAGCTCGCCCAGGAGTTCTTGTCCCTCCGGCTTGCTCGCATCGAGGGCCAGGGATCGTTTGCCCTTGTTGAGGCCGACCCAGTACAGGCTCTTGCCGGCTTTGGTGATGGGCCATCGGCGGGCATCGATCCCGCCGCGAATGGGGTCGAAGCGGATGACGTCCGCGCCGAGTTGCGCCAGGGTCATACCGCCGAGGGGGCAAGCGACAAAGGCCGAGGACTCGACGACACGCAGACCTTCCAAAATCTTGAACATGGATACCCTCCGGTACTACCGGTACTAAAGGCTGTCCTGAAAATCCTGTGAATCCTGTACCATTAGGAGATCAGCCCGGAGGTCAGGGTTTACTCCTTGATAACCCGTAGGCCGCGGCCCATTCGGGGTCTTTCGCGGCCACCAGCCGGGCCAGGTCGACGATCACCTTGGCCTGTTTCCAGGTGGCATCGTCCTGCATCTTGCCGTCGATCATCACCGCGCCCGAGCCGTCTGGCATGGCGTCGAGAATGCGTTTGGCGAAGCGTACCTCTGCGACCTCGGGGCTGAAGACCCGCTTGGCGATCTCGATCTGATTCGGATGCAGGGTCCAGGCACCCACACAGCCTTGCAGGAAGGCGTTGCGAAACTGGGCCTCGCAGGCCGCGCTGTCCTCGAAGTCGCCGAAAGGACCGTAAAAGGCACGCAGCCCGTTGGACTGGCAGGCGTCCACCATGCGGGCCACCGTGTAGTGCCAAAGATCCTGTTGGTAGAACGCCCGTTCCTGCTTGCTCTCCTCGCCTTCCTTGTCTTTTGGGGGATCGGCGATGACACCGTAGAAGGGATGGCCGCCGCCCACGCGCGTCGTCTTCATACCCCGAGACGCGGCCAGGTCGGCGGGCCCCAAGCTCATGCCGTGCATGCGCGGGCTGGCCTGGGCAATCTCGTTGACGTTTTTCACGCCCTGGGCCGTTTCCAGGATGGCGTGGATCAGGATCGGCTTCCGAATTTCATGGCGGGCCTCCAGCAGCGCCAGGAGCTGGTCGACGAAATGGATGTCCCAGGGGCCTTCCACCTTGGGGATCATTACCACGTCCAGCTTGTTACCGACGGCCCCGACGATCTCGGTCATGTCGTCGAGAAACCAGGGGCTGTTCAAAGCATTAACCCGGGTCCAGAGCCCGGTGGAACCAAAATCCACCGCCTTGGCCACCTCGATGAAGCCGGTCCGGGCCGCTTCTTTGGCCTCGATGGGGATGGCATCTTCCAGATTACCCAGGAGCACATCTGCCTTTTGGGCGATCTGTCCGGCCTTGGCCCGCATCTTTTCGACGTGAGGAGGCAGGAAGTGAATGGTGCGTTCCAGTGCGATCGGTAGCTCGCGGATGGGCTCCGGCGCGCCGATGGCAAGTGGTTTGAAAAAGCTTGCGGGCGTTTTCATCGAACCTTTCTCCGTTCGTTTTCAAGGTGGTTTGCATGAGGATTCGGCAGTTGGGACCGCAACGGCACAAGCGATGGCACCTGCGCGCAAAATCCGGAAATAAAAACTACGAATCGCGCGAATCCACGCGAACATGAAAGATTGCCGGGAAGGCAATTTTTCAGGGTCCCTATAAGGTGAAAAGGAGTACTCATCACAAAGCTTCTACTTCTTCCGGCGTCAACTGTGTATAGTGCATAATCTTTTCCTTGAGTTCACCGGCCTGTTTCATGATTCTTGCCATCTCCATTCGGCTTTTTTCCATCCCTTTCTCCATCCCCCTCCTTATCCCTTTCTTTTCCCCTTCCATCTGTCCGTCCATAAAGCTGGAGTGATACATACTGACCTGGTAACGCATCTCTTCTACATGCCACTCGTAAGCACTTCTCTCTTCTTCGCCCAGATTCATGATGTCCAGGACTTCTTTGGCCTTTCTCAATCCCTTGGCCTGAAATTTTTCCTTGATTTCTTCGTTCTTCAGGAAATACACCCACTCGTCCAGGGAGTCTCGGGCAATGTCGTCGAACTGGTTGATCTTCAGCAGGTAGTATTCCGGATAGAGTTCGTGGGGATAATGCTTGCCGAAAAGCTTTTGTTGTTTGTCGTTCAGCCAGAGGGCATCGTGGTAGTGCACGCCAAGAAATTGGGTCCGGCCATGATAGATGTAGTCTTTTCCTTGCCCCAGATCGAAGTAGAGGATGTTGATGGAGATGACCTTACTGATCCGGGCATAGTGTTCGGATGCGGTCAGGTGCTCGGTAAGGGTCTTGGCGGTGGAGAACAGAATCCGTCGCAGAAAGTCAAACTCCCGCTCGTACTGGACCTCGATGAGGAGGATTTCCCGGTCCTGATTGCGAACCTTGAGGTCGACCCGATTGGACCTGTCTCGGGCATTGGCCCAGCTGCTCTCGCTTTCCAGGATCTCCAGGATGCGGATGTCTTGTTTGAGTAGCTCGCAGAGGAAGCCTTCCAAGACTTCGTAGTTGGCCTTGCTGCGCAACAGGCGTTTGAGTGCCCAATCGAAGCTGATGAGTCTTCTCGGGTTCATAGCAGGTAGGGGGCGTTTCTTCGTGTTCTCTCCGCGCCTTTGCGGTTTCTACGGGAACCATTCGCGTCGACTCGTGTGATTCGTAGTTAAGGTCAACACAGCCTGGAGTACTTCAAGGCACCGCTTTTGCGGCGACCAGGTCGGCCTTTTTTACCGTCGCCTTGGCCTGTCTGATCGAGGCGATATCGATCATCTTACCATCCAGCGTCACGGCGCCTGCCCCCGCTTGTTCGGCCTGCTCCAGGGCTGCCAGGACGCGACGTGCCTGGGTCACCTCGTCGGCGGAGGGTTTGAACAGTTCGTTTGCCAACTCCACCTGACTGGGATGGATCGCCATCTTGCCTTCACAGCCCAGGGTACGCGCCCGTTTCGCGCCTGCCATCCAGCCGTCCGGGTCCTTGATGTCGGAGAAGGGTCCGTCGATCGGACGCAACCCGTTGGTGCGCGCCACTGCCACCAGCCGTGCCAGGTGATAGTGCCACATGTCGCCCCAATGCCGCTCACGTTCGCCCTCACTATCGGCGTCCGTCAAGACGTGATAGTCCGGATTGGGCGCGCCGATTATGCTGGCTGTCTGCGCCCCGGCAGCAGCAGCATAGTCGGCGGAACCGAAAACGATACTCTCGTTGCGGGGTGAGGCCGTGGCGATTTCACCGATGTTCTGGAGCCCCAGGGGGGTCTCGACGAGTAATTCGAGGCCGATCCGCTGCTTGATGCCCTTGGCCTGCTCGATCTGAGTGAGCAGCATATCCAGGGCATAGATGTCCGCCGCACAGCCGACCTTGGGGACCAGGATCAGGTCGAGACGGCTGCCGGCCTGTTCCACCACATCCACTACATCCCGGTACATATAGTGGGTATCCAGACCGTTGATCCGCACCGAAACACTCTTGCCGCGGAAATCCAGCTCATTCAAGGCGGCGCTCACCTCCTTGCGCGCCTGTGCCTTCTGGTCCGGCGGGACCGAATCCTCCAGATCGAAAAATATCAGGTCTGCCGCACCGGCCGCCGCCTTTTCGAAAAACTGCGGCTTGGAGCCGGGTACGGCCAGCATGCTTCGGCTCAGGCGTTGGGTGCGGATAGGGATGGTCTTGAAACTCACGGTGGGCGCTCTCCTGGTCAGTGGTGGAATTGCGTCGCTCGGTGCAGGCTCGCGGCCAATGTTCGTCTGAACGCTCGTCGCAATAGTCTAATAGGACAGGATTAACAGGATGTTCAGGATTAACAGGATTCTTTTCTTGTTGCCCTGAACGTTCACCACACGATTATATGCGTTCCGAATCCGTAAACCGTCTCCGGAAAACCAGAGCCGAGCTCATTATGCACTGCATCGGCCGTCCCGATGATTTCCTCCGTCAGTTTCCGTTCAACAAGTTCTACGAAAGCATCTGAACTCCGTTTTCTCCAGCTAACCGCAATTAAAACAACGAAAAATCCTATTAATCCTGAAAATCCCGTCAATCCTGTACGATTGGACGACAGCACGAACCACGAAGAATTGCTCAACCTTTCAGCGGTGGTGTTGTAATTTTGTTGTCCCTGGGTATGCACAATATAAGGACACAAAATAGGTCACCGGATAGAGATAGTCTTCCGCGGATTCATCGATTATCCGCAAGTAGCCTTCCTGGGCGGCATTTTGATCAATGACAACCTGGTACACCTTTCCTTTTTCCAAATCTTCACAATCCCTGTTCTCGATACATAAGGGCAAAATCGGCAGTCTGTTTCTCGGCTTTCATCGGAATCAATCCAGAAATCGTTTGATTTTCATCTTTCGCTTGCCGATACCGTGCGCTTCATACCAACGTATTTCCGCTCTACGGATGTGACCATTCTGCAATGTCACGATAGCAGTCCCTTTGAGCTTTCTCTATCTTCCACTGCCGTACTGTTCTCGTAGGCGTCTGCTATCGCGGATATTGCCACCGACCGCGATGGTCTCAATGTCTTCTATTGTTCCCGTGATCTCAAAGTACACCTCCGCCACCGCCGGAAGCTGGCGACTGGTAGCCGGTAGCCAGATAGGTTGGACAACGCCGTAGATGCTGGTGAGCACGGTGGTTCTGGAGCTTGCTGGTTGGTGCACGTTCTCCCCGCGCGAACCGCATCAATGGATGGCCCGTGCCCAACAGTGTTCAGGTCCCCACTGTTTTTTGCCATCCCTGGTACCTGGATTCCGGCAATCCCTGCCGGAATGACAAGGCAGGGTCTGAACGATTACGCCTAACCCTCTGGGTACGCCCACCTTCCAAAAATGCGAAGCTCCCTCGCTACACTCGGGACAAAGCTGCCCTTACCACATCATTGATGCGGTTCGCACCTCCTCCTGGTTACCATCCTGTAAGACCCGCCTGCACTCACCGCATCCTATGGGCTTTGCTCAATCGACAGCTCAATCCGTGGACGGAAGCGTTGGCCGAAAATCAGCGCAAGTGGATGCAACGGGATCAAGAACCATCGATGATGGTGAACCGACTTCAATCCATTTGAGTTGATTCGCGTTGATCTGCAAGAAGTTGTATTTTTTATAATATTCCTTTCTTGTGGAATCCGCTCTTATTATAATCAAGATGATTATTATCACAGCCAATAAACAAAGCCACCACACGGGCCGAATGGAAACGCTGAATTAAGGGCGTGATTATAATTCAAAGCCAACGCAAGAATGGTCGGGATCATAATCACGATAATATGAGCCTGCATTCTAGATAGCATTGCTTCGTTTGCAGCATTCAACAGGGCTTTTGAATTATCCCACTGCGGGGCAAATTCCGGTGGTTGAAGTTTTTCGATGTATGGTCCGATTTCCTCAACACAATACAAACCTAATGAGCCTATTGCAGAATGATGCTGTGAGACGAGAATGGATACTGAGAATGCAATGAAAGGTATAACAAGCAATATTTCGTTTATGTTCTGATTGCTAAACGCTATGCCTAGCAAAGTCGCCGTTATACCAAGATAAAATAATAAAATGGACTCTCTTAATTTAATGTGAGCAACTAGCTCAAATCGTGCACTTTCATGGAATTTTCTAGCTGACTCTCCGGCTGACATAGACGCTCCTATATTCCTAACAGAGGTTGTCGGTATTTGGGCACTACCGTATTAGGGCATCCCTGCCCCACACAGACACCCCGGATTTCCCGAGGTGCCCTTAGACAGACTAATCGGGAAGCTTGGGTACGATAGGTTTGAGCTTCCAGACATCCCGATTGTAATCGGTGATGGTGCGGTCGCTGGAGAAACGGGCGCAGCAGGCGGCGTTGATGATGCTCATTTTGGTCCATCGGTCTTGATCCCGGAAGACCTTCGCAGCCTGTTGCTGGGCATCGATAAAACTACGGAAATCGGCCAGGGTCATCCAGGGATCGTTGGGGCTGCGCATCGAGCCGATGAGGGCATCGAAGGCCCCGGGCTCGAATTGGTTGAAGTGTGCGCTGTCGATCAGCTGTATAATACGGTTCAGGTCCTCGTCCTCCCGGATGATCTGTTCCGGGTCATAGGCCCGGCGTTTGGTTGCGACCTCCGCTTCCGTAAGGCCGAAGAGGAAGAAGTTTTCCTCGCCGACTTCCTCCAGGATTTCCACGTTGGCGCCGTCCAGGGTCCCGATGGTAACCGCCCCGTTCATCATGAACTTCATATTGCCAGTGCCCGATGCCTCCTTGCCAGCGGTTGAGATCTGGGACGAGAGATCGGTGCCCGGTGCGATAATCTCCATCGCCGAGACCCGGTAGTTGGGAATAAAGGCCACCTTCAACAGATCGCCGACCGCCGGGTCTTCGTTGACCACCTCGGCTACGTTGTTGACGAACTTGATGATCCGCTTGGCAAGCCAATAGCCGGGGGCGGCCTTACCCCCGATGACGACACACCGCGGCGTCCAGTCGTCCGTATCGCCCCGTTTGATGCGGTCATAGAGGTGGATCGCATGCAGCACATTGAGTAGCTGACGCTTGTATTCGTGGATCCGTTTGACCTGGACATCGAACATCGCATCGGGATTGCAGCGTACCCCGCAGTCCGATTCCACCATTTCCGCCAGGCGCATCTTGTTCCGGCATTTGACCTCCTGCCAGCGCCGCCGGAATGTCGCGTCCTCGGTCTTTGACCGCAGGCCCTTCAGCTTGGTCAGATCGACCTCCCAGCCCGCGCCCAGGGTCTCGGTAAACAGCTCGCTCAGACCCGGATTGGCAAGGGCCAGGAACCGACGCGGGGTCACGCCGTTGGTCTTGTTGTTGAACTTCCCTGGCCAGAGCGCGTAGAAGTCCTTGAACAGGCCCTCCTTCAACAGCTTGGTGTGCAGCGCCGCGACGCCGTTGACCGAGAAGCTGCCCACGATGGCCAGGTGGGCCATGCGCACCTGGGGATCCATGCCCTCCTCGATAATCGACATCCGCGCCTGACGTTCGGTATCGCCCGGCCAGCGACTGGCCACCTGAGAGAGGAAGCGTGCATTGATCTCGAAGATGATGTCCAATATCCGCGGCAAAAGCTCGCGAAAGGTACGCACCGGCCAGCGCTCCAATGCCTCGGGCAACAGGGTGTGGTTAGTGTAGGCCATGCAGCGGGTGGTGATCGCCCACGCCGGGTCCCATCCCATACCCTGCCTATCCATCAGCAGACGCATGAGCTCGGCGACCGCTACCGCCGGGTGCGTATCATTGAGCTGAAAACAGTTCTTGTCCGCAAACGAAGAGAGGTCCTCCCCCTGGTCCCGCAGCCACCGCCGCATGACGTCCTGGAGCGCCGCCGAAGCCAGGAAATACTGCTGCCGCAGACGCAGCTCCTTGCCGCTCTCGCTCGCATCGTTCGGATACAGGACCTTACTGATGTTTTCCGCATGCATGCGCCCCGCCACGGCCTCGGCGTAATTACCGGCGTTGAATTGCGCCAGATCGAACTCCTCGACTGCGGATGCCTTCCAGACCCGCAGCGTGTTCACCGTGCCGTTGCGATAGCCGGGAATCGGGATGTCATAGGGCACTGCCAGCACATCGTCGGTATCCACCCAACGCACCTGGAGCTCCTTGCCGTCACTCTGGTCGATCTCCACCCGCCCCCGAAACTTGATGCGCTGAATGAATTCGGTACGTTCCAGCTCCCAGGGGTTGCCGCAGGCCAGCCAGTGATCGGGTTGCTCCACCTGCTCGCCACTCTCGATCCGCTGCTTGAAGATCCCGTAGTCATAGCGAATACAGTGACCCATCACCGGCAGCTGCAAGGTGGCGCAGCTGTCCAGGAAACAAGCCGCCAGACGTCCCAAACCTCCATTGCCCAGACCGGCGTCACGCTCGACCTTCATGACGTCTTCGAGTTGCAACCCCAGGTTACTCACCGCCTCTTCGACTTCTTCTTGAATGCCCAGATTCAGCAGGGTATTGCCGAGGCTGCGACCCATCAAAAACTCCAGCGACAGATATTGGGTACGTTTGCACCCCTCGTCTTGATATGAATAGTGGGTGCTTTTCCAGCGTTCCATCAGCCGGTCCCGCAGGGCGATGACCAAGGCCTCATACATGTGGTGGGCAGAAATCGAGTACTTGTCACAACCCAGGGTATGATTGAAATGACGTCGAATATCGGCAACGATGCTGGACGCATCCATCCCCAACTCACGTTCATTGATCAGCAACGGTTCGGGCAGGGGCGTGCGGCTCTTCTTGTCTTTGGTCATCAGGCATTCCTCTCTGGTGTTTTGGGGCATTTTTATTGTTCTGTTGCTATTTTTCTGGCGGTTTTTCAGCTTCTGCAGGCACTCCGACGGAGAACCCGAAGCGAACTTCAGCCATGCCGGACAGGATAAACCCTTAATGTTAGCCGCGGCGGTGGCGACGGGCAAGGTTACGGGGGCGATTCGCTGCAGCTTAAGGACAGGAAGTGGAGGATCGGGTGCTGGAAGTCATCCCTATCCTCGCCATGAGCTTAGAGGCTGTCTAAAAAGGACCCTAGTATCCAAATTTCGCCTTATTTTGCATTCTCATGGCCCTCCCAAACGCGCCAAGGCGGCATTACAGCGCTTGGCAAGAGCATGAGATATTCCCTGCGCGCTGTGCCTAGCCTTGGCGCGTTTGGGGGGCTCCCTTCGGGCGCGACGAGAAGCAGCCGCCTGCGTTGTTGCGCGAGCTTGAAAGAGAGGTTGCTATTCCTGCGCTCGCGCGCATCGCATCGGGCCGCTTCTCGCCGCGCTGAGAACATAAAATAAGGCGAAACGGGGTACTAGGCCAGTTACAGGCCAGCCTGGTTTGCCGGGTCCCGTCCCTCGACCCAGCCTACCGAGTTTAAAATCAAAGTGTTAGTTTTTAGACAGCCTCTTAGGCGCCGACTTGCCTACTACCCGCCGCCGGGCGGCAGACAGCGTGCGTTAGGATGCGGTGAATGTAACGAACCGCATCGGATGTAGGACACATTAGGGTGACCTCCGGATAGTGGTTAAATTTAAAGTGGCATGGTTGTGCGACCTAATGATACAGACCCCCACTGTTTTTGCCATCCCTGGCACCTGGATTCCGGCCATCCCTGCCGGAATGACGAAATAGAGTTTGGTAGACTTCACCACTTAAAATTTATCCACTACCACCCTCCGCACCATGCTGGCTCATACGGTGCGTAAGGTTGGGGTGAGGAACGAGTCCCAAACATCCTATGCCAGGTGATGGCGCGTCCTTGTGTCTAACTCATATCTATTCGAGTTTGCCACCACACTCATGATAAACATACGCGGTCTTTGTCGGCCCGTCGGAATCGACCCACTCCGCTGACATATCCTTTAGTCTACCGAACACATCATAGGCTTTTTGGGCTGCCCTGCCACTATATTCCTCCTTTTCATTGCTTCAATAACTTTAGTGCGCGAAGCGCATCATAGTTGAAACTATGGACGTTAAGTCCCTTCACTTTCAGTCCGTGGCTTGTCCACGGATGAGGACGTTAGTCCTCCAGACTATGGGCTTTCAGTCCATAGTGGTTGATTCATATTTGAAGCTGAATTCGACGACGACAGGCCTATCCTTTTCACCGGCTTCGTCGTACCATGCGATTAATGCGCATTCGGCTTCCACTTTGGGACTCTTCCTGATCTGAAAATCGGCTCCTGTGATGACGACTTCTCTGGCAGCGAAATCTCTTACGACTTCGATGGCCTCGCCCTTTCGATAAGGTTTCAGCCGGTCCTTCAGATCTGGATACAATTGCGCGAGATCCTTCAACTTGTTTAGAGATTTGCCATCCGCTACCGATTGCTTCGTAGAGAAGCTGTAAAGCTTAGTGAATGGAAGTTTAATATCCTCTTCGAATTTCGTTTTACCATTCTCAATGTCAGCGGCAGCCATTTCTCTGTCCTGGGAAATATAGCGGTCCGGATGTCGGAATTTGAGCGTGACCTCACGCTTCCCTGAGTTAAGGTCAATTCGCTCTCGAAGAACGTAGTTGTTTTCTCGTAGACGACGATCCGCGGTGTCGTAGAACCTGACAATTCTTTCCTTTTCTACCCGCTTGAGACTACCGTCAGTGTCAAAAACGATATCTTGACTTGAATCTTCGAAAGCGTGCCAAAAATCTCCGGCCTGCTCGAGAAGATTGGCTTGCAAGCCGACAAAGCGCTCTGTCTTGAGCGTAACCTTGTATTCACGAGAGATCACATGCTGTTTCATCGTTTTCTCCATGCTGAGTAATCACGGCAGCCACGCATGACATCGACAGAAAGGCCACCGAACAGTTTTTATAGACTGCACGCAGACAGGTGTTCACCACATCCTCCGGGTGCCTCTGAAATCTCGTTTGAATCGTCCGAGATAGGGCTCTGGATTATCAGGCGGTCAACAGACGAGCATCCTTGACGGCTTTGTCGATGGCGTCGCTGTGAATGATTTTGGATCCCTTGGGGACCGCTTTTCTGGCCAGCCCGAACAGCACCTTGCCCGGGCCGACCTCGAAGAAGGTATCACACCCTTTGGTAAGGGCCGTCGCCAGGGTATCGATCCACAGGACCGGGCTATCGATCTGCTTGATCAAGTTGTCGATGGTATAGGGCTGCGCCAGTTGTCCGGTCACATTGGCGATGACTGGATGCTCGGTGGGATTCAGGGGCGTGTCCTTGAGCTTGGGAGCCATTTCTTCCCGCGCCGGCGCCATCAAGCTGGAGTGAAAGGGGGCGGATACCGGCAGCGGTGTGCACCGGATCTTTTCATCGGCGAGGGCCTTGGTAAGGGCCTCCACGGCAGCTTTATGTCCCGAGACAATCTGCTGTTGTGGACCGTTGAAATTGACGGCCTCGACGGTGCCGAGACGTGTGTCTATGGCCTTACATTTCTCGCTCAGCGCTGCCGGGTCCAGGCCGATTATCGCGGCCATGGCGCCGGTTCCTTCCGGAACGGCCCTTTGCATGGCCTGACCACGCATCCTCACCAGACTGACCGCCCGCGCAAAAGCGAGCTTACCGGCCGCAACCAATGCCGAATACTCGCCCAGACTGTGGCCCGCAAACAGCTGTGGGCGCAGATCCGTTTCGCTCGTCAGAACCCGCCAGACGGCAACGCTGCTCGTAAGGGTGGCCGGTTGTTGATTGGCGGTTAGCCGTAGCTCCGCTTCCGGACCGTTGAAACACAGGTCACTGAGCTTGAAATCCAGTACTTCGTCGGCCTCCGAAAAGGTACTGCGGGCCACCTCGAAGCCGTCGTACAGTGCCTTACCCATGCCCACGTATTGCGACCCCTGGCCGGGGAACATCGCTAAGATAGTTGCCATGATTGAATACTCTTAAGGTTCAAAATGGAACGACTGCCGTCCGTACCCATCAGGGAGCACCTTGAAAAATAGGTATTTCCACCAATCAAGCGATTCTAAGCCATTGATTGCTGAGAGGTACTGTAGATGAAAACCGTATTTTTCAAAGTGCCCCAGGGTCGGATAGCGTTTTTACGGAAATCGGTATCGGCCCTGCAAGGCCTCGAGAATTCGCCGAATGTTAGCCGTGGCGGTGGTGCCGAGCAAGATTCCACTCCCCCCTTCACTAGGGCAAGCGCGTATAAAGCTTATCGAAAACAGGATCTTGCGGAGTGAACTGCCTGCCGCAGGTCGAGCAGACAGGTACCCATCGCGCCTTTGCGGTTCAAACCGTTCCGCCGAAGGTGTTATTCTTGGTATTACTTGCCGCATTCCTGCGCGGCGCTGGTCAATCGTGCGAGTCGAATATAGATGGCAAGCTCACCCGAAGGGCTCCTGACGATTCAGGATTTTATACGCTGGGGGGCCAGCCGCTTCAACGCGGAAGGCCTGTTCTTCGGTCACGGTACCGACAATGCGCTGGACGAGGCGGCCCAGCTGGTGCTGCACGCCCTGCACTTGCCGCCGGACCTACCGCCGGCCTACCGCGAGTGCCGGCTCACCTTTCCCGAACGAGGAGCGGTCTGCGAGCTTCTGGAGCGACGGATAAACGAGCGCAAACCGGCCGCCTATCTGACCAATCGCGCCTGGTTCGCGGGACTGGAATTCTATGTCAATGAGGACGTGTTGGTGCCCCGTTCGCCCCTGGCCGAATTGGTAGAGGCGGGCTTCGATCCCTGGGTCGGAGCGGAAGGGCTGCATCGCGTCTTGGACCTGGGTGCGGGCAGCGGCTGCATCGGTATCGCCTGTGCGGTTTATTTGCCCGAGGTGGAAGTGGATCTCGCGGAGGTCTCGCCGGCGGCCTTGGAAGTCGCCTCCATCAACCGGGCGCGCCATCACCTGGAAGAACGGGTACAGCTGTTGCAATCGGACCTGTTCGAGCATATCGGAGACCGGCGTTATGACATCATCGTCTCCAATCCCCCCTACGTCAGTGCCGCGGAGTTGGCTACCCTGCCGGAGGAATCCCGCAAGGAACCGGAGCTGGGGCTGGCGGGTGGCGAGACTGGCCTGGATCTGATCTTGCGCATTCTGCACGATGCCCCGACCTATCTCAACGAAGGCGGTGTGTTGGTGGTCGAGGTGGGGAACGCCGCCGCGGAGCTACAGCGACGCTTCCCGGACCTGCCGTTTCTCTGGATCGAGTTCGAGTGGGGCGGCGAGGGCGTATTCCTGATGCAACGTGACCAGCTCACCGAGTTCAATCCGCTCTTCGAGAAGGAGCTGGAGACGCTATGAGCCTGAGGTGGGCAAGGAGCGTCGACGAGTACGTCGAATGGGTGCGCCAAGCGGTCTTCGAGGTCGGGGATCTGCGCGAATGCCTGGAGTACGAGCAGGAGGATCTCACCCACTTCCCGGCCTTCCTCGATCCCCTGCAGGAGGGCATCGAGGGCATCTACCGCTCCATGCAGAATGGGACCTATAGTTTCGGGCGCGAAGATTTGCCCTTCATGGATCTGGCGGAGCGCTACGCGGATGAGATCCCGTTCCATACCCTACTCAAACAGATCAACGAGACCCACCGTAAGGGTCTGGAAATCGACGCAGACGGCGGCTAGGGGGTGTTCTCAATTAGCAACCTGAATCCGGGAGGTAAACTCCAGGGTTGAACTTAACTCGATAGTTTTGCTGCTATTAGAAATTGGCCACTGCATCCGCCGGATGACCCGAGCAATCTTAAGTATATCGAGTAAGATCATAGTGTTACCCCTAATTGAGAACACCCCCTAGCGACATCGAGTGCAGGTAGTGGTGAATCGACACGCAAAGCGAGGTCCGCGCGCACAGGCCACACGGCAGGTGCCCCGGAGGTAGGTTGCGTTAGAACGCCGGCACCGGCACTCCGGAAATCAGCGCGCCTTTGTGCGTTGTAACGCCACCTGACACCCACACTATCCCCCGCGAGGTCTGCGTGAGCGGACCTCGCCTCAAGTGGCGGTTGCATTAGCTGCGTGAGAAAACGCCTGCGGGAACAACACGGCGTAACGCAACACGACGCCAGGATCCATTCTAACCAGGCAGCTTCCTAAATTGGCAGGGACGACAAGCAAAATCATCCAATCAAGGCTCGGTCATTCCGTAGGGTGGGCTGTGCCCACCAATACGGCGCCTACATAGTAGGCACAGTCCACCTACGCGCTGTACCACCCTGGAGGGAAAACGACGAATCACGCAAATCAACGCGAATGGAAATTCGCGCAGATTCGCGTGATTCGTAGTTTCCCGATGCGTAGCTTCCCACAGCTGTGACGATGGGTATAAGACCACTCGCCCCCAAGGGTCGTGTCACGAATGCGACGAGATAGCAGGGAACGTCTGATTGGTGTCCGATACCACTTTAGATTTAACCACGACCCGAGTCTGCATGGCGGTCCGAATCACAGAGGCGATGGAAGAGGAACGAATATTGCCTGTTCCTTACAGACGCACCAGGAGGATTGCCCATGGCCACTCAAGACCCTTCCGATCGCGGCTCGTCCGGCATCGCAGACGCCGTGGGCCGGTTTCTGGTGGACCCGCCGGCGGGACTCCGTATGAGGTGATCGAGCTGCTACAGCTGGTAGCCGGCGACCCTGCCGCATCCTTACCGCCGAGAATCTGCTTCGAAGCAGTGCTCGAGGCGGCCCCGGTGCTGGTGGTATCCCTCGACGAGTCCGGCGAGGTCTGTCTCGACAACCAGGAGTATCGGAAGCTGCTGGGCGATCTGCGCGGACAAGCGCCCATTGAGATCCTGCGCCAGGCGCTCCGGGAGCAGGTGGGATTCGATCCCCTAGAGTCGTTGCGGGCAACGTCATCCAGGCCGCGGTCGGTATGCTTGAGCGGGGCGAATGCGAACCGGCGACCCTGGCGCACATGTTGGCCCAGATTGGGGCCTCCGGCCAACAGGCCATGGCGGCGCTGCAATCGGCCTTGCCCGAGGAGCACAAGGAGGTCGGGGTCCCGGTCAATGTCAACGGGCTCTTGCGTCGGGTGTTGGAGATCAAGACGGATCGCCTGCTGGCCACCGGCATCGTCGTGGAATGGCAGCCGCCTCCGTGCTCCCCAGGCTCACGGGACACGAGAATCAGCTCAGATCCACGAGAATCAGCTCAGATCCATGTTCAAACACTTGATCGACAATGCCATTTTGGCCTTGAACGAGACCAGCGAAACCCACCGGCTGCTATATCTGACGACCCGGGCGCTCGACACCGGCGTGGAGGTGACGATTCAAGACAATGGTCCGGGGATCGCGCGGGACATTCGCTTCCGGGTATTCAAGCCCTTCTTCATCGGCTGGCGCAACCGCCGCGGGCGGGCAGGTGTGGGGCTCGCGTTGGCCCAGGAGATCGTCAATCAACACGGTGGTTGTATCGAGGTCGACATTGAGACTAAAGTACATACCTGTCGAAAATGTCATAGCAAAGAGGTTAAAAAAACGGCCTAAATGCGTGCGGAAACCAACAATACCACTGTAAAACCTGTGGCACTTAGGGTGTACTTGAACCCCAAAATCGCTATACGGAGGAAGCGAAAACTCTCATCATAAAAGCTTATCAGGAATGCTCAAGTATGCGTGGGATCGAGCGTACGCATGGGGTTTGTCGTCAAACATTGAGCGCTTGGTTAAAAGAAAAAGCGGACACGCTCCCTCCTCTTGAAGCGACGCTGACACCGATTGGTCCAGAGCAAACACCGGTGTTGGAAATGGATGAGTTGTGCTCTTATGTCTTTAAAAAGAAACAAAATTTGGGTCTGGATCGCACTGAGCAGGGAGACCCGAGAGGTTATTGCTGATGCGTGTGGTGATCGAAGTGAAAAGACATGCCAAATACTCTGGAATCGCATACCATTCGCTTATAAAAAAGCGCTTGTTTTCACCGACTATTGGAAAGCTTATCAAGCCGTTATTCCGAACGAGCAACATAACCCTGTCGGCAAAAAAACTGGAGAAACAGCCCACGTTGAGCGTTGGAATAATACCTTGCGGCAGCATTTAGCATGCTTCGTGCGTAAGACGTTGTCTTTTTCCAAATGCGTTAAAATGCACGAGATCTGTTTGAAACTCTTCCTGCACCGCTATAATATGGATCTATTGCCAGCTGCGGTTAGGGTGGCATTTGAAAACTCGGAATGATAAGTTATGGGCTTAACTTGAAGCATAACTAATGCCAAGCCCATAACTTATCATTCCGATCCTTAAAGACAACTTGCGCAAGAATCTGGCGAAAAAGACCCAAGCCTTAACCAAGGCTAAAACCAACCACTATGGACTGAACGTCCATAGTCTGGAGGACTAACGTCCTCATCCGTGGACAAGCCACGGACTGAAAGTGAAGGGACTTAACGTCCATAGTTTCAACTCTGATGCGCTTCGCGCACTAAAGTTATTGAAGCAATGAAAAACTACGCAAGATTGCGCCTCGCTTTGAAAAGCAGATAACGACCTTCACGCAGTTGGAAGCGCAGGCTGCGGAGCTGGTACAATCTGCCCTTGAGCAAAAACGCCGCCTGGAAGATTCGCAGGAAGCCATTATCGCCTTGGAAGAGGCCGATATGATGGATGATGTGATCCTCGTCTTTCAAGACAGCCTTACGGAATTCAAGGGCGCGATCGATGCAACCAAAGGCTGCGTTGATAATGTAGAGAAGGAGGCCAGCGGTGCCCTTTGACAGCCATTTTTTTGTAAACTCGGCGGCGGTCCCAACGGTATCGCCGCTCGTTCAGTCGCTGCGAGATCGATATGCAGTCTCGATTTGATCGTTTGGTATTCGGTTCCTGCTTCAGAGTGCCGATGCTCTGTTTTCTCGTCGTCGTCTCGGCGAGTGGTAGCGGCGAGGTTCGGGCGCAAGAGGACCTATCCGTTGGGCGGGACGTGACCGCATTGGCGTGGCGTATGGATGTCTTTGTCGATAACCTGGAACAGGCCCTTGTGGGGTTGGAATCCACGAGCGATGGCCTTGAGCGGGACTACAACACCAGCGGTGATCCGGCATTGCTGCGCAGACGCGAAGAGATCTGACTTCGGATCGACAAGCTGCGTCGGCTCCTTGCGGAGACCAAGGCGGAACAGGCCCGTCTAAAGACCTTGCAAGAGTCCGCTTCGGATTCGGACCTGGCGCATGAAGGAACGGTAAAGGCCCACGAGTAATCCTTTTGCCTCCATGGATCCGGCGCATGATTATCGGCCCATTCGGGCCTTATCCTTCTGGGTGTTGTTTTCTGCTGGCTTTATCGGGCTGGTGGTGCTCAACCTGGATCTCAATGCTTCCAGTGCAGAAACGTCGACAAATCCGGTCACCGACAAGGCGAACGGGCTCAGCTTTCTGTCCGGTATTCTTGCCGGAATCTGGTCCCGCAGCCTGACGAATGCATATGGCCTGATGATGATTACCGCCGGACTGGGGTGCCTGCTCTACGCGGCCGCTCAGTGGGTTGCCCTCGAGCGGGAATCTGGATTCGATGCTCCACCTGCGACAGACGCCACCCATGCGATGCTGCCTGCCCGCACGTCGTTCCTGCATCTGATTACCGGCCGCCCCTTTGTCGAGCCAGCGTTGTTGGCCGCGGAGAAAACCCACCTGGATACGGGGGTCAACATGCTGCTCTACCCACTTCGTTACGGCCAGACCTTATTCCCGGCGGTCGGCTTCATCGGTACGGTACTGGGGATCTCCGGAGCCGTGCGCGACCTCCCCAAGGTCATCGAGGACCAGTCCTTGGATGGATTGATGGCCGGGTTGTACGTCGCCTTCGACACGACCTTTCTCGGCTTGGTGGTTGCGGCGCTCCTGGGTATCTCGTTGGTATTGCTCGATCTGAGCCACGCCCGCCTGAAGTCGGTGCGGATGGTAACCAGGAGTCCTTGAGCGCGCTACAATCGTAGCCGAAGCGCCGTTTTTTCCATGCATTCCGGCAAGGAGATGAGCCTTGCGAATAGCCAATCCCATCTACGATGTCGTGTTCAAATATCTGATGCAGAACAACGAGATCGCAATCCTGATTCTCTCGACGATCCTGGAGGAAGAGGTACTTTCCCTGGCGCTTTTGCCCCAGGAAACGGCCATGGTACCGGAAAGGCACACCTTCACCGTGTACCGGCTGGATTTCGCCGCATTGATAAGAACCGCCGGCGGCGGAGAGAGGCATGTGGTCATCGAGATTCAGAAGGCCAAGTTCGCAGCCGACATCATGCGGTTCCGACGCTACCTGGGAGAACAATACAGAAAGGGATTCTCGGTCGCGGGCGAAAAGGCCTCGCAGGCGACCCCCATCATCAGCATCTATTTCCTCGGGTACAGGCTCGACCATGTGGACGCGCCCGTCATCAAGGTCCTGCGGCGCTATTACGATGCGGCTACCGGAGAGGAAATCCCGACCCGGGAGGAGTTCATCGAGAGCCTTACCCACGACAGCTTTGTGATCCGGATACCATAGCTTGGTCTCGAGCGCAGGACGGCCACGGAAAGGCTCCTGGCCGTTTTCGATCAGCATCGGAAAGTCGAGGGTGACGGACACCTCCTGGATGTCGATGAAGCGGCCTATCCCGAGGAGTACCGAAAGGTCGTGCGATGGCTGAACGGTGCGGTTTCCGAGCCGGACATCCGGCGGACCATGGAGGTGGAGGATGAAATCCTGGCGGAGCTGGAAGATATGGAACGCCGGGTGGCGGGGAAGAACAAGGTTATCGAAGAGAAGGACAGGGCTCTTGAAGAGAGCGCCAAAGCCCTTGAGGAGAACGCCAAGGCTCTTGAAGAGAAGGACCAGGTCATCGGAGAGAAAAACCGGGAGCTGGCGGCAAAGGACCGGCTGATAGCCGAGCTGCGCAGCTCGTGATAGGCTCGCGCAACGGGGCGCGGGCGGGCAGCCTTCGCGTCCGTCCGCATTGCCCGCGGCTTTAGGGTCGGTTGACATTCATCGTCCTTGTGACCGGATTCTCCGGACGGGAAGTTCATGCGCGCGGATTTATCCACATGCACCATCAGACAAAACGTCTCCGGGACATAGGTGCCGACCTCTGCCCCCAGGCGGCTTAGAAGGAAATGTTCGGTGACGATCACATCCCGCATCGGATCGAATTCCACTTCCGCGAGTATCTCGCGCAGGGGGCGTGTGGGGGCGCCGCTTCTCCAGTCTTCCAGGGACCGTGCAGATGTGGATTGGAACAGGGGTTCTTCCAGCCGGACGACCGACATGGAATCGAAGCTGCCGCCGCCACCGGAGCCGCAGTTGGTGGCTTCCGGATTGAAGAGGGCCGTGGGCTCGTAACGGCGGCCGAACACCCGTACCCGGTTTGGATTGCCGTCATCAGGCACCGCTGCCCGCAGATCTTTTTCGAGGCCTTTCAAGAAGGGAGACGAGAAAATGATGTCTCGTTCGCTGCCGGACGTCGCCCGCTTGTAACCGACGGTTACATGACGCACCTCCGGGCGGTTGAGCTCATGCGTGAAATGGTTCTCGATGACCCGCAGGCTTTCCATGCCTATATAGCTCATGAGCAGACAAAGCAGTGTGACAAGGGCGAGCACCCAGCGTGAGAAGGCGGACGGAAGGTGTCGCACTATCGAGGTGACACCAGGACCGTCCCCCGGTTTGCGATAGACGGTTCAGGCCGGGACCGCCGTCTCGGGACCAGCCTGGTTGATGCGCGGGTTGGGGAAGAGCTCCGAAAGACCCAGCCTGAGGATGAACCCCGTCTCCGCGAGGAATCGGTGAGTTCGGGCCTTTCCGGTGTCTGGGGAGCACACTGGCCCGTCGGTTTCGGATACCTGACTTTCATCCTCGTGTGGGATTGGAGGCAAGGTTTGGGGCCATCGGATGCCTGGAAGCAAGCGTCCCTGGGAAAGCACGATGATGTGGTCGGCAAACAGGCTTGCCAGCTGAATGTTGTGGGTTACCCAGACAACGGGACGTTGTTTCTTCCGCGACCAGGTTTGCAGCTCTTGGATCAGAGTTTGTGCTAAGCGGGGGGCCAGACTGCTGGTCGGCTCATCCGCCAGGATCAAATTGGGATTGCAGGCAAAGGCCCGGCAAAATGCGACGCGTTGTGCCTCACCACCGGACAGGCGCCGCCCCCGGCGTAGATCGTAATCTTTCCTTAGTCCGGCCGTATCGAGCAGGGCGTGTATTTTTTCGCTTCGGATTTGCTCACCGGCGGCGATCATCCCCACCCCGATATTCAGACCTACCGGTGCGCCCTTGAGCAGATAGGCGTCCTGGAAAACGAATCCCAACTCGCCAGCGGGGAGCCCTCGGTGGTTGCCTAGGAGACGGTGTAGTTTTCCATCCGGGGAGGTGTAATCGAGGCGAGAAGCGGACGTGAGCAGCTCCTCTGACGGTGCGTCGAAGCCTGCAGGTAGGTTCAGTAACGTACTCTTACCGGATGCGGATACACCGACGATCACGGTAATCCCTGCGTCGGGAATACTCAAACGGTCGATCACGATCCCCTGCCGTTCTCGGTTGTTGCGACCTGACCGATACAGGATCCCGACGTGACGCAACTCGAAACTGGATTTGCTCATGGCTTTCCCCATGACACCCGACCCCAGAACATCGGTGGATACAGCCCCCTAAAATACCCAGTTCGACTCAAGTGTAATTTATGCAAATCTTTCCAGGCAGGACGTTGCCCTAATCACTACCTTCTGCACCCGAGAGGCGTTCAAGAGATCAAGACTGCGACCACGTTTTGCACCAGGTTTGTCGCAGGATTTTTGCAAGGCTCTGGATAGATTCCGGGCCAGCAACCGTGAAAGTCACTACGAATATCTTTCGATCTCGACCTATCAGCTATGGAGGTGGTCTAGCGCAGGCAAAAGCCATGCCCGATAGACTTCTATCGTTTGGGGCGGCTAGTGCCCTCCCATGATCCTTGGCAGTCCGGAATCCATGGAGACGACTTGTCTTGTGGGCGAGACACCTGTGCTCCATCGGCAAGCCGGTGCCTAAGTTCATGGCGGGCCACTACTACAAGGGCAGAATTGTCCCTGGCATTTTCTCCGCGGCAGGATTTATACCCGATCATACCGGCCACTTCCGTATTATGATGTCAAGCACGATAAAGGGTCACTTGAAAATCGACGATGTTGTCGAGGAGGATTGGAGATGGCGAAGCGTTTCATGGTGCTGCCGAGCAAGGACGTGGGCAAGATCCGGTTGGTGACGGTGCCCGAGGACATGTCGTCTCACGATGCCTATCAGTCTGTCACTGGCCTCATTGCCGAGGTCGGGCGTACCGGAGAGGAGCAGAGGATAGAGGCGGTGTTGGAGCTGCTCGAAGATCACGGCTTCGAGGAGGTGGACTTCGTGCTGGGGCCGCCGTTGGACTAAATCAAAACCACGTCATACTGCTCTTGGGTATAGAGCGCCTCGACCTGGAGGTGGACCGGTTTGCCGGTAAATTCCTGCAGCTCAGCCAGGTGCCCGGATTCCTCATCCAGCAGACGGTCGATCACCTCCTGGGAGGCCAGCACCAGGAGGGTTTCCACTTCGAATTGACGGGTCTGGCGCAGGATCTCACGGAAAATCTCGTAACAGGCGGTCTTGGCGGTCTTCAGGGTACCGCGGCCACCACAGCAGGTGCAGGGTCCGCACAGGACGTGTTCGAGGGACTCACGTGTGCGCTTGCGGGTCATCTCCACCAGACCCAGGGCCGACACCTCGGAGATGTGGGTCTTGGCGTGGTCCTTGGCGAGGCATTTCTCGAGCGCGCGAAGCACCTGGCGCTTGTGCTCGTCGTCGCACATGTCGATGAAGTCAATGATGATGATGCCGCCGAGGTTGCGCAGCCGCAGCTGGCGGCAGATAGCCTGGGCCGCCTCCAGGTTGGTCTTGAAGATGGTCTCTTCCAGCGTCCGGTGACCGACGAAGGCGCCGGTGTTCACGTCGATGGTGGTCATAGCCTCGGTCTGGTCCAGGATCAGGTAGCCGCCGGACTTGAGCTGCACCTTGCGCTGCAACGCCTTCTGGATCTCGTCCTCCACGCCATAGAGATCGAACAGGGGGTGCTCCCCCCGGTAGTACTCGATGGGTACCGCGATATCCGGGATATACTTGGCGGCAAAGGTACGCGCGCGCTCCACCGTGGCACGCGAGTCGATACGCACCCGTTCTACCTCCGGTCCCACCAGGTCGCGCAGGGCGCGCAGAACCAGCGGTAGGTCATCGTGGACCATCCCGATGTCGGTGCAGGATCGGTAGCGTTCTTCGATGCCCTGCCACAGCTTGACCAGGAAATCCATGTCCCTGATCAGGGCCTCTTCGGCGACCCCTTCGGCCGCCGTGCGGGCAATGAACCCCCCTTTCCGGGGCTTTGAATCCACACGGTGTTGCAGGATATCCCGCAACCGCCTGCGCTCCTCCTCGTCTTCGATCCGCTGGGAAATGCCAGTGGTACCCACGGTCGGCATAAAGACCAGGTAGCGGGACGGAATAGAGATATTGGTAGTAAGCCGAGCGCCCTTGGTGCCCAGGGGGTCCTTGACCACCTGCACCATGATCTCGTCACCCTCGCTGACGACCTCGTGGATGTGCTCGCTGCGCGGTACCCCCTGCGCGTCGACGATATCCGAGGTGTGCAGGAAAGCGGTCCGCTCGAGCCCGATATCCACGAAGGCGGCCTGCATACCGGGCAAGACGCGGCAGATACAGCCTTGGTAGATATTCCCTACCAGCCCGCAGTGGTCGGTGCGCTCGATGATGACCTCCTGGACGGCGCCGTTTTCCACTACCGCGACCCGGGTCTCCGGAGGCATCACATTGACAAGGATTTCTTCACTCAAGTCTCTGCTACCTCAAGTATCGCTGCCTACCGTAGAAGAACTGGTACGGATGCTCTCAATTACCGGTTATCGGTACTTCGGTACTGCTGTATTAGGGGCTGTTGACATAATTGTAGTGCCGATCGCTAATAGGACAGGATTAACAAGATTTCCAGGATTAACAGGATTATTTTTCTTAAATAACAATTATGACATCTTGTTAATCCTGGAAATCCTGTGAATCCTGTACCATTAAAAGGCAAGCCCGGAGGTCAGGGTTCACTCCTTTTCAAATGTCAACATGCCCTAGCCAGGCAGTCGATGCCCGCCTCGGCAAGCAAGCGTGCGGTCTCGAACAGGGGCAGCCCCATCACGCCCGAGTAGCTGCCCTGCAGGTCCGCCACGAACAGGGCGCCCCGACCCTGGATGGCATAGCCGCCGGCCTTGTCGCAGGGCTCACCGGTCTCCCAGTAGGCGTCCGCCTCCCGCGCGCTCACTGCGCGGAAGCGGACCTCACTGACGCTGAGGGCCTGCCGCTCGCGCCCCTCCACCAGGGCGATTCCGCTCAGTACCCGATGCGTGCGTCCGCCGAGCAGTCGCAGCATGGCGGCAGCCTCCCGACGATCGTTCGGTTTGCCCAGGATGCGGTCCTCGACGACCACGGCCGTGTCGGCCGCCAGCACCGGTAGACAGTGTCCTGACCCGGCCTGGGCCCGACCGGCCCGGGCCTTGTGCAGGGCGAGGCGCAGCACGTAACTTGCGGGATCCTCGCCGGGCAGCCTGGCCTCATCCAGGTCGATATCGATGACCTCGAACCGAATGCCGATCTGCTCCAGGAGCAGCCGCCTTCTCGGGGATTTCGACGCCAGAAAGAGTGATGGGTTCGCCACGGGATTTCCTTTCGTGCCGGGTTTCGTTTCTCAATCCGGTCCAGTACCCCATTTCACCTTATTTTTTGCTCTCAGAGCCTCCCAAACGCGTCAAGGCAAGGCACAGCGCATTCTATTGCTAAGCGCTGTAACGCTGCCTTGGCGCGTTTTGGGGGCTCCCTTCGGGCGCGACGAGAGGCGGCCATCTGCGTTGTTGCGCGAGCTTGAAAGAGGACTCGTCGCTATTCCTGCGCTCGCGCGCCTCGCATCTGGCCGCCTCTCGCCACGCTGAGAACCAAAAATAAGGTGAAATGGGGTACTAGGCGCTATTCTTTATGCTTGGAAATCAACCACTATGGACTTTCAATCCATAGTGGTTGATTTTCCATCGCCGGTAACCTATTTTTCGGTAATAGGTTCCGAATATAGCGTTGTTTCAGGAAAGCAATAAAATCCATTGCCTCTTGTTGAGCAATTGGCGGCAAAGATGCGACATCTTGTAGCAGCTTTTGTTGATTCATTGGGTAAACTCCAAAACGCCATTCACGTAATTTTGAAAACGCGTAGGGTGCGGTGAGGAACGAACCGCACGGTAGTGGTATATTTCAGAGTGATAGAGTAAAGTAGTTCATTCGCAATCGTTCAAACTTCTACGGTTTTTACTGTTTACTTGGTACTGAACTCCAACAATCCTCTCCCGTGGAAAGCGTATCAAGCCGTGATTCCAGATGAGCAACATCGTCCTGTGGGTAAAGAAACGGGAGAAACGGCCCATGTTGAGCGATGGAATAATACCTTGTGCCAGCATTTAGCACGCTTCGTACGCAAGACCTTATCTTTTTCCAAGTGCAGTCGTATGCATGAGATTTGTTTAAGATTCTTCCTGCACCACTATAATACCGAATTGTTGCCGTCTGTTGGCTAATATTCCACTTATATATTAACCACTACCGCTAGTTCTTATACAGTCTCTTAAGCCCACGAGGCGTGAATGTTTTGTGCCGTGCACAAACTTGACTCATTTGTAACGATTTGGGTCCGTCAAGGGATCCTAGTTGGCCCGAGACGGATACTGCAGACTGATCTCAACCCGCCGGTTGCGGGCATGGGCTGGATCCTCCGGCATCCGTGGCCGGCTGCCCGCCAGCCCCTTGGCGGTGAACCGATCCGGCTGACCCGTGATATTCCGCAACCGCTCGGTGACGTTCCGGGCGCGTTGTTCGGACAATACCTGGTTGTCCGGGAACCTCAGGGTGCGGATGGGTATGCTGTCGGTGTGACCCGTTACCAGCACCTCGCCCGGCAGTTGTTTCAAGGCCCTGCCGATGACCTCTAGCAAGGAGAGGAACTGCTTGTTGAGCGAGGCCCGGCCCGAGCGAAAGAGATGGTTGCTCTGGATCACGACGGTTTTGGTCTGTCCGCGCGGTCCATCGACGACCTCCACCTGTCCGGCGGCGATCTGATTCGCCAACAGGCGGCGTAGTGTGAGCGGCCTTGCAACGACCGGCGTTGGGGAAGCGGGCCGGGTGCCGACACCGGCAACCCGGAGGACCTCGACGGTGGGGACATCCAGCTTGCCCAGGGCCAAGAATACCGGATCGGAGTCGCTGTGCAGCGCATAACGGAAGCCGGCAAACAGGGCGACCAAGAGCACACCGGCCAGGGCCGACAGTACCCAGAGGGGTAGGGTGCGGATCAGGGGATCACGCTGCTCGACGATCCCCCGCCAGTTGGGGGAGAGCTCCCGCTCGGGGTCGCCCCGCTGGGCACGGATAGTCTGATAGAGCTCTTCGCGGACCCTTTCCAGCTGATCCCGGCCGCCGTCGCGGATCCGATAGCGCCCCTCGAAGCCGAAGGCCAGGCACAGATACATGAGCTCGAGCAGGTCCAGATTGGCGCTGGGGCGGGTAATCAACCGATCGAGGGCCAGAAAGAATTTCTCGCCGCCCCAGGTCTCCTTGTGGAAGCCGATCAGCAGACCCTGCTCGGCCCAGATACTCTGGCTACCCCACGGCGTCCCCAGCACTGCCTCGTCGAGTAGGGAGCAGAGCACATAGCGGGCAGTCAAGACGTTATTCTCAGGGGTACCCTTCGCCCGGGCGCACTCCTCGAAAGTACAGACCTCGCTGACCAACCGGTTGCGCAGTCCCTGCGGGTCCGGGTGGGTGGTGCTGGTACGCAGCTGGCCGGCGGCGGCGAGCAGCGGCGAGGCGCAACCGACCAAAGGATTAAGATCGGTCCCGGTGGGCAAGGCGCCGCGCGGGACCGGGGCGACCTCCGCCCGCGCCCTCAGTGGCGGTGGTGCATCTGTGACTCTACGCCCGCCCGGCGTCGGCCGGATCAGGGTGCGGTCGCTATCACCCGCGGTGGTGGAGGGATCGCCTTGGAACATGTCCGCCTACTCCCTGATGGCCCAGAACTCCAGCTCCAGGTCCGGAAATTCGCCGCCGATGTGCAGAGAAAATCCACCCGAGTATTCCAGTTGTTCCCAGAGCTCGCTGTTACGGTCGAACTCGAAATAGACAAACCCGGCATGGAAGGGGATCTGGTGCGGTGCCACCGGCAGGGGCCGCAATGCGATCCCCGGCAAGGCGAGCTTGACCAGCTCCTGGATCTTCTCCACCGGTCCGATCTTCACCTGAGCCGGGAACCGGTTGCGCAAGACCTCGGTGCCGACCTTGGCGTGCGCGGCCAGGATGAAGCCGGCGTCGGCGAGCAGGGTGCGGTCGCTCAGGGGGGCGATGCGGAAACCGTACTCGCGTTCCTGGATCGGGATGGGGATGGCCCGTTCCTCCAGGACCCGGCTCAGCGCCTCCCGCAGGGCGACCATCACCGGCGTGAAGGTCGCGGCCAAATCATCGTGGCGATAGGTGGGAAACTCAGGTGGGCGTTTTTCGCGGACCGTAAAGGTGGCGAGCTCGCCGGCCATGGGTAACAACAGGCGATAGAGGAGCTCCGGGTGCAGACCCGCGATCGTATCCAGGTGCGCAGTGAGGGGCTCGAGCCGATTGATGACTTGCAACAGAAGGAAGTCCGCTCACTCGGCGACCCCGCTGCGCCCCGATCCGCTGACCCGGGCGGCCAGCGTCTCCCCACGATGGTGCAGCAGCCCCAGCAGCTCGCCGACGAATCCGGCCAACCGCGGGCTGGCCTTGCAGTCTACACAGGGAGGAATGTAGGCATCATCCAACACGATCTGCTTGTTCGCCCGACACTCCAGGACCCGCACCAGCCCGGTGTGGGCGAATCCGTTGCGGTCGTCCCGCTCCAGCAGGAGGCGCAGATCGAGGGTGCCGACTTCCACCGGGGCCTCCGTCTGTTGCGGCCCCGTATGATTGTCGCGCACCTCTTCGACATGACTGCGGTAACGCAGGGTGGCGTCGGTCGCCTCCGCGCCTCCGGCCTCCACCAGTCCCGGCTGACGCAGGGTAGGGCCAAGTAGACAATCGCTTCCTTGATCATCTCGTCGAGCTCCAGGGCGGGCGGTGGGGGACCATCCGTGGGGAGGTCGAACGGGGTGCCGTCGGGCAGCAGGCCCTTGGCCTCCACCAGGGCCACCTTGCCGAGGCCCAAGAGATCGGTATCGACCGTCAGGCGCTGCACCCCCCAGGGATGGGGTGTGGCAACGGCGGACGACGCACCCACCAGATGCTCAAGGTAGCGGTCGTGCTGCTGGAAGTGATGGGGCTGCAAGAACATGCCCTCCGACCACAACGCCTTGCTGTTCCAGGACATAGGCTGTTTCCTCGGTTAGGAGCCTGTCTGAGAGGCTGTCTAGGATTCCTTGAGGGACCCGCATCTTTACAAATGAGTCAGGTTTGTGCGCTCCCAAGGGGGCAGTTGTCAGTTATCAGGGGGCGGGTAGTATCAGTTGTCTGCCCCTGAAAACTACCCCCTGCCCCCTGAATTGTTGGGCACGGCGCCACCGCTTACCTGCGGCGGACAGGTCCTTGGTGCGCCTCATCTCGACTCGTCGGTCTGAGGCAAAGCCTCGCTGGAAACTAAACTAATGGGGATTATTTTGGAAACTATATACTTTACTCCCACGGAAAATCAATTATACTTGATCCATAAGTAAATAAGGGAAATACCATGAACGACAATCTTAGCTATATCAACCTTCGAGTTTTTTCAGAGGTTCCCCGATGCTGAATCAGCCCGGCTCCACTTTGAGCAACGCAGATGGGGCGATCATGCTGTTTGCCCGCATTGCAGCTCCGACCAAATATCAGCCCG